>Ga0307515_10011535_pt1 | contig 16765 bp, 2 predicted proteins | sample 17_EM_MG_FD_194513 | JGI IMG/M metagenome (GOLD analysis project Ga0307515, IMG submission 194513) | Populus trichocarpa ectomycorrhiza microbial communities from riparian zone in the Pacific Northwest, United States - 17_EM | ecosystem: Host-associated > Plants > Roots > Unclassified | place... | reverse complement strand
AAAGCCCGCCCCCCGATACAATACGGCAACCCCACGAACGTCTACTAAGTCATCGTCTCAGCCTAAGCACTTCGACGCCATGGATATTGACACCGGAACCCTAGAGTACACTCCACTAGGGTCCCCTGAACGAGAAAGACGTATCAAGCTAGGCCTCTACTTTAAGTGCGGAAGTAAGGACCATATCTTAAAATACTATCTCGTCCCCTTACCTACGTCCCAAAACAATTTACGAACGACCAATACTAGCAGCCGTTCACCACATCAATCTTCTGGTTACCGTCCCCGATCTTTACCTAGTTCCAGCCCTATATTTAGTAAGCACTACTTATAAGGGCAAAGCTACAACCGACGTTCTATAGGAACCCCTTCCTACTCGCCACTAAAAGGCACATCCTAGAGTTAAGTCGCTCTTTAGGACAGCTCTGCCTTAGGATCTCGTTAAATACTTTAGATGTTATAAATTCTAACTCTTAGGATTATAGTATAACCGTTAACTGTCGTCTTTAGCAGAATAATTAATAGGCTAATGCTTAAGTCCTAATTAATACAGGAGCTAGTGGTATAGGATTTATTAATAAGATCTTTGCGTAAGATAATAGTTTTACCCTAACCCCCCTTAACTAGCATATTAATATATTTAGATTTAATAGTAAATATACAATCTTAGGTTAAATTACCTATGTAGTATACCTAAGACTCTAATACCTAAACCACGAAGAACTAATTAAGCTCTTTATTACTACATTAGGTTACCTAGTAATCCTTAAACAACCCTAGCTAAAGCTATATAAGGTAACTATTAATTAGAACAACCTTAAGCTTCTATTTACCGCCTCCCGTTATAAGTAGAAGTACCTTATAAGGCACCATCCTAACCCTAAACTAAAATCTAGGAAATCCACTAAAGTTTATCAGCCTAAGATTTCCACTAATGTCTACCCCGCGCCTAAGGAATCTACTAGATTCTACTAACCTAGAAATTCCACCAAATTCTACTAACGTAAGATTTCTACTAATATCTACTAAGGATCTAAAAACTCTATTAAACCTCACAAACAGATCCTAAGTACTGCACCGCCCTAAACTAAGTAGAAGCTTAAGCTTACTATACAAAAATACTAGAAGGACTAGTACTCTATTATAAAGAGCATACTTAAAGAACCTAAACCTAAATCTAATACTAACTCTGTACCTAATACTAAACCTAAAATTAAGTAAGGAACTATATAAGAAACTACAGATAACTAGAGCCCGCTTAACGCCCTAAATATCTATATAATTAGAGCTACCCCGCTAGTGCAACTTACTAAGAAACCCGAATATATAATCTTTACTGTCACTATAGCTAATATTAAGAAAGCCTTAGTACTAAAGAAGCACACTAACCCTGCTATAAAGGTACTAGTAGAATACCATAACCGCCTAGAGGTATTCTTATGGAAGGAAGCCAATAAGCTACTGGAACACCAATTATACGACTATAAGATTATACTGGAAGAAGGAAAGCAGCCTAGATTTAGACCCCTATACGGGATATCCTAAAACGAACTCTAAGTACTATAGAAGTATCTAGACAAGAACCTAAGTAAAGGATTTATTAAAGCAAGCTCTTTACCTATAGCCGTACTAGTAATCTTTGTTAAGAAACTAAGTAGCGGATTACGCTTCTGTGTAGACTACTAAGCTCTTAACGCCGTTACTATTAAGAACTAATACCTAATCCCGTTAATATAGGAGATACTAAACCGATTAAGTAAGGCTCGCTACTATACAAAGCTTAATATTATCTCTGTATTTAACCGCCTTTGTATAGCAAAGGGAGATAAATAGCTTATTGCATTTCGTACTCGGTATAGATTATTTAAATACTTAATAACGCTATTTAGCCTCGCAAATACTCCAAGCTCGTTTTAACATTATATAAATAACACCCTACGCCCCTACCTAGATATCTTTTGTACTACTTATATTAACAATATCTTAATATACAGTAATAACCTAATTAAATATTAAAAATACGTTAATTTTATCCTATAAGCCCTATACGGAGCTAGTCTATAATTAGATATAAATAAATGCGAGTTTTATAAGACGAAAGTCCTATACCTTAGGCTTCTTATTTCTATAGACGGCATATAAATAGACCTAAAGAAAATTAAAGTAATTATAAACTGGTAAAAACCTAAGAACGTTAAGGATATAAGAGCCTTTATAGGATTTACTAATTTCTACTAATGGTTTATTAATAACTTCTCCGCCCTAGTTTTACCCCTTATAGCTTTAACCTAAAAGGATAAAGCCTTTATCTTTAATAAGGAATATAAGAAGGCCTTTACTTATCTAAAGGTTATATTTACTACCGCGCCTATACTCTAACACTTTAACCTAAACTAAATAAGTGTTATAAAAGCTAACTTATCTAACTACGTTACTAGAGGCATCCTATCTTAATATAATAAAGAGGGAGTATTATACCCTATAGCATACTACTTAAAACAACTAAGCTTAGCCGAATATAACTATAAGATCTATAATAAGGAATTGCTAGCTATTATTAAATACTTTAAGTAATGGCGACCTAAACTAAAAGGCGCTGGATTCCTAATTAAGGTCCTTAGCGATTATAAGAACCTATAATACTTTATAACCACAAAATAGCTAAGCTACCGTTAGGCCCGCTAGTTAGAATACCTATCTCGTTTTTAATTCTTAATTATATACCGCTTAGGCGTTTAAGGCTAGAAGCCTAATACCCTAACCCAACACTCGCAAGACGCGCCAGCACTAAAAGAGGTACGTTCTTACTAAAATTAAACCCTACTTCGTCCCGAACTGTTTAACCCTCCTACTAAAGATCTTATAGTATAAGTCCTTAAAATAACTAATCGATTAATTAAACAGATTATAATTAATAAATACCCAAATAACAAGTTTATTTAAGAGACGCTTAAGCTAATTTAAAATGGCGTTAAACGCTCTAAAAAGATTTCCTTAAGTAAATACGAAGCTTACGGAAACCGCTTATATTACTAGAACTGTCTAATTATCCCTAATTATAATAAGCTTAAGCTTAAGCTCCTTAAACATGTATACAATCTACCTATTGCCGGCCACCTAGGCTAAGGAAAGACCCTAAAACTACTTTAACGGGAGTATTACTGGCTAAATATGTATAATATAATACAAAGGTATATCTCTAGCTACCACACCTGCTAACAAGCTAAAGCCTTGCATAAGACGTATAACGGCCTTTTAAAGCCGCTGCCTGTTCCGGACCAAAGATAAAAGGATATCTTAATTAACTTTATTATTGACCTCCCTAAGAGTAAAGGCTATATAAACATTATGGTAGTTATAGACTAACTATCTAAGATAAGACACTTAATCGCCTGCCCTAATATATTAACGCCTATTATCGCCTAACTATTCCTAGATTATATATAAAAACTTTACAGACTCCCTAAAACGATTATCTTTAATAGAGGCAGCCAGTTTATCTCGGCATTCTAGAAAAAACTAACTACTTAACTCTATATTAAAGTACTATTATTTATCGCGTATTACCTAAAAACGAATAGTTAAATAAAATACGTAAATGCTATAATAGAACAGTATATTTGGATATACACGTCATATTTACAGGATAACTAGATTAAATGGCTCGCATTTACCAAGTTTACTATAAATAATTCCGTCTTAGAAACTACGAAAGTCTCCCTATTCCTGGCTAATTACGGCTAGTACCCACAAATAGGTTTTAAACCCTTTAGTAATGTTCCTTGCCCCGCTTATTACGCCTTATAAGTTATAAAAGTAAATAAATTTATAAAGAAGATGGAGGAACTATAATAGTTCCTTACTAATAAAATAATATAGGCTTAATCTGTCTATAAAGCCGCCGTAAATAAAAAATAAACCCTAGCACCGGCCTACTAAATTAGTAATTTTGTCTGGCTAGATATAAGAAATCTAAACACAAAACGACCTACTAAGAAACTTAATTAAAAGAACGCTAGCCCTTATAAGGTTAAAAAGGTTATCTCTTCTTATACCTACTAACTAAAGCTCCTAGATACAGTTAAAATCTACCCCATATTCTATACGTTAGTCCTTTACCCTACTGCCCCCATATTAGACGCCCTGCCTAGATAGATATAGGACCCTCCCCTACTAGTTAAAGTGGACGGTGAGGATAAGTACTTTATTAAAAGAATTAATAATATTAAGTATAATAAACGGAAACGCTAATATATGTATCTTATAAAGTAGAGAGGCTATACTAAGCCCTTATAGGAACCTATTAACTCTATAGGACTTATATAAGCCGTAGAAGACTTTTATAAACTTTACCTAGAACTACTATAACCCTATCTCACAGAAGCTTAAGTTTAAAGAGGGGGTACTATTATGGGGCACCTCTGTAATACCTTGCACACATCTACCTATTTCTACTAACTTAGCAATTAGAGACTAACTATAAGACAGCAACCTAATAGCAACCTATGGCAATCTGCTATATTCTGCCATATTCTGCCAAGTCTACTAAATCCTGCTAAGTTCTGCTAGGACCGCTCCCTAAATCCTATTCTACCCTATATACGTATTAACTAAGCAACTAAGTTAACAATATAGACCCTTTCTTCCCGTTTCCTTACCTTCTTTCCTTATATATCGTCTTGACTTCTTACACAGTTTATATATATAGCTTAATAATATCTACCTTGCTATATATTATCGCCGCTTATACTTACTCCGTGACAACTATTCGCCCTAAAGTAGCTATCTATATAAGGAAAACTGGCTTCCTATAATATAGAAATAGGGAGGATATCTATAAAGGTATAGATATTATAGCATTAGAAATCCACGGCCGGTTTAAAAGGGTTTTATTATTTAATATCTCTAACGAGAGATAGCTAGATAAGAACTCTAGAACATAAAGAAATAGTAAAACTACTATCTCTAGGACTATTCTAGAACTGGAACTAGATCTCCCCTTTGTACTAATAGGAGACTATAACCTATACTATATATAGTAGAACGCACTAGCTAAAAATCTAACCAGGGAGGCTAAAGAACTAGTAGACTGGCTAAATAAATATAACTGCCAACTACTAAATTTAGATAAATAAGAAGAGACCTTCTGTGGATCTAATATAAGGGAAAAGTCTATTATAGACCTAGCCTTTTACTTAGGAAACTTTTAAGAAAATACCTGAGACAATTAGACTATAATAGAAGAAACAGGATCTGGCTATAAAACTATAGCCTTTTCCCTATTTACTAGAGAGACGCAAAGATACCTAAACCCCCTTTAAGAAACTCCGTTCTTTATAAAAAAGGTAAACTAGGAGCTCTTTTCTACTTCTTTAATAGAACTAGCTTAGGAACTAGAACTAGAAGTAAAGGTTTTAGTACTAGAAGAACTAGTAGGAGAAAACCCATATATAGAGATAGGAGAAAAAGGCCCCCTAGCCTCCCTAGAGGATTCCTATAGACCTAGGAATAGAAGCTTAAGTATACTAGTAGATAACCTAGTAGGAGATCTTACTAGTTGTATAAAGCTAGTAGTAGAGAAAGCTATCCCTAAATCTAAAACCTGCGAATTTTCTAAACTATAGTGGAATAAAGAGCTTCTATAGAAAAGAAAAAAATTAGTAAAATTAGGAAGACTCTAAGAAGAGCACCCTACTAGAAGTTCTAGACTAGAAGCCTATAAGGAAGCTAAAAATTAATACTTCTACACAATAAGAGAAGTTAAAACTAGCTGCTAGAATAGCTTCCTAGAAAAAGCATAAGGAAAGGAGATCTTTACTGCCCTAAAATATATAAAGGAGAAAATATTACGAATAATCCCTAGTCTATATAGCAGAACTAGATTAGTAGAAAGTTTTAACAATTAATATAAAGCTCTTATAACTACTTTATTTCCTAAACCCCCTTCTACTAGCCTTATGGAGTGGAAGGACTATACTATAGATAGTAAATGGGAATGGCCAGAACTAGAGAAAATAGAAGTTAAATAAGCAATCTTCTCTAACTCTAATAAAAAAGCTCTAGGCCCAGATAAGCTTTCCTTTATAATTCTATAAAAGGCCTACCCTATTATAGAAGATCTTTTATATAGAATCTATAGAATCCTATTTACCCTAGGCTATTAACTAAAAGCCTAGAGAGAAGCTAAGGGAGTTATTCTACCTAAAGTAAATAAGGAGGACTATTCTCTACTAAAGTCCTACAGATTTATCTCTCTATTAAACTGCCTAGGAAAGACTCTAGAGAAGATCTTTGCTATAAGATTAGAATATCTAGCTAGTACTACTAGCTTACTTTAAGACTCTTAACTAGGAGGAAGAAGACAGCAATCCGTAATTAACGCAGTTTTACTACTTCTAAATAATATCCAATTAAAAAAGAATAGGAAAAAAGCTAGACAAAAAATAGCTACTATATTATTCTTAGATATAAAAGGGGCTTTTGATTATATTTCCGCAAATTAGCTTCTATCTATCTGTAAGGAACTAAGACTACCTATAGCGTTTATATAATGGGTAGCTACCTTCCTTAGCAATAGAAAGCTATAGCTTTCCTTTAATAGGTAAATATAAGAAAAAGTAGAAATAGAAACAGGGATACTATAGAGTTTGCCTATATCTCCTATTCTGTTTCTACTATATATACGCAATATCTGTAGCCTAAAGACAGATGGAGCCTATTCCCTTAGCTATATAGACGACTTTGCAATTATAGTTACTTTAAATTTAGCTAAATCTAACTGTAAAAAGCTAGAGGGAATAGCGTTATAGCTAATGTCTAAAGCTAAAGAGGCTGCTATTAGTTTTAATATTAGCAAAACAGAGCTTATATACTTCTATAGTAAACGTACCACTATAGAAGAAGGGCTAAAGCTAGGAGACGTAGAAATACCCCCTAAAACCCTAGTTAGGTGGCTAGGGGTATTTCTAGACTTAAAGCTTACCTTTAAATAATATGTAGAAATAAGGATCTCTAAAGTAAAAGCAGCCTTCTATTTAATTAGAAGACTAGGCAATCCGTAAAGAGGCCTATATTTATAAGCCCTATAACAGCTCTATATAGCCTACGTTACTACTATAGCAGACTATGGAATATAATGCTAGTAGAAAAGTAAATCTAGAGACTACCTACTAGCTAGGTACCAATCTTTATAAAATAAGGCCCTAAAACTAGTTCTAGGAGTATTTAGAGGATCTCCTATCCAAGCTATAGAAATTAAGACTTCTATTCCCCCTCCTGGAATTAGATTTAAAAAGCTTTGCAATAGCTATATACTAAGAATCCTAAAATTTAAGGAAAACCACGTAATTAAGAAGGCTTATATAGGAGAGGTTAATAAAGATAGAGACGAATTAGTAGCTAGTTCTAGCTCTAGTTTTAGCTCTAAAAACTCTACTATAAAGTACCTTCTATAGCTAAAAATATAGCTATTATCTCTAACTTCTAGAGTCCAGCAATTAATTCAAAATTGGAAAATAGAGAAAACATCTCTAGAGTAGCAAAAACCGTGGCTTCTCCCTATTTCTGCATCCTTTTCTATCTCTAAAAGTAGTAAGGAAGAAGCTGTATAAGAACATCTAAGACTAGTAGAAGATTTATAAGAATCCCTAGAGTGGGACCTAGTAGATATATACTATATAGATGGCTTAAAAGATAGCAAATTAAGTGTAGTAGCCGTATATAAAATAGGAGAGAGAAATAGGATTAAATATGCAATAAACTGGAATCTAGGACCCTATATGGAAATTATAAACATAGAACTCTATGCAGTCTATAGGGCTCTAGAATACCTAAAGTAGTAAAGACTAGAAGAGAAGCAGGTTTATATCTTTATAGATAGCCAGGCGGCTATTAAAAGATTATAACTAAATTCTCTTATAGGTGGACAAGAACTAGTTTTTAAAATTATGTAAAGTTGCTTCTACCTAGCTAGTAGGGGTGTCTCTATTAACTTCTATTGGGTTCCTAGCCATCTAGAAATCTCTAAAAATGAGATAGTAGATAAACTAGCTAAAAAAGGCCTTTCTAGAAGAAAAATATAGTCTTCTTATACCTCCTTAGCCTATATAGGGAGAGTAGCAAGAGAAAAGATACTAGAATAGTGGAAAAATAATTAGCAACTAAACAAAAATAAAGGAAAACACTATACTAGGATCTATAAATGAAACTATTCCTTTTCTCTTAAAGCCCTTAAGGATAGATATCCTAAAAAGCTATAGTTGGCTTTCTTTCAGCTAAAGCTAGGAAAAGGCTACTTTAAGTCCTTCTTAAAGACAATAGGAAAAGATAAAGAAGGTAGATGCTTTAGAGAATATAGAGTTATACAAATTCCTAAATATCTACTACTAGACTGCGACCTATATAGAGGAGAGAGAAAGGAGATATAAAGGCAACTAGGATCTTCTCTCTCTCTAAAGAAACTATTTTGCATAAAGAAAGGAAGAGAGGCGCTCTTCTTATTTCTAAATAGGACAGAAATAGCTACTAGAAAGTGGCTAATAACAGTAGGATCCTTAGAAGGAGGTAACTCCTACTAGGATTCTAGTAGATAAATATTAGAGAGTAAAAGGACAGAATTAACTACAAATAGGATGTGGATAGGCGTTAGGGTTTCTTAATTTCTTATAGTCTTTTCTATTTTTTCCAAACTACCTATTAGTTATTAGCAATCTAGTATTTTACTAGGGACCAGTAAACCCCTAATCTAGAGGTTTATAAACTATTAGGATATAGCTACTAGTATATATTAAGCTGCCTAAAAGGATTCATGTATATAGAACTATAGCGCCATAGCTTAAAGGCTGCATGCGTAGTATTGTACGTAGTATAATACAACGGATATAAATATAAAAAAAAACCCCCAGATAAACCTACTTCCTATAATTATGGCGGCTAACTTTATAGAGGTGCGTTTAAAGAGTCTTTACTACTAAGCTAGCTTACCGCTAAGGCAGAATAATAAGATTCTGCTGGTAGAATTCTACTATATTATTAAGCGTTTTATTAAGTTTGTTTTTAATGGTTTGATTTTACAGCTTTTAAGTTTTTTTTAATATTCTAAATAGTTACTAAAAGATCTACTGCTAAACATTCTATAGGCGGCTATGATTTAGCTATAAGGGCTTAAATTAGAGCTTATGGAATCTTAGCTACCAAAATTGTAAAGATAATAGAAATTTCTAAACGAACTATACGAGATATATATCGCCGTATAGTCGATTAAGGCTTTGATCTAAAATCTCCTTCTTTTGCCTATAATATCTATATAGACAGTAGGCAATATAGAGAGATCTTAAGTAGTAGAGGATTTAGGCTTAGATTAAGCGGATTCTTAGGTATATCTAGAAGGTTATTAAGCTTAAAGGAGGTAACAAGTATAGGGAGGGTGCTATAGAGGCACTAAGACGCTTAAAAGTACCTAAAGCGGGAGAGGACGAATAGGAGGATATTTAGATTTAGAAGGCGGTAAGCTAAGGCGGTCAATTTTTTAGCGGCAAAGACTGTTAAAATATACCTCCGTATAGCGGCTACCTTTCTTTAACTAAGGAAAGAGGCTTTAGTTAAATGGATAACACCCTATATAATAATTGTGCTGGAACTTTAACCGCTAATGTTTGGGAAACGCTATGAAAACAAGAGGGTGGCCTAAGTGGGTTAGCGCCCTCCCTACTAGCGCTAGTAAGATAACGACTTAGCTAGTCCAATTGTAAATGGCTACGTATAACTATGGGAATTTAGGTTATTATTAGGTAGTAGGGTATAACTTATTAACCGATTATTGGCTAGCTAAGGCGACTTTAATAAGGGTATAGCCGGAGCAGTTAGTCGCCCTCCCTATTAGCGTAGGTAAACTAAAGAAAGCTTTAAAGGATTTCTTGCGCTAGAAGTACCGCTAATTTTTATATACTTAAATAGTATTAGAAAAGATTAAATACGTTTAGCTAAACGTTTCTTTAGATTAGGTGGCAGATCTCTTAGACTTAGTAGATTTAGCACCTATATTCTTAGCTCGGTTAAGCTAAAGATAGACTATAATAATTTCCTATATTATAAGAGCGGCCGTAAAAAGCTTAAGCCGGAAGTGTATAGCTTTTTGTAATACCCTATTTTATATATAGATAGCTATTAGCTCTTTAGACCCTCTATATAGCTATCTTAGAATTAATAAAGTTAAATATTTTAGCCCTATAAGAATACGATATAGCTTTTACTGCTAGCAAGTCGTTATAGGCGGCTTAAGCGACCTAAGCTATCATTAGTTAATCTCTTTAGCTGGCTTAATAGTTATAGTTAATCTAGATAAGCCGTATCTAGAGTAAGCGTTTTCTATAGTATTCTCTATATACTTCACTAACTAAGAAGTATTATACTTGTCTATAGATTTATTAGCTACCTTAAGTGGACCTAGATTTATAATAGGAGAGATATAAGGTACTAGATCTATAATGATAACAAATTAGCTAAATTACCTTTAAAAATCTAAAAACTCGGTCTGTTCTCTAAGCCGCGTTAGGAAGACTCCTATACTGCTATATATTAGCTAAGAGACCTAATTCTGTTTACCGTCCTTAATACATAAGTTTTGACTTACGGTTATAATATATATATAAAATATAGGCTAGGACCTCCTATAAATAGGAATATAGTCTATAATATTATATAGAATTTCCTAGTTGCCCTAGAGGCTGAGTACTAGGCAGAGCTATTAAGACCTATATTGTTTATAGTATATAGTTTAGGAGGGATTGTTATTAAGGAGATGTTATAGAGGTTAAGCGTCTGCTATTAAGGCCAGGCCTATTTTTAGGATATCTTTAAGTCCATAATTAGTATTATATTTTTAGCACCCTATATAGCGGCGCCGACCCCTATAGCATTCTCTAACGTATTGCTAAGAAGACTATTAAAGCCGCCGGGTTTTCCGTTAATAAGTAGATTATTAATATACTTTTGCTATCTATAGAACGCCTTAGAGAGCTAAGAGACGAGTTTAGCCTAATAGCTTATAAGTAGAATTGGATTATACACTCCTTTTAGGAACAATTTGGTGTTATACTTCTTAGCGGTTATAAGGTAAGTACGCTAATATATCCTATTATATTGCTAATTAGCTTTATAGGTCGTTAAGGATATATTGTCCTATTTAAACTTCCTAGCTATTGAAATTTCTAAGCATATTAGATGTAATTATATAGAAATGTGTTATTTTATAGGAGTTAATAACGTTAAGTATAGAAAAGTTGCTTCCGCTCTTCGTAGAATAATAAGTTTGGTCTCTAGTTAACCCTAGAAAGAAGAGAAGCTATTACTTAATAAAGAGCAGAAAAGGATGTTATTAGATTTATTAGTATTTAACTAAATTAATGCGCGCTAGATAACTATTAAGAACGCCTACGCCAAAATATATAAATGGCTGCTAAAAAATCCCAAATACCTTGACTGGCTTAATGCCACTAATCTAGACGAATACTACGGCTTTTTGTAGATTAAAGGGAAGCCTAAAACGGGAAAGTTAATATTAATAAAATTTACTCTTACTAATGCCCGCAAGATGATAAAGGATAGAATTATTATCTTATTCTTCTTTAATGCACAAGGGAAGGGTCTGGAGAAGTTAATAATTGGGATATATTAGTCGCTCTTATTATAACTCCTTAAACGGCTCCTAGCGCTTTAATGCGTCTTTAACTTACTTAATCTCTTAACGTTAAGTATAGTATATACTATTAATAGAGCATTAAATTACTGAAAACGCTATTAAAATAGGCGATATAAAGTTTTAAAGAGTCCTCTATAGTATATTTTATTGACGCCTTAGATAAATATAATAAATGTTAGATCGGGGATATAATAATATTTTTTAAATATATTGGCGAACTTGCTATGTTATCCGGTATTAGGTTTTAAGTCTGTTTTTTAAATAGGCACTATCTGTATATTATAGTTAGAAAAGAAGTAGGTCTAGTTTTAGAAGGATAAAAAGAATATAACTAGAATATAACCAACTACTTAAATAATAAGTTAAAGATTGGGCACAGTAAGGCCGCTAATTAGATCTAAATAGTAGTATAAGAAAAGGCCTCCAGGGTTTTTATATGGGTTATTTTTATAGTAGAGATCCTAAATAAAGAATACGACTATAGCCGTATATATACGCTACGGCGAAGACTTTAGAAGATTCCTAGCGACTTCTATAATAGAGAGAAACTAGTTCTATATATTTAGTAGGTGCTTTTTATAAGGCAATCGCTGGGTCCAGAGTAATTATACTTTGCTATTTTTTCTAGAGTTAAGCTTAAGGCTCTATTAAGGTGGGATCTTAATAAGATCGCAATTAATATTATTAAAAGATTTATATTTAATTCCTTTAAAGGACTTACTAAAATTATGTTATCTAAGATTTAGAAAGTCTAGTTTATTTACAAATTAGTAAGGGACTTTCTCCTAAAAGAAAACGGGCTTAGTAGAATTTGGCCTAATTTTAGAAGTAACTTTTAAGGTTAGGATTACGAGTAGCTAAAGTAGTGCTGCCTTAACTATATAAGCATTGACGTTTTTACCTATTTGGAGCTTAGTAAGGATCTTCTAAAAGCCTTATTATAGGAAGCTGTAGCCCTTTATAAGTTAGCTATTAATATACTTATAACGATCGCCCACTGAGCTAAATAAACGTAACTGGCTAAAAAGGTACAGTGTTGAACCGAATGGTTTGACGGCTCGGTAACCAATATATATATATTCGTTACCCCTTATTGTTACCTAATAATACTTCCCTTTTTGGAGTATGCTATATATAATATACTATACCGATTACTGCCCTCTATAGCAGCCGCTATAGTAGCAGAACACGCCTACTACCTTTTTAATAAAGAAATAACCAATTCTAATCGAATCTACGGCAGAACATGCCCTAGAATTAATGTACATATTACAGCCGGAAAGCCTACGCGACCTAGGAGGGTCGCTGTAGACTTGAAGGTGGGGCGATATATAGAAAAACGCGACACCACAACAAACCTATTAGGGGGCGACATAACCACATTAACTAAAGGATATCGACCAGAAATGGCAGAAACTCGTAGACACCCTAAAAGACATTGAGGAAGATCTAGGGAAGGGAGAAGACGAACACCTACGCGTAGGGGTAGCGCGTGCGGCCTAATAGGCAGGATAAATCGCTAGGGAACTTTGGACGAGATATAATAGGAACTAAAACGCGGTAGAAGATAGGCTTAGGCGTATTAAGGATGCTATAAAAGTATAGGGAGCACCAGCAGTACCGGCAATAAAGCCATTATGGGTAAATATCGCTGTAAGCGCCTAACCGGCGCCTCTCTAGCGCATACCTAGCGTGGTACCGGTTAGGGCCATAGTTAGGGTTAGAATACTAGAGATAGTAGGAGCGGAACCAAAACAGATCCTTATATCGATTAAGGCATATATACTAAGGGTAGTGGCAGTAAGGGTACTACAAAGCGGCGATATCGAAGTTACGCTCCCTAACCAGCAGATAAAGAATTAGGTCATCACCTAGGGAGACACCCTTAAGTGTAAGATCCTCCAATAGGACTACCTAGTTGAAGTAATAGGGGTACCCCTTAATACACAAGTAGAAAGCGGGCGAGGCGCCATAAATATATAGCTTATTTAGAGGATTATGGAGGCTACTAAAAAACTAGCCCCAGGAATTATTATAACTAGAGTTGTATGGCTTAATAAAGAACGTATAATGTATATAGGGGAGTTACCGGGGTTCTAAAAGGCTAAAACGCGCGGTACCCTAATAATCAGCCTACTAATATAAGAGATGTAGGTAGCACTAGCCCATAAGGGAGTGGTTATAGATAGCCTCTGGTATGAAGCCTAGCTCTACTACTACGGAGTCTAAGTCAAACGATGCTTTAGATGCTAACAGTGGGGATATACCCAGAGCGTATGTAGGAGGTAAGTAAGGTGCGGAGAGTATACCGACACTTATAATACTAAGGACTGCCCGAAAGATAAGGGAGCTAGATGTGTAAATTGCGGCAAGGAATATAGAGTATAGCAGAAGATAGCGTGTAAGACCTACCAGGTATACTAAGAAGCCACTATAATAAGATAAGCCCAGCTATACTAGATCACAGCTATGCTATGGGGAAACGCCTACGAGGAGAATGAGATAAGTAGGGTAAGCGAAGGTGGGTAGATAGTCGCCTAATGGAAAAGATTTAGGGTACCTACCCCTATAGGAGCACTATCTACCTAACTGGCAGCAAAAAGGAGCGTAGGACGCCCGCGAGGCAGCACTAACGCGGCTAGAGACCTATCTTAGCAGAGAATCCTAACTGCAATAGCCCTGGCCGAGACGCCCTAGATATAAAGGGAAGACGCCTATAAGTTACCAGATGAGTTATAAAAGGGTTAACAATAGTACAATATAACTGCGGACATTTAAACTATAGAGTAATACGCCCTCTGTTTAACAGCTTTAACCTAAAAGAATACTAGATAATAGCCCTATAAGAACTAGCCTATAATAAGCAAACCCAAAAAATATATAAACTAAAAGGATACTACCTCCTATACGAACTAGACCCGGCTACCCGCGCGTGCTTCCTAATTAGCTAATATATTAGTATATAGGCGTAGAGCTACTAGACTATTAGCCCTAATATAGCTAAAGTATAAATATCTACAGATAGGGGCCAAATTAGTATAATTAACGTCTATAACTTAAGCGATAATAGGCCCTAGATAGCCACGTGGGGACTATTATAATACACTATCAACATAGTAGAAGGCGAGATAATAGTCCTAGGGGACTTTAATGCGCACTATACAGCATAGGGAGGCTAGTAGGCTATAGTAGAAGTATAGGCGACCTACCTGCTTAACGAACTGGAAACGCGAGGCCTTGTCCTAACTACCCTAACTAGCGAACCTACCTAGAAAAGAGGGATCTAGGAGAGCATAATTGACCTAATATTTATATAAGAAGCACTTATAGACCGTTTAGAGTTTTGTGGGATAGAAAATATATGGGTAATAACTACAGACTATATACCTATACGGATCGCCCTTAACGTCGACGCTTTAGCGTAACGAACCCGCCGGAGATACGCTATACGAAAACTCGATTAGGAAAAATACTCCTAAGAAATTACTAATAGACTAGTACTGATACCGGAGGTAACGCTAGTGGATATTTAGAGAACTATAAGTAACTACTTAGAAGAGTACTGCCTAAAAGCGTAACCCAGTAAACATGCCCAGTGGGAATGGTTACTAGAGGCGGTATAGCTTATCACAGGTATAAGGAGGGTAAATCACTAGTATAGCGTAATAGGCGAGGCCTACTACTATTAGAGCTATAAGGCCCTAAAAAATAGGCTTAAGAAGATAATACGGAAGGAAAATAGAAACAGCTGGCGCCGGTTCCTAGAGGAAACCTCCTTAGACCCTACTAAACCACACAACTAAGGTCTCTAGCGCTTATTAAAGTGGAGTAGGCGAGCCGCAGGGGAAACACTAGGTAACCCTTACCTACCTACACTCCGCTAGACAGATTAAGACTAGTATATAAATAATAATAGGGAAAAAATAAAAATACTTATAGAGAGATTCTTTCTAGGCGCGTGCTAAGCGGACCTATAGGATATTAGTAACTAAGACCTCCCCCTACCTCTAGAGATAAGCTAGATAGTCTTACTAAAGGAAATAAAAGATGCTATATGGAGACTCCCTACTAGCAAAGCGGCGGGGCCTAATAGGATCCTAAATAAGGCGATTAAAGCTGTATTAGAGGCTATAGCTATACTACTAGCTAACGCCGTAACTATCTGCCTCCTTAAAGGCAAGCTACTAAAATACTGTAAAGAAATAATTATAGTCGTTCTTTAAAAAGCGAATAAAAAGGACTACTCCCTACTAGGAAGCTACTGACTAGTTGCCCTTAAAAACACGATAGGAAAGATACTAGAAAAGATAGTAGCAGAACGTATGTAAGAGGCCGTAGAGGAGCAAGGGCTACTGCCATGGATATAAATGGGCGTAAGAAAGAAGCGCTTAACCCTTTTAGCTCTCTCCCTAATTACCTCTAGCGTTTAGGCGGCGTGGTAAGCCCGCCTAGGCTATGTAGTATCTATACTAAGCCTAGATATAAGCGGAGCCTTTAACCACGTTTTATATAAGAGGCTCCTATAGATCCTAAGAAAGAAGGGCCTACTAGACTAGATAATTAAGTTCATCTAAGCCTTCCTAATAGGGCGCACCACTAAAATAGTATTTAAGGGCTACGAAAGCGAAACAATACTAACACCCATAGGTATCCCACAAGGATTACCCCTCTTATTAATCCTATTCCTTTTCTTTATATCTAAGCTACTAGAGACATTTAACAGCAACTATAAAATAGTAGCCCTAGGATTTGTAAATGATATAAACCTAATTATATAGGGAGACACGGTAGTAGAAAACTGTACTAGGCTAAATTAAGTATACGATAGGTGTATTGTATAGGCAAAGCAATATAGAGTTAAATTCGCACTAGATAAATACTAGCTTATCCACTTTATAAGGAAAAGGAGGGTAAATAACGACCTAGCATTAACGGTGAATATCTAGGGATGCGAAGTAAAACTAGAAGCAACCCTTAAGGTCCTAGGGGTCTAGGTAGATGCCAAACTAAACTAGAACGCGTATATTATATAGGCGACCTATAGGGGAGCAGCGGCGTTTATAGCGG
>Ga0307515_10011534_pt1 | contig 16768 bp, 13 predicted proteins | sample 17_EM_MG_FD_194513 | JGI IMG/M metagenome (GOLD analysis project Ga0307515, IMG submission 194513) | Populus trichocarpa ectomycorrhiza microbial communities from riparian zone in the Pacific Northwest, United States - 17_EM | ecosystem: Host-associated > Plants > Roots > Unclassified | place... | reverse complement strand
CTTAAACTAGCTCGAAGATATCTTTCATTGCCGGCTTGTCGATCAAGTAGTAAAATTGTTTATGTGAAGTTCCTTTGTAAGTATATTAGTAAACTTGCTTTGTGGTTGGAACATATAATATACAAATCATTTCATTATCAATCTTTAATTTCTTTGATATAGTGTTTATCAACTTCCACATGCTTTGTTCTATCTTAAAGACTGAATTGTGAGCAACTAAGATCCTGCCTTATTGTCATATTATACCTTCATGGTTTAGAAGTTAAGAATCTTCAAGTTTTCTAAAAGCTTTTTAATCTACACAACTTCACAAATCTCAAATACAATTGCTTTCAACTCAACTTTTGCACCACTCCTTGCTATAACACTTTGTCTTTTGCTTCGCCAATAACTAAATTCCCTCCAACATGGGTATGATAACGATATCAATTTGCATCATTATAGACTTTAGTTCGTAAGATCTTTTAGGAGTCCCTTGAGTGCATGCATTGGATGACCATACTTACTATAAAGACCGTATCTAGGTTTGTGTGAGCTAAAAAAATTAATTTGCTTGTGAGTCTCCTGATCCATCACTTCTATAGTTTTGGCAGATTAGAGCTCCAAGTTTGTTTCAATTGGTGTTTTGGTTGCATTGTATCCTAACAATATTGTTTCATAAATCAAATACATATTTATGTTGAGTGATAAATATACCTTAAACCTAAAAATTTCCATTCCAAGTCAATATTTCAAAGCACCCGAATCCTTGATCTCAAATTCATCAACATGTTTCTTTTCAAGTCATTCCAGCTTAACATTGTCTCAGGATTATATCATCTACATAAATAACAAAGACATTTTATACTTAACTTTGACAATAACAAAGACATTTTACAACCATGTTTTTACTTTGTCAAAATGCTCGAACCATGCTCTAGGAGATTGCTTGAGGCTATATAAAGACTTTTTTTTTAGTATGCAAGCTTTATCTTTGTTAATTTCCTTTTCAAACCTAGGTGGTATACTTATAAAGACTTTCCTTTCTAAGTTTCCATCTAAAAAAACATTTTAATATTCAATTGATGTAAGGAACAATTAAAATTTACAGTCGAAGATAATAACACTTAAATTAAGCTTATTTTAGCTATTGGAGTAAATATGTTCTTATAGTCAATATCGTATATTTGAGTGAAGCCTTTTACTATAAGCCTTGACTTGTAGTTTTCTATGCTTCCATGAGCATTGCATTTAATTATAAACACTCATTACATCCTACTTTCTTCTTTTCCCTTGGCAAGCCAACTACTTTCTAAGTGGCATTTTTATTCGGAGCATTCATTTCTTCCATAACTATTGACTTTCAATTTGGATAATCTAGAGCTTATTGAATATTTCTTGAAATAAATAATTGAGATATCTTAGAGGTAAAAGTTCTATGATTATTAGAAATTTCTGGTAAAATAAATATTTAGTAGTAAGATGGCTAGTACAAGATTAGACTCCCTTTCTAATAGTTATAGGGATGTCAAGGTCTATAGGCTCATTATTACAAGGAAAAATAGATGCAGTAGTAGGAGTAGAAATACCTGGAATATTCTCGGGACCATCTTTTAGAGAATATGGTTTATTCACGTTAAAAACAAATACAAGTATCCTTTAATTTAACCACATATATATACATTTGATCATATATGTATTGTTGTTATGTACTACAATAATGAATACAAAAGGAGGATTTTCTTAATGCCTAAAATCCAGGGATACTTGTTAATGTAGCTTCCTAGCTACATAGCTATGTAGCTTTGTAGGTACTATAGCTAAGCTTTTGAAGGAATTCCTTCTTCGTAGCTACTATAGTTAAGCTCCTGAAGGGCTTCTACCAGTCTTTACTTAGCGTTAAAAGATAGAAGCAGAGTTGAGACTCTTACACTCATACATAATATACCAAACACACTCTACAAGTGAATTAGTTAAGTGATTAAACTGAGACTTGAGATGAATCACTTTTCTAAATCTAAAGAAATTGTGTTAGAATAATAGGTCTTCACCTTTCGTATGAGTTCTTTTTCTAATATAACTTGAGGCTCGGGATTTGAATCAGTTTGATCCTTTTATAGTTTTCCAATTATTCAACCATTTCATTTTACCAAGTTCAATGTTAATCAGATTAGTCAACATTATATGTTTCGATGCAACAACAAGATGTTATTTGTAACAAGTAGTTTTGTTGGTTGGTTAATTTGTCACATTTTATTCATGAAATAGGTTGAATTGATATTAGTCTAGATACAACAAAATAATTCTTTTAGATCGAACCTTGTGTTAGAATTGAGAAATTATATGACTTGCAATACATTCACACCTGATAATGATTTACTAGTATTTTCATTTGTTTCAATACCATGAACATTCTTTTCTTTAGTTGGTGATGTTAAGAGAATATTATTGTTCATAATTATATTAGGTAATTGAATAGATATGTCCTAAAAATCATCATCTTTCCTTTTTTATCCTCTTGAAAATGATTTTTGGTACAATAAAGTTGATTTTTCTATATATAAAAAAAACATTCATACTTGCATGAATTTCTATGGTTTGAGTTGTAACATTTGTATCATTTTTTGTTTGCCGATGAAAACATATTTTTCAACTTTAGGATTAAGTTTAGATTGAAATTTGCTTGGTATGTGAATAAATATGGTGCAATTGAAAACTTTTATTGGTAAATTATTTATATTAATGTATGAGGAAAATATTTTTTTAGGCAATCTAATGGTGTAAGAAATTTCAAAACTCGACTAGGCATCTTGTTAATCAAACATGATTTTGTCAAAATAACTTCACTCTATAAATACTTTGTAATACTTATAAAAAACATTATGGCATAAGCCAATTCAAGTAAATGTTTATTTTTTCTCTTAGAAATTCCATTTTGCTAAGGAGTGTCATAACATATAGACAAATATTGAATCCCTTTTTCTTTCAAGAAATCCCCTATATACTCATTAGAATATTTTGTCCCATTATCATAATGAATTGTGTTAATTCTTATATGATATTGGCTTTCTATCATTTGGTAAAAATCTTTAAACAATGTTACTACCTAACATTTTTCACACATGAAATAAACCCAACATAATCTTGTGTAATCATTTATGAATGTCATAAACTATTTTTTTACAGATACAATAGTGATCTTTGATGCAACTATCGCAACCAGGGACGAAGGTTAATGAGGTTTATTATAAGTTAAAAATCTCAAATGATAAAAATACCATAATTATAGAGAGACCCAAAATATTTATTTTTAATTCATTTATGTCTCCACTTTTCAAAAGGCTATTACAACTCTTTATATAGAGAAAAACTAAAAACCCTCTAATAATACTAAATAAGAAAAATAAAATAGAAAAACTATTCCCTTCAAATAGAGAAATAAAACTAGAAAAGCACAATAATATATAATAGAAAAATAAAAATAGAAAAAAATAAAATTATCTAAGGAAAATATTTATTTTCCTTAAAAAGCTCCTATATTAATCTTCTCGGGTTGGAAGAAAAACTTATCCTTAAGTTTAGACCTCAATCAACAACCTTTATGAATCACAAATATTCTTTTAATTGTGGGTCACCGCATCATGGGTTCCTAACACAATATCTTTGTATAGACCACCGCATCGTGGGTCCCTAATACAATACCTTTGTGAGGGTCACACCACATTGGATCCCACTACTAAGATTTTTAATAACAATAATTGATAGAAATAGAAAAAAAAAACACACCAGTTCTTAGATGTCTTTTTCTGTAGGGGAAACTCCTAATCCCCTCATATAAGAGTACGTCTTATTATGCAACATTTTTCATCTATGGTTATTTATTAAAACACAACGAAAAACCACTAGAAATAATTGAGCTCTGATACACATCCTTTATGACCTCTAACCACAACCACCATGAATCGTTGGACTTTGATATCATGTAAATAAAGAGTATTATTTGGAAATCAATATATTGACTTAAATCAAAATTGTTTGTACAAGGTTCCTATTTAAATGAGAATAAGGCATGAAACTAGGAACTAAATCAAATCATATATCCAAATTAGAAATGACTCCTAATTTATAGGAGTTAACTAATATCAAATCTATCTACCATTATAGACAACTTAATATACAATATTTTCATAACATATTTCAAGTTCATTTGATATGAGTAGTAGACCAAAAACAAATTTGAAGATGTTGATGATCATACGATAGAAGAGATGGGAGGGGTTGAGGGATTTAATGATAAGATTTTATAAGATGATCTTAACGTTGATATTAATAATAAATAGTTATAAATTTAAAAAGGCTCTTGAATTGAAGGAACCTAAAATAATGTAGCAAGTAGAAGAAAACAAAGGTCAAATGATATAATCATCTTGAAGAAGTGATGGGTGTCACTAGAAACCGAGGAAATATGAAATTAAAAAAAGAATAGCTGAATCAAAAGAAGAATAAGGAAGGAAAATGTGATAGACAAATCTAGAGGAAGGATCAATGGTCTATAGGCCTAACAAGTAGGTATAGAAGGTAGTTGCATGATCAAACTTCTTTGAATATAATTCAGATAAAGATGTTCCTTATTAACATGAGTAGATAAGATATTCATTAGCTAGCAAAAATTATTTGCAAAGGAAAAAATAAATAGGGTTATTACAAGTTTTATAGGTGGTATAGTCACGACATTGAGTACTATAAAACTTTTAAAAAAAATTGAAATTTTACCGGGGAAGAACTTTTAAAGAATCTTTTAAAGCGAGAATATACATGGTTTGATGTAAGACACGATTGTAAAAGAAATGATATGAGAAATACATGGAAAGGAAGAACGTTTATCTAGAAATGATAGATAGGTCCTAGTTACGTGGATAAAAGACTTAAATAAAAGATAAGAGTCAAAGTGGAAGGCTTGAGAAAAGTGAAAGGATCTTGAAACAAAGACACAGTAGAGTTATCGATGCAATTATTAGTGGTATAGGGATTACAAATGGAAACTTGGAAAACATAAAGACCTATATAAGGTCAGTTATAACCATTAAGTTAAATTTTATGAAACAAAAGTTAATGGAGAAAATATCATTAGGAGAAAAAGACTTAATATATGTGACATTCTTATGGATGATATAATAGTCAAAACAAATACCATAAAAATTTTTATAGTGTGAAGGATATTTATTTTTAATAGGGATTAATGTTGATACTTTGTACTATGATTTTTTAAGCAGAGAAAGGTTGATAAGAAAAAGATTAAGCAAGTCAACATGCATTTACATATGTTTTCTAGAGAATCAATATTGTTAATATGTTCGATATCACTTCCACTTACTATAGAGATCCTAACTATGTGATATAACATGATCCTAATATAATTTCTAGTTATAGAGAAGTTATCATTTGTAAATGTCAAAAAGTTTGGCTTTTATTAATGAATGACTTTTTGCGTTGTTAAAGATGAATTTATTTATATTGTAATTTTATCCAAATTAAATAAAGAATTAGTCAAGTTTATCTTATAGGATATAACATTATTATTTTTGTAATTATCTAGTTTGTTTATATAAATTATTTAAGAAGTTCAAATAGGTTATATAAAAAAAAAGATAAATACAAGTCATCTAAAGATAACTATCAGATAATTTTTTTTATATTTTTAAACACGAATAACAGTTTGTTAAGAATGTAACAGACTAGAAAAATTAAAGATAATATTTATCAAAGGTTCTTATCTTTACCACATAAATATTTATATAAGAAAAGACAATTTGAAGCATTAAAGAATCAAGAGTATCACTGGCCAGAGCAACACTTGCAGCAGAGTAAGATTGCCCAACCAACTAAGGAGTTACACAGAATTTCACAGCATATACTTTTGACACACGAGTGGAGTGTGAAAAAAGCTTTCCGCAAATCACTAGAAAAGGAAAGTCTAACACTCAGTTGAGTATAAATGGACTAAGCCTAAAACTCCTTTTAACAATTGGTTCAGAGATGAATGCACTGATTGTAATTGATATAATAAAGGTCTAAATGCTATATTCATAGCAGTGTCTCCTGATAAATTTAAAAGAATCTCCATATGTGAGATAGCCAATGAAGCTTGAGATATTCTTGAAGTTACTCATGAGGGAACCAATATAGTGAAAAACTCCAAATTATAAATGTTAACCTTAAGACTTGAAGAGATAAGAATGCTGGAGGATGAATCTTTCAATAAGTTTTATGCAAAACTTCTTGATATTGTAAATTTCAGGTTCAGTCAAGGAAAAAACAGTGGAGGACTCGTGAAGAGTAAGGAAGATTTTGAGATCCCTACTAGAAAGATTTCAGCCAAAAGTAATAGTTATAGAAAAAAGCAAGGATTTGGACACTATATGTGTTGATGAATTTGGCCAAAAGTAGTAGGAAGAACATAGCCAAAGATACTGCAACTGAAACTGAACTAAAAACCTAAAAAAAATAAAGTAGTGAATGGAGGGGTGAGTCCAAACACCCAGTGAGAGATAATAACTATTATGCATGCTAACATACATTATGAGATATGTGATTACAGTTGTACAAAGCAGGGTATATAACAAACATATAATGAACAAAGGGGGTATTCATGTCAAAATAACATATCATATTACTGACATCCTATTCATCAGCAAGGAAACATATATAAATGTAGGGGGGTCAGTCAGTATAGTATTGACATCCTACTCGCCAACTAGGAATCAAAATACCGTGTGCACATAGGCTAACCACTCTATGTTAGCATGAAGTAACTAACTACCCTCTGTTAGTTTGAAGTTTTTTACAGTAGTCTAAATTGGGTAAAAAGAATCATGAGCTCAAATGAACAAATAACATGGATATATGGTTCATGGTTTATCATTAACTTTAAAGACTTGTCAAAGATCTCTAAAAGGGATGCAATATATGATCCACCAAATCTGTGACCAGTTAGGAAGATGTTGTGTGGAGTATGTTAGGAAAGAAAACAATCTAAGGCTCAACATAAGAATACTATTGACATTCTGACCTCAAGACTCCTTGAATTGTTACATATGGACCTAATAGGTCCAACTCAAACTGAGAGTCTAAGTGGAAATAAGTATATCATGGTCATTGTAGATGACTATTCAACATATAATTGAGCTATTTTGTTAAGAGAAAAGTTATAGTCCTTTGATCTTATAAGGAAATTGTTTAGAAGACTGTAAACAAAAATCTTTCCATTTCTAGAATTCACAATGACTATGATAAAGAATTTGAAAATACTAATTTTTCATCTTTTTGTGATGAACATGGTATACATCAAGAATTCTCTACTCCTATCAATCCTTAGCAGAATGTTATAGTTGAGAGGAACAATAGAGCCATACAAGAAAAGGCTCGAACTATGCTGAATAGTAAAAAAAAAGTTATATTATACTTCTAGAGGGAAGCTGTCAACATTATTATACATATTTTGAACTGTATTGTGGTTAGACTTGGAACAAAACTCACTTCTTATGAGTTATGGAGCAACAAGATGCCTACTGTCAAATACTCCATAGTGTTTGGAAGTTTTTGCTATATCTTGAGAGATCAAGAAAATTTATATAAGTTTGATAGCAAGAGTGATAAAAGAATCTTTCTTGCATACTCATCACACAATAAAGCCTACAGAGTCTACAACCTACGAACTCGAACTATCATGAAGTTAATCAATATGGTTATTGATGAGAAATTTAAAAGTAATATGTCAAGAATAATCTCGATAACATCATTGAGATAACTGAAGAAACCTCATCAGAATATGATAAAAAAGACCACGAGGAGAGTTCTTCAGATGTTTTTGAATAGTCACAAGAGAAAAAACCTTTCTTATGGATAAAACACAATCATCTAAGAAAAACATTATTGAGAATTTAGATAAAGATATGAGGTTAATAAAAAGAGTTACCAATCAAGTCTCATATATGTGTTATTTATCGCATATTAAATCTAAGAAGGTTGATGATTCCCTACAAGATGAAAGTTGGATCAATGCTATGCATGAGAAATTAAATTAGTTCATAAGAAATGATGTATAAGAATTGATTTCATGTCTTGATAGTCGTAATATAACTAGAACCAAATGTATCTTTAAGAACAAATCAAATGAGCATGGAACAATCATTAGAAACAAAGAAAGATTGGTAGCACAAGGATACACTTAAGTCGAAGGGATTCATTTTGACGAAACTTTTGCTCTAGTAGCTCGTTTGGAATCTATTCACATATTGCTTGCAATTTCTTGTCACTTAAATTTCAAACTATATTAAATAGATGTGAAGAGTGCATTCCTAAATAGAATTCTATAAGAAGAGGTCTATATAGAACAACCCAAATGTTTCATTAATAATTTGTTTTATGATCATGTGTGCTAGTTGAAAAAATCCATTTATGGTTTAAAATAAGCACTGAGAGCATGGTATGAACGGTTAACAAAATATCTGTTAGATAATAGTTTCAAAAGAGGAGAAAATGACATGACTTTTTTTGTAAGAAAAACTAGTAAATATTTACTTATTTCTCAAATTTATATTAATGACATTGTGTTTAGAGCTAATCGTGACTCACTTTCTCATGAGTTTGCTATATAAATAAAATTAAAATTTGAAATGAGTATGATTGATGAGTTAAAATTCTTCCTTAGCATACAAATTAAGTAAAAATAAAAATGTAATTGTTATTTCTCAATCTAAATATGATAGAGATATGGTTAAAAAGTTTGACATGGAAGAAAATAGTCATGATTATACACCTATGAGCATATCTGTCAAAATCAACTCGGGTTTGACAAGTGTGTTGATTCTACACTTTATAGAAGCATGATAGGAAGTCTACTTTATATTATTGCTAGTAAACCTGTCATTACTTTTAGTGGGTATTTATGCTAGATTTCAATCTAATCCTAAAGAATCACATCTTACAGTAGTTAAAAAAAATCTTAAAATACCTTGGTGCTATAATAAACTATAGTATATGTTATTCAAAAGATTCAAACTTAAATCTAGTTGGCTATTCAGATGCTGATTAGACAGGTAATGCCGACGATAGAAAAATCATTAATTGAGGGTGTTTTTATATTAGTGGTAATGTGGTAGTATGGATGTATAAGAAATAGAATTCAATTTCATTGTCTACTATAAAAACCGAGTATATTGCAGCAAGTAATTGCTACACACAATGTTTTTGGATGAAGAGGATGCTAGAGGATTGTGGTTTCTCTCAAAATACTATGATTATTTATTATGATAATTCCAGTGAAATTGGTATCTCTAAAAATCTTGTGCAACATTCAAGAACCAAGCATATAGATATATAACATCACTTTATTATAGACATGGTTGAATAAAAAATCATGTTATTAGAACATATGAGCTCGAACATTAATTGCCTGACTTATTCACGAAACCTCTAAATAGTTTAAGATTTTAATTTCTTAGAAAAGCTATTAGTGTATGTAAAATTCCCAAATTCTTAAAAGAGATAAATTTGTAAAAAAAAATAAAAATGTGTGTATATAATTTTGTTTGGGTTTTTATATGTTTTTCAAACAGGAGACAAGTTGTTAACATTGAAGCATGAAAAAAAACCTTGTAAGTATACTTAATTTAAACCTTTAAATCTCATAAATTTCATTTTAATGGAATCAAGACAAATCTTATTTGGTATGGTCTTCACTTTTGAAACAATATTATTTTGGAAGACCAAATAAATGTATTATCTTAAGCATTATGAGGGATTCAAGTTGTTTTATGAACTGTTTGAAAATGAAAAATTGATTTAAATATAGATATACTAAAAATTAAGGGGGAAGTAATGTGTGCTTTGAATTGACTAAAGTTAGTTCAACCTAGCACACAAGCCGTTAAGATGACCATTCTAACAAATCCTTTAGAAAAAGTCAAGTGTTCACATTATTGTGGAAATAGACGAACACTTCAATATGGATCCATTCTACTCTCTAATTCCTTGAAGAAAAAATCAATTTCTCATTGTAGAAATAGATGAGCAATTACATAATGAAAATGATAGAGTTTAACAAATCTTATGTGAGGAGAGAAAATTATATGTATCTAGGCCCTAACATAAAGTTTGACTTTTAAAGTATGCTTACACTTTGCTAGCATATCTCAAATCAAAGAAAAAAAAAGATAAAGAATGAAAATTTTAAAGTAAAACTGTTGTTTTTCTCACTCACACATTCACATCTTGATTTGGTCATTGAAAAGATATGTGTTCATAAATGAAGATTGACTAATAAAGTACATATCTCCATTTAAATTGTTATTATGAGTATTTTTAGGCTAAAAAACTTGGTTACTTTATGTAGGTCCATATCTTTGTCTAAGTGTACAGTTAGACACACTTGTAAGAAAAAAAGAAGAGAAAATGATGTGGCCTAACTAATTTATGAAACAAAAGGAGATATGGTTGTATAAGGAGTCCATCTTTTTCATAACACTGATTTGTCATCTTAAAAGAGACTATAAGAACATATCACGATCCTTTATGTAAGCAGGAATGAGAGAAAAATGTTTTTTCAAAAGATAATTTATTGATGTCATTCATCAAAACACGCAATCGTCTCTCTCTCTCTCTCTCTTGTTTTAATGCACTCTAAAATTTTTGATATCTTTTGATAAATATAAAATAATTTGTTAAGACAAAGCATATGCTCATCCTTTCCATCTTGTATTTAACCTTTTTATGAAAATAACAAGGATATTCTATCTTGATCTAAAATTTCTTGAGAAGATTATTAAAAAGAATATGTCCTTACAATCATTTATACACCACTTTTGCAGTACACATTTCTTTCGATTTATTGCTTCATGAATAATGCATTTTCTTATTGCAGGGTGGTTATAAACTAAAAGCCAAGAAAAAACCTGGAACCTCTATTTTAAGTTCTTCTAATATGGAAGAACATAAGACCTCATCCCTTGAAAAGAATCCAATCCAGCTTTCTAAAATTTAAAGGAAAAAAAAAGGGGCAAAACAATGCCTGGTTCCTCTAAATCAGTAGCACAACTTGGAAAAACTAACCACTTAATTTCCCCCAGTACATAGATGGCTTATAGAAACAACTTCTCTATGAATAATATATTAAGTGAAAGAGAAGTTTCGGTATGTGATCTTTCTGACTCCATATTTATGTTCATGGAAGAAATCTTTAAGAAAAGAAAATGAGGTAAATTGACTAAAGGAGCACTTACTTTACACGTTAAAGTAGTTAGGGAGTTTTATGCTAATTATGAGTGTTTTATTCTTGATGACCACTTCATTACTTCCACTATTAGAGTTTAAAACCTTAAGTTGTCTCCTACTATCATTATAAAGTTATATGAGCTACCTGAAACCATAAATCCCGGCTTTCACTATAATGAATAGGATCCCTTTTCAATACTCAGATGAGTTCCACTGGATGTGCCAATTTATTTATCAATCATTGATTTTTCAATCAATATGTTACCTGTTATTTGTCTCTTTCTTCTAATAAGGAGAAACTACAATTAGAAATTTAATGCTAAGTAGAGGCAAGTAATAGTCTCGGCAAATCAAGCAAAGCGTGGAATTTTTAACTTGATTTAACATGTTAATAGATGAAAAGGGTAATGCCAAAAAAACTATAAATTAGGTAAAAACAATAAAGAAAATGATGATTGTAGTAAACAAGAGAAAGAGAAGGTGATAAATTGTAGAAAGCTTATATATACAGTTGACCATCTTTTTCAGCTACTAGACGAGCTATTTATAATGTTACTTAGATTGAGTTTTACATAAACTATAGCTAAGATACAAGATGACTAATGAATAAAGACAGAATTTCTTTGGTAAGGGAGGATCTGTTTTAGTAGGGTAGATCTTTTTTGAAAAAAATTACACAGCACAAAAAAGATAAATTTTAGTCTTATACAAATTATCGGATAAAAGTTTTTCAATCTAAATCCTAGTACAATTTGTACTTCTAATTGTGTGCATCCTTTTAGTAATTTTATGTGTTATAATTATAATTATACTGTAATATCAATTTGCTAACGACTATTTTTTTTAATAGGACTTGATCGTTGATTGAAAATGTAAATCCTAATTTCTTGATTGATGGTCAATTTTAACTGTCTTTTCTAATTTTTCTTTAAAAATACGAAGTTAACCATTATTTTTTTATTAAATGACATGTAAATATTTATTTTTATATGATAAAATGATAATGAAGGGAAAAGTTAAAAAGCCGTACATGAATAGTAATTAAGCACATGACATCCTTCTCATTGATTATAAAATCCCATAATTTGATGGTCAAGCTAATTGGCTAGAGATCCAAAAGTGTTAAAGCAAGATTCTTTTACATTAATACGTATTTTTTAATCAAATTCCACGTATTTTAATTAAATTCAGTTTTCCAATTAATCAAAAGACTGACTATTTATGTTAGACTTAAATAATTGATGAGCCTTTTTTTCTTATAACGTGACAGAGAACATATATTATATATATATATAACAAGAAACAAAGAGAAAGAGAGTTGTTTGCATTGGTGTGTTATAATTAGGCGTGTAAAGAAAGAAAGAAAGAAAGAGGAACGGAAATCAAAGATGGCTACGAGAGGAAGGAACCGACCACTTTTTAGACGCCACTTTGACATTAGATTGCATTGGTGTGTATGCATGTATGAATCTACCTGTATAGGGACAAGTCTGTGTGCGCCATCACATGTGAAATTTTTTTATTAACTATTGATCGAAGAAGAAAGCACATAAAGAAAACTCATGATGTATTTTTAATTTGATCAAAACATAATGAAAAAAATACACTCAGGAGATGAAATTGATAAAAGGAGTTATGGAATTTTACAAAATCGGTGTTTTGAATTCCTAGTTATGAAATTATTTTTAAGGTTTTCAGTAGATATGATGTTGTTTAAAATTATTATTGGAGAGACTCGAATAATAGAGAATACTAGATTTTTTTCCCGCACTATGTTGTAGAGCGGGTTAATTTTTTTGACATGAAAAGATATTTAAATGATGATAACTTGAGTGAATCTGGGTTAATTTGACTAATTTGTGATCCGAGATAATCTCAAAGGAAAAAAAAAAAAAGAAGAAGAAGAAAGAAAGCTCAAAGTCCAACAAAGTTAATTTCAAAAGATAAAATTTTTAAAATTTTTTTAAAAAGAAATGTTAAAGAAAAAAACTTGAATCAACACAAGTTCACTCTACTAACCCACTACCTGAGACATGAGATTGTGATAAGAAAATGTTTTTTTAAAAAAAAAACCTAGAGAAAAGGATCAAAGATAAATAAAAAAACATTGAAAAAAAATAACCCAAGTCGCATGGGGTTAACCTAACGAACCTACAACCCGGGATAACCCTATAGAAAATAAAAGCATTAAAAAAATAATAAATCTCAAGACCTAATAGCCCAACGTTAAATGATAAAATTAAAAAAATATATATAAAAAACATTGATAAAAAATCCAGAGCAACCCGTGTTGACTTGATTAACTCACGACCCGGGATAACCCCAGAGGAAGGAAAGGGGAAAAAAATAAAAAGCTCAAGATCCAAAAACCTAATGTCAAATAATAAAAAATTTTCTTAAAAAAAGACCAAAATTAAATCAGGCTAATTTTCAAAATCAACAACTTTGATCATAAGATTGAGATGACACTATAAAAGATAAAAAAAAATCTTGAACAAAATTCTTAACCATCAAAAAATTAAAAGAAAAAACAAATAAAAAAATGAGGATCTAATATGGTATAAAAACTAATGAAAGAAGATAATGAAGGACTTACTCACACAAAAACAAAAAGAGCAATTAAAACAATGATGTACAAATTGAATAAAAAAAATAAATTAAAATGTTGAGAGAAAAAAATTGAAAGAAAAAACAGATTAAGAAAAGAATAAAAAGAATAAAGACCGAAATCGATTAAAAATACAAATGAAATAAAACGTTGAGGGACTAATTGAAAGAAAAAAAAATTAAAAAAGGGATAGAAAAGTGCAATTAAAAAAAGGAGGACTTAATCTGGAAAAAAATGAAATAAAATAAAATATTGAGGGATAAAATTAAAAGAAAAAAAACAAACCAAGAAAAGGATAAAATAAAACAACAACAGTTAAGAGAATGAGTAAAATATTTGATATAAAAAATCAAAATCAAATAGAAAATAATGAAATTAAAAACAAAATCTAAAATGAATAAAAAACTATGAAAGATTAATTAAAAGAAAAGGGATGATAATTGAAAGACGAAATAAATGAGAGGACAACCATAATTTTTGGTTGACCTAGCATGAATTTCAAGGAGTGGAAAGAGAAAATAGGAGGAGAAAAAAAGTCAACTACTGCCAGACTGCTATGATTTGAGCAACACCCACTGCCCCATAAGCTTCACCTTTACTGAACGCTTCAAACGACAAGGTAGTTGGGAGATTTTAGTCGCCACACGACGCTGCATGTGTTGCTTGAAGAGTGTGAGCGGTGTCCACTCGCGCCAACAACCTTTTCTTTATTATTATTATTTTTTTATTTATGAAAATATTAATTTGCCCCTATTCCAAATAAAGTATAACAAAACAAACCATAAAAAAAAAAATACTAATATACCTTTTGACCCACCCTTTAATTTTCTTGACTTTAAGGTCAATGAAGTAATTGTATTATTTGTCAAAAACAAATTTCGCAAAAACCTTCTTAGCCTTTATTTTTATTTTTATTTTTGCCTTCTAAGGGCATCTATGTGATTCATTTGTACAAAAAAAAAATATAAACTACTAAATTGTCCCTAATTAATTTGCAAATAATCCTTGGGATCTATGGAAAATATGATTCTAGACCCGCAAGCAAGACAAAAGCTTTGTATACAAAAGGGAAATATAGTAATTATATTGTGCAAGTCTACACTAAATTACCTCATAGTCTACAATGAAATACTTATCAGTTTTAGAGTGTTTACTAGTATATTGACCCGTGCTCCGCAACGGGTCAATATAATTTTTTTTTTAAATGTAAAAACAATATTAAGAGTATAGAAAATGTTTTAAGTCCCTTGGGTCTGACAGTCATGATAGACCCAAACGAATTAGGTGTGGCAGCCATACCAGACCCACGAGCCTTAGGACTAACCGAAATGTTAGGCCCAAGTTACTTGAGTCTGACGCCTCTACCTGACCAAGTTACTTGGGTCTGTTAGTGTCAGACCTAAGTTACATGGATATGACATCCCATGCCAAACCCTAGTTCATGGGGTGTGGTTGTGCCAAACCCAGGTGTGATCTTATTACTAATTTTTTTTCAATAGTAATAATATTTTTTTAAAAAACATTAATAATAATAATAATTTTTAACTTTACCCTTCAAATCAAATCTATGGGTTTTTTTTCAATAGTAATAATATTGTTTTTTAAATTTATTAATAATAATGAAAATAATAAAATTTATAATAATAATAATAATATTAAACATGTCTGACCCAAGTTCTTATAGTTTTTAATTTTATACTTCAAATCAAATCTATGATTTTTTCTTCAATAATAATAATATTTTTTTTCAAATTTAATAATAATAATAATAAAACTCATGTTCCTTGGGTATATCATCCCTTTCCATACCCAAGTAACTTGATTTTGGCGCCCAGACCTTAGTTCTTGGGGTTTGATCGTGCCACACCTAAGTTCCTGGTATCTGGCTAAGCCAAATCCAAGTTTCTTGGGTATGACATCACCTTGCAGACCCAAGTAACTTAGGTCAGGTGCCTCTGCCAGACCCAAGTTATTTGGGTATAACATCCTCTGTCAAACCCAAATTTGGGTATGGCATCCCATGCCAAATTCAATTAACATGGATCTGGCGTTCTTGTTATACCCATGACACTTGGGTCTAACAGCCTTTCCAGACTCAAGATGCTGGGTTCCAGCAGTCATATTATTATGTATCCCGATAGTACAAGTTTGTATCCCGATAATTTATGCTCCTTCTTTAGGAATACAATGAATTTATAAAATGAAAAAAATATGTATGTGACTCCACATTAATTTGTGTTTTTTCCATATACATATTATTGCAGGTGAATTTTTTTTCTAACTAATTAATGAAAAAATATATAGCATGAATGTTCTAATTTATTTAGGGATAATTATAAAAATCCTTTTATATTTTAGTTATTTTTTTATTTTGTCTTAATTCTTTTAAAAATTATATTTCAGAGTTTATAAGTTCATAATACTATATATTTTTATTCTAGTGCGCAAAAACAATATCAGATTATTTACACAATTATTATTATATTCTATTTAATAACTAAAGAGCTCTTAATTATTAAAATTATAAAATTACTACTAAAAACACTAAAACTTTCACATTGATATTTTATTAAACATTTTTCCTACAATACAAAATCAACACTAATTTGATAACTCTTTTATAACAATGAATAACAATAACTTAGAACAAAAAAAATCATTAATAACATTTACTAAAGCTATTATCAATGAGGTAATTGAAAGTGTAATCATCACAGTTGTAAGTAAAATTATTGTTAGTAGCAGAAACTAAGTTTTTGGAGAGATTGAAAAGCTTTGGACATGAAATTCTTATTTTAACTCAATTTGCTTAGCATGAATCACAATTTCTTGAGAAACAAATCGTAGATCAATGATTTTTGGCTTATTTTTTAAAATTCAAAGTTTAAGCTTTTCAAAAGAGAGATCTCA
>Ga0307515_10011533_pt1 | contig 16768 bp, 26 predicted proteins | sample 17_EM_MG_FD_194513 | JGI IMG/M metagenome (GOLD analysis project Ga0307515, IMG submission 194513) | Populus trichocarpa ectomycorrhiza microbial communities from riparian zone in the Pacific Northwest, United States - 17_EM | ecosystem: Host-associated > Plants > Roots > Unclassified | place... | reverse complement strand
CAATCACGGCCTCCAAGTGCATCTCTGAGTTCACTCGATCTGAGTCCCCAAGTTCCTCTCAAACACGCGCGATCAAGTACATCTTCAAGGAGCGACGGCGGTTGTATGGATATACAGGGGTAACGGAGGTGGACAGAGTGACGGGGAGTATATATTCGGCAGACCCCGGAGTAGATAGACATCATCTCATTTCCATCTCCTCTTATCATACAATAAAATTCACACTCTCGCTTTCCCAACTTTTGGTTTCACTCGCTCTGTCCGAGATTTCGTGGACCCGTGCAATTGCATGGATCCTCACGGCTGGGTAGTATCATATCTTCTCACCGTCCAACGCACCTCGAGCTTGACGTAGATGGAACGCGATGAGAGATTTTCGCAGTGTCACCCATTGCAATCCCGATGCAAACGTGTACCAAATGAACCCATCCTGACGTATGGTCACAGTTGGCCACAACGCCAGAGTGTTTGTTTAAAATAGCTGACCGACACAGTGAGAAGAAACGGCAAAACGGCAATCGGAGGGCGATTTGCAACGCGACTCGTGGTATTGACGCCGGGCGCAGAGTAATCCGCCACCGGGGTGTCTCCGACGGCTCTGACAGAGCGCGTCCACTCTGATGGAGCCATTCCGCCCGGATAGAAACATTTTTTGCTGATGAGGCCCCGCGCAGGTAAGGTCAACCACAAATGACAGTCGTTTTGCTGGGACATCTTCCTCGACCCACTTAGTCAGTTCTAAGGTGTAGATTGCTAGGAGGTTCGGTCACACAGGCAAGACCTTCAGGATCCATACTTCAACTGCGTGTCTCATCTTGGGATTGCCCTCAATCATCATTTTTGCAGCCCTTTCAGCAACACACCATTCTGTCTATCATATGAGGTCTCTGTCCATGTTATTGTCCTTCATTTCGTTTACCAGCCTTCATTTTGCAAAGCTTGTCAATGCTGCCTGGATATCTATGAGATGCACACCAGATTCGTTACCATTTGTCCATTCTGCATATGTGCAATTCACCATGATGGCTACAGCATCGACCGCAGACCAATCGTTCCTATTGTTGATGTTCCATCGCTCAGTCGTCCTCCGCATTCCACCTCTTCTGCTGGCAGTTCCACAACTACTTTCTCAATGGCCTTTGCCATGTAGCTGAGCAGTGAGATTGTGTAATACGCTGTTAGCGTCATATAGTTGTCCTTGCTGGGTTTGCGAAACACAACTGCTCTGGCTCGCCTCGAGACAGCTGGATGCCATCCTGGGTGAATTGCTTCTCTGCCTGGCCTATTATCTTTTCTGTATCACAGTTCCAGAGAAGGTGAATGGCTCCAAAGGACAGTGGACAGTTTGTCCAGGCCTGGTGCCTTCTTGACAGATTGTTAGTATTGGGCCAGCCTGACTGCATTTTCGGTAATGCTTGTATGTGCACTACTGGCCAGCGGTATCTTGTAATGCTGGTCATCGTGATTTTGAGGTAAGAACATCAGCCTCAGCATCTCCTCCTTCTGTATGGAAGTATTTGCTTGCTTGCCCTGTCTGACTGTTAGAGCATCCACAGTTGCAACAGCCCAAGGGTCAACAGATTTTGCAGCTCTCCAGTCCTCAGAGGCTCAGAGGATGTGCTGGTAGTCGCTCAACATTTGGACAGTCCATTTCAGGAATGACATATACAGCACTGCATTCCCTCAGGCTGCTCCATCCAAATGTCGTCCACATCTTCGTTTTTCTTGCCCAAGTATCTCTCTTTCTGCATTCATGTCGCCGTTCCACCACCTGTTTTACTTTTCAAGAATCTTGATTTTCATTGCTGTTATATCAAGAATCTCACCCAGTGCTCCCTGACACTACTTGGCCTCTTGTTCAACTTTGTCTTCTGTGCACTGAACATTCAGGTGCGCTCATTCCTCTACTAGCTCCATCCATCGCTTCATGGCTGGTGCTTGTCCTACTCCATCATTGCCACCACATCCCATCCTACCACCCCATCATTGTTTGCCACTGTTGGCTTGCATTCATCTACCTCCCGTTCTGCAACTTGGTGGTCAGAACCACGGTCATAGTTCTCAGGTAGTATCGCCCTGTTTTTGATTGGTCTCTTTGACTAGGTTAAAACAATCATCAACTTGCCTTTGAGGTCTTCTGTCTTCCAGTAGTGTGTGGCCTGGTGATCACCTCCAATGGTCAGTCCATTTTGGTCAAAGACATTCTCCCAGATGACAGAGTCCCATTGCTGTGTGCATCTTTGATCCCATTGTCTGCTGTGAGCATTGAACTTTCCAGCAAGCACAGTGCCACCTTGCCAAATGATTCACAACCATCTTACTTTCCAGGCTGGTCTCTCTCTTCACTGTTTGTATCTGTGATCCTAGACTTTGATGATCCTTGTGACTGTTGTTCATCTTCTTTGAACATCAGTGATGATGACATCATCATTGCCACCCTTCTTCTGATCAGTGAGGTTGTCCACTACTAGGCAGCTTCATTTGCACAGTGCCGTCCAAAGACTTGTTCTTGTTCTCATTGCATATGCTGTGTGCCGGATTTCGAATCCATTTCTTTCCCTTTATGGCTTTTCACTGCACACTCTATCCGCCCATTGTTCCATCCAAATCTCCGGTCCAGCTATTCCCCACCCATATGGACTGGTGGAGGTATGCTGAATTCTTGAAATAAATCGAAGTGGTGGCTCCCATATCGGTCTCTCCAACGGTCTCAGTCAAGGTCACATCTCTCTCCTTCTGCACCAGCTCTTTTTCTCCTAGTATCGTCTGCTTCTATTTCAGCTATGGGAACCCCTCCCTCATCTCCTATATACCTTGCATGCCTGGTGCTGAGTGCTGCGCTGTTTGCCACAGTTACGCCCCTCTATCGTCCATTCAGTTGAAATCTCCTGCTCAGCCGTCCCGTTCTGATCGCCTCAGTTTTCTTCGCACACCGTCCGCTGAATCCATTATGTTTGCACTCGCTGTGCAGGCATTGTTCTTGCGTGGGGCTGAAAGATACGCCGGGGCTTGATGAGTATTGGAGTATGGTGCACATGTGCTCTGTCGATCGGTGCAGTCTGGTGCAGTAGCTGCACTTCAGTTGATGGTGGCTGCACTGGCTCTCTATGTCGCCCCATCCAGTGGTGAGAAGGCAAAGGCAGTCGAGACCTGTCTCTGTGGATAGTTTGACTTTGTATCGTACCACCACAGCAGTTACTACTCAAATCACTAGTCTCTGTGCCACCTTCTTCCTCCTCACAACGAAGACAACCCATGATTCTTGTATTTCTCTCTTCTGCTCTCTCTACCTGATGGTATGGGGGTTTGGTAGCCCTCTCACTTGTGTAGGAATTGACAGTCCTTCATTTGCTGCCTGGATCTCCTCTATCAATTTCTGCAGGCCATCTTGCGGCATGTCCAAGTATCTCACTAGTGGGACAGTGTGGATCTGCAGTCTTTCCGATGATTCATTCCCTTCCATATCAATGACCCCTTTGTCTACTCCTCTGGCTGCTTTAATAGCGATATCCCAGTACAGGAGAGCAATCAATGTAGTTGTGTTTTGGACTGTGATTGCAGTAATTGGGCCCTAGCATTCCTTTTCGCATTTATGATCTGAACATACGCCATGGCCTGCTGCTGGAACAGTGTGCTGTTGACTGCGGACACGATTTCTTGACCCTTCGTGTTGGGTAGAGGGATGCTATTGTCCCTCCACAAGATCGGCTGTCTGTCTGCCATACTTGAGCTGGACATTGGAGCTGGGCCTAGGCAAGTAGTCCTGGCCGGCATTGTCCTTCAGGGGGTATTCTTCTGGTTTCCCGGCGGGATAGTATCTCACTTTCTGGGCAGTGTGGGTTTCATTATTGTTGTCGTCGTTGGATTCAGGGCTGGAGGCAGTTTCAGTTCCAGTTGTGGCAGCTGTAGTTTTGGCAGTGTTTCTAGTTTCTGCTGCCGCTGTTCTGGATCTTGTTTTTGTTCTCATTGCGTTGTGCCTGCATGCCTTGATGCTTGCAGGCCACTTTCTGCCTCTGCTTATGGTTCTGTCTCGTCTGCTCTTGCTCCACTGAGAATCTTCATGGCCATATCGAAAATGCATGTCCCCGACGATACATTGTCCTCGCAGCAAGCATTCACCGTCCTCTCCCTATTGTCCCACTATTCTTTCTTGTGGAGCTATTGCATCTCTTAACATGCCACTTGTGTGTCTGGCATTCTTGGCATCTTGTTGACAGTCTGGTGCAACTGTGCCGCTTCGTGTGGCTGCTGCCTCATTGTTCTTTCATATCGGCTCCTCCAGTCTCCTGGTGCACTGGCTGCATCTGACATCTCACTTCCCAGTCTGTGCTCATTCTGATGCTGCACCCACTGCTCGCTTGCAGCCATGAATCTGATGTGTGTTGTCTTTCCAGATAGTTTGCCAGCCATGCAACTGATCTCTCCTACTGCTGACATATTCATATCACTCTTAATTGGTGACTTTCCAATTGTCCCTTCTATTAGGCTCCCACCCACATTGGTCACCATTGTTGCTGGTTGGTAGGTCATTGCATTGCATCATGTCAATAGCATACCCATTCTGCAGCTACCTTGCCATGGCTCGTCCAAACCTCCAGATGTGCTGGAAGATCCAAGTCAGGGCCAATTTGATGCATAATCTTGAATGCAGTGTCTGCTTGTCGCTCGCTGTTGTGGTTGCGTAGGTAATTTGCTGCAATCATTTTCACATTTCGACAAGACTTCTTACTGAATACTCAGTCAATCAGTTGCAGCAAGCTCCTGAGGAAATTTGTGAGAAACAGTGGTTCCAGCTTGATCAGCGTAGCAAGAGGGAAAGATGATGTGATAGAGAACCTGGTCATAAGGACCCCAACAAATTACATGGATCTATGAAATATCGGAAAACGCATGTTAGACCAAGCATTGCAAACAATACAGTGTGTACTTAATCATCTGATAAGATGATGTCTATCTACCACATAGTCGACCCAATCTGCTTGATGGAAGATGGGTATATCTTTGTTCCCCCTAGTTCTAGTGGGGTGTGACAACATCTTCATCTCATCGTCCAATATCCTCTTGGAGTGGAGGATGAGGTCGAGCAATTCAAGGAAGCAGCTCATGTATTGCTCATGCATGGTGTCACCGCCTGAACTGCTACTTTTGCTGGTGGGAGTGGCAGGCAGATTGGGCTCTCAGGTACGATTCCGCAAAGGATTGGTAAGCGTCTTGGGGGTCATACTGGACTGTTTCTTGTTTGCAGCTGGGGAGATTCTACCTGCCACCTTCTAGGTGGGAGCTGGTGAGATCATATCAGCCTCTATCGCAGAGGGTGCTGGCGGGATCATTCTGGCCTCTTTGTCGGTGGGAGTGCTGGGTTCATCTTCAGATTCATCCTTGGCCAGACCCATCAGAAGCTCTCCAACACAACTCCCATCATGTTTCTTTCCTACTCCCTGTGTTGGTCGGTTTGGCTGTGGATGCATTATGCTCTTATCAGGTGATGCAGGTGGAACAGGTATTCAATCATCGGCGGGTGATTGTGATGGTGAGACGACATGAAGTCAGTTGGCAGTATTGCAGTCACCCATGCCCGGGTAATCACTAAGTGACATAACCTACCCACAGTACCATTTCAGACCCATTCCGTGGTAGTCAATTCCTTCTTCCAGTGAACGGTAGATGTTTTCAACTTACTATTTAGCTTGCTTCAACTGTCCAGAAGTATACAACTTGTTGGCTTCCAACTGCTGGTTTAGCTGGGTGAGGCAGTTGATGTATGCCTGAGTGATGTATCATTTTGATATCGCCAGATTCCCGGTTGACAGGTAGACAACCATGGTCCATCATAACCACTCATTACTTCTGCTGAACTGACTTAGAATAGACTGAAGGTAGGGATAGTTCTCCCAACCAGTTCGTTGCATGTGTTTTCCTCTGTCGGGCAGAGCGTTCATCAGCAAAAACCAAATTTCCTTCATTATATTTCTCCAGTTTATTGTACCCACAAACTCAAAAAAATGAAATTGAGGTTTCCCTGAAATACACCATTGCTATAACATTCCAGAGTGTTTGTTGAGTTGTCGCGATGCTGTTTTCAAGCATCATGATGAGGGTAACCACATTGGCGAATGCGACAATGAGTGCTTGACAAATGGTTCATAGTTACTTTTGCAATATCACAAATCATCTCTCAGCATACACCTACCTCGCCCAATTCAATTCGTCCTCACAATGATGATAGAACTGACTCCGTACATTCAATGACAGGTGTAGTTCTTGTTTTTAAAGACCCGCATGGGCGAATTTGACCCATGGTAGTTACCATGCATAGTGGTTAATGATATTTAATTTGTTGATACATGATCGTTCAGTACCTTGTGGTTGTTCAACTGTCGCGAGGGTGTGATGCCGCATCACAATTATGGTTTCACACGTTTGCGATCGGACTTCAGTCTACCATCAGTTGTATTACCTTTACTACTATTATGATATATCGATGAAACCTAGAATGAAATAGCACACAATGGAAATCCTTATTCCGATCACTGACACCATTCTCAACTTCATGCTACATTGCACTCTCTACAATTGTACTTCCATCGACTTATCCCGTTTTCTCAATGCTGATGATGTAGGTGATGTTGTTTCTGTCGCTGTTGCTGTGGCTACAGGGGATGGGCTGGCTGCTGCTGGCGATTGAAGACCCGCCCGAAGGTAGAATAGCTGAGGATTACATGCTAGGATCAGTAGCGGCAACAAAGCAGCGAAGACTATTAAAACAATTGTCAGGCTTCTCTATCGGCTCCTCTGGGACGTAATGAAGTGGGTCCTCATCGAAACTGCCCTGATCATCAGCAAAATGTAATTCGGTCCGGAAGCCATATGCAAACCTCCCAGACACTCCGGTAGCCCTCACCAGTGCTTCTAAGTACTTCCAGATGCTCCCAGCCCCCCCTGGAGCTTTGGAAAGTGCTCTCAGACTCTGCAAGAGCATTCTCACATTCTCCTGAAAGTACCTGCAGTGATGGAGGTGCATTCAGGGTGCTACGCGATTTGACTATTAGGATTGTCAGATTTTGGAGCTGCTAAGACCTCTGCGCAGGTCTGCAGGTGACTTCGAGAGCAGCTGAGACCTCTGCACAAGCTCTGCGGGAGACTTAGTGCCATATTCTCACACCGGTGGTTCTTAGGGTTCCATAACCGCAGGGCATTTCATCGAACATATTGGTCTTTGTTACGGTCACAAGATTTGCTACATCATAATATGGCATGTCTAAGTCTCTCTATATATATACATATGGGGATACAGGGATAACGGAGATGGACACAGTGACAGGCAGCATATATTTGGGAGACCCCGGGGTAGATTGACATCATCTCATTATACGAAATACAGAATCTATCTTTCCCAGCACTTGGTCTTATGAACTCTTGCCGAGCTTTCGTGGATCCATGCAATTTGTGTGGATCGTCACGCACTCTTCACAAGTGTTCATAGATCCACGCAATTTTTGTTGTTCATCATGGCCTGGTATCCCTTCATATCCTCTCAGCATCTTCCTACACTCCGCAAGCTAGAACCGCTCTTTCCCTCGAATTCTCCCTTCCGAAACCACGCAAGGTGTCGCAGAGTGTTGATGATGGGCTGTCTACCTTCTAGGTCTGCCGGTTCACCACAGCGTGATCAAGTGCACTGCGAGATGCACTCCGAGGCCGTGATCGTGCGAGTTTGGACACCGTAGTCTTGCGAGTTTGGACATACAGTTGGAGGCTGTGATCAAGCGAGATTGAAGATGCACTTGGATGCCATGATCATGCGAACTTGGAGGCCGTAATCGTGCGAGTTTAGAGATATACTTTGAGGCTGTGATCTACCGAGTTTGGAGATGCACTCGGAGGCCGTAATCATGCAAGTGTGGAGATGCACTTGGAGGCCATACTCGTGCGAGTTGAGAGATACACTTGGAGGCTGTGATCTAGCGAGTGTGGAGACGCACTTGGAGGCCGTAATCGAGCGAGTTTGGAGATTCACTTGGAGTCTGTGATTGTGCGAACTTGGAGGCCATAATCATGCGAGTTTGGATATACACTTGGAAGCTCTGATCAAGCGAGTTTGGAGACGCACTCGAAGGCCGTCATTGAGCGAGTTTGGAGATGCACTTGGAGGCCGTGGTTGTGCGACCTTGGCAGCTGTAATCATGCGGGTATACAGATACACTTTGAGGCTGAGATCAGGCGAGTCTGGAGATGCACTCAGAGGCCATGATCGTGCAAGTTTGGAGGCCGTAATCCAGCAAGTGTAGAGATACACTTGGACGCTGTGATCGAGCGAGTTTGGAGATGCACTTGGAGGCCATGATTGAGTGAGATTAGAGGAGTACTTGGAGGCGGTCAATCAGGAGGGGGTAGTTCGGCAGGGAAGCAAGATGGGAGCTGAGACTCTATTCATTGGTTAACTCGTAATTGTGGGAATGTAGAGAATTGAGTATAACATGGTCTGCCGAGAGATAAGAGACTGGCTGGGAGCGGGAGACAGTCGATCTTGGGATGATGCAGTAAGTGGTGTATGCAGAACTCGGTGTATGCTGTACTCGGTGTATGCTGTACTCGGTTTTAACTCTTGATCACGGCATGGAGAGATAGACAGCGATGACAGAACTTCGTGTTCTTAGGTGATGGTAGAGTTGAGGACGAAAAAGAGACAGATGACAGGGTATGGAGGAAATCATCATGAGAAGCTGGGACTTATGAGAATTTCGTGTGTGAGTCAATTTACCATCCCCGATATGGCAGGTACAAGTCCCAATCTGGCGTGTAATCACACTGATACGGGGTTATCCCAACCCAATCAGGCAAGTCGTGACCCGAATTCCTCATGTGCGCTCATATCCTCCACATCGTTGTCATTATCATCCCCCATCCCTCTCTTTCTTGTACACAACTCTACCATCATTGCAGAACACAAAGTGAAGTCATCCCACTCTATCTCTCCATATCATGATCATGAGTTGACACCGAGTAAAGCATACACCGAGTACAGCATACACCGTGAACAGCATCCACCCATGATTGTTTGTCTTCCCTTCATTCTCATGATTACGAATTGACCCCTGAATGTAGATTCAGCTTCCGGCGAGCCTCCCTACATGATCGACCGCCATCAGCCAGCTCTCCATGAGAGCTCCAAGGTAAAGCACCTTGTCACATTCCGAAGGTTGCATGTTAACTAACTGATGAATAGAGTCTCAGCACCCGGCGCGCCATCCATCTACTACTTCCAAGTACTCGTCCACACTGGCACGATTACGGCGTGCAAGTTCGAACAATCCTGCCCTCCAAGTTCATCCCCAAACTTGCATGATCACGGCCTCTAAACTCGCACGATCACGGCCTCCAAATGCATATATCCAAACTCGCTCAATCACAGCCTCCAAGTGCATCTCCAAACTCGCTCAATCACGGCCTCCAAGTGTATATCTAAACTCACTGAATTACAGTCTCCAAGTTTGCACGATGATGGACTCCAAGTGTATCTACAAACTCGCTCGATCACGATCTCGGAGTGCATCTCTAAGTGCACTCGATCACGGCCTGCAAGTGTGTCTCGCAGGACGCTCAATCACGGCCTCGGAGTGTATCTCTGAGTTCACTTGATCGTCATTTTCAGGCGCACCTCAATATGCTCTCAAGGACCGCCTGCAGCCAATCCAGGTATACCGTGTGTAGATGGGTAGCTATATAGATGCATGGATACATAGCTGAGAAAACAAACTGAATACATGAGTTTTATAATTGTTGAACGATCTGTAGTAGCTATGATTTCCAGTCGCACATGCTGCGTTCTCAAAGAAGATGTTGTCTTACCCAGACTGTTCTACTGTGATTCGAGGTGCTCCCAGACATGTCGCCAGCGCTTCCAGGTTTGTCGCCGGCGCTCCCAGGTGCTCCCAGACTTGTCGTATGCGCTCCCGGGCTTGTCGCCCACGCTCCCAGGTGCACCCAAAGTTCTCTCCGGTGCACCAAGGTGTTCCCAAACCTATCACAATCACTCCCATGGTACTCCTGTAGCAGTCATCAGAGATCCCAGTTACTCTGAAGGCCGGCCGGAATGCCCTCCAAGGGTCTGATACTCTCCTGAAATTGACGCATCTAAGTTTACACTCCACATCCTCTCAGACACACCTGGAGTCTTCCGGTGACGAAGATACATTTTGCTGATAATCGTTGTGAGGTTGTGCCATCACTGGATCAGTACCAGTTCAGTGGATCCTACGGCGAATCATGCTGCGGATATTGTCCATCGTTTCAGCTTGAACCTCAGGCTGGACCCAATACTAGCCTGATTTCCATGATGACACACTTTGGTGGATGGTGGTCGCGGTGAGGGCATTGAATGATGGGTTGATTTCATCAATCAATGATCTATCTTTCATTCCCATGTGTCAGATGCCAGAGAACTATGTCTGGTGAATACGATCCACCATTTCAGTCGCTGCAAATGGAAACTTGCACTCCTAAATTGGTTATTAAGACAACTATTGGACAAGATGGAACTTTGAAGTTACCTCATGAACGGTTGAATGGCATGTAAACCTGTCTTTGGCCAACAGTGAGGATACCATTTACCAGATCTCTGTCAGTGATTTTTTCGAATTCCATGAATAGAGGCTGTGGAATTGTTGCAGCGGTATACCAATGCTGCGCAGGAGCAAGTAATCATTGTGAGAGCCCGATGCACAATGTCAGTGACGAAATCAATTTTCGAAATGATTTATTTACCACTGAAATGTAGGCACATAGAGGGTTGGAGTTTCTCTGGGCCCGATCAATCCTGGCGATTTCCTCATACCACGAAGTATGAATCTGGGCGGTCTTCAACGCATTCGTAGCAAAGGGATTCACACACTTCAAATGAATGCTTGCTATAGACTTCACATGTGCCATGAACATCGCCTGAATGCCTGAAAGAGTTGTCAGGGTGTTGTATTCTGCGCCAACACTGATGCCTGTCACATCGTCAACGAATGGCTCATATTGCGACAGATTTCCAGCTGTCCATGAAACAACTTGCTCATCGGCTTGGTTTGAATCCCTCCTCTAGTAACAATCTATGTCGATGGGCCAATTCAATTATGTACATACTTAATCGAATACCTTCTTGGATGCCTGCTGTGCACACCTGGGTTCATCCTTCTGCTCCGAGACACTATAGACCTCCCGCCGCTCAGGATGTCGTGGTGGTGCCCACATAGGCGTTGATTGAGCTGCCGAGACACCATATCAAACTGTTGACATGAATGAATCTCTTGCTGGTCGCTTGCCCATTGCATTCCTGCATGGTCGCTGAACAGGCTCATCATTGGATTCTGAATTGTCAGCTCGACTATCCTTGAAATTGTGCAGTATCAAGCTGAGATTGATGTCCAGATCCACATCCTGTCTACATCATCTGCTTCTCCCGGTGTCGGAAGGATGAGGAAGGGGAGGAGAAGTGTGGGGCCATTGTGTCATGACTCAACATGGTGGCCAGTGACAAGTGCACGCCAATTACAGGAGTGACCAAAGGAAATGTGAATGGATGTATAGTAAATGGATTAAAGGGGTGTGTAAAGGACATAAAGCATTGTTAAGATTGAAAGCATCGTCCTGATATGTCTTTTTATCCTGTCAACAATTCTAGCATCTTGGCTTGTCCCGCCACCCATGCTTCCAATCCCTTTGATGGACCGGAACTCAGAACTTGGAATGGCAGGTGACAGGCATGCCACAGAGTAATTGATTGGCTTCCTTTGACAAAAATTATTATCGCAACGAGCTAAGAAGTGTTCACGTTTCACTAATCATTCGGGCTAACTACTACTGGGTAATGATACTGAACAACCAATTATGTGTCAGCCATACACGCAGTCCTGTTGCAGCCACTATGCCTTTCTGAAAACAAACGTCTCACCGAATCATCCCATCACCATGAACTCTCAACACAGCCCTTCATGCATGAATATGACTGATGTAATAATCAAATAAAACAAACACCATAAAGTGACCCAAAACCTCACCAAAAAACTTCAAATTATCACCCATCTGTCCACCCTCCAAAGTGTCATAAAAATACCCACCGACAACGCTTATCATTGAACAACCCTCCAGCGAGCACATTCCATACTGACAACGACCGATATGCAGCAGGACGGCTACTTGTACACTTTCGATTGGCCATAGAGCCCGCTGTGGGATGATTCAGAATGTGATTATGGTCACGTTGCCAAGCGACATCCTCATCAGCAACAATGCTTTGGTTGTAATCGGTAAAGAGACTAGGAGCACAGTTTTGGATGACTTCATGGTATCACTAATGCCTGAGAATCCTCCCTTGAAGCTTCCTTGGCAACTTTTGGAAGCCTGTTTTGGTCATCAGGAATCTGCTTGGATTTGGGCGGTGCGTCTCGGCAGCAACATCCAATTGCTCCCCAATATAGTTGATCATATCCTTGGCTGCAGGTGGGAACCTGTCATCCTGGGGAAGGTAGCTGCGGTCACCACGCAGAGGTGTCTGGGGACCAGTTGTGCTGTTGGTTTGTTGGCGACGATAAATGATGCAAAATGGGGTTGGGTTGTTTAATTTCATCAACTCCTTACCCATCCGGCATCAGTTTTGTTATAAAAGATTGCGGTATCATTACGGGCGTGTGGACCATCATCTCCATTAGGCTCCTCCTGGCAGCCCCAAAGCTCACAGACTGTCTGGCTGAGATCTGGCAGACCAGCAATTGCAGCATTCAGGATTGACAAAATGGTTGTAATGACAATTGATGTAACTATCACAAGCATTGATTCATCATCCCCAGGCCGGTGCAATGAGCGTAGCTGAGCATTGTTTTCACCCACCCTGTTCCCAGCAATGTCAGGATCCACATACACAATAGTGAAGCGAAATGGCTCAACAACTAAATCAATGGAGGTGTCGCAACACGTCATTATACGCGATAACCGGCAAGCCGAGGTTTGGTGCCCGTCATCATCTGTATCTACACATCATCAGGAAAAGCATTAGAAGCATCAGGGCGATGAAATACATACCAACATGCACGAATTTCCCCTTCTTTGTTGTGGTTTCATTGATTCTCTTCTTCCCAGGGCGAACACCAACCTCCACGAACTGATCCAGTGCTGCCTTGTGTTTCTGGCCATCGACGTTAGTCTTGTCTGCCATGTGCAATCCCCAAAGCGGCCTTTTAGACGCCAAATCACTGTGTCGAGTAAGGCAACAATTGATTGGGAGATCCCATGGCTCACGGCCAGCCCCTTGTTTGTTGCCAATACTCATTGACTGCGCAGTCTCCTCGACGCGCTCCCTCACTTTATTATTCTTCCATTGTGTCATCAAGCCACCCATAGCCTGCTCAATCCCCATGGTTTCTGCTGCCAATTGGCGGACTCCATCACCAGCGTTCTCAGCCCAGATGCGCACTTGCAAAGTGAGCATCTGGATTGTGTTAGCATCTGCAACAACTGATTTCGGCAACTGGGAGGCATCACATTACATTTTCGGTTCTCGAGGGTGGTTAACAACTGAATGGTGGATTTCAAATCATTGTTACTTTAAACATTCGTTGGAAGTATTGAATATATAGTCAAGGGTGATACGATGCAGTAGCAGAGGTGAGGATGGTGTGTTGAAGGTTCTGGGGATTGTAAGTAAAGTGGGCAGGTAAGCCAAATATATACATGGGCTTGGAGGGGTTTTCTTGATCCGGCGACATCATCTTGGCAGCCATTCAGCTAGGAATGATTTCCCTAACATCATCTATGCACCCTGATTTGTCGACTGAATGCTTAAGTTCATCACAAAGACAACTCAAAGCATGCTCTGCAGTCATATCTCACTGATTTGTACCTGATACTCAGTTTTCTACATCTGCAAAAACTACATTTCCATCACTAAATTTATTTAGTTTATTGTATGCAAAAACTCAAAACAATGAAATCGAGGTTTCCCTGAAATATGACATTGCTTGAAAGTTCCAGAGTGTTGTTTGAGTTGTCGCAAGGCTGTATTGAAGCGTCCCAACCAGTGTACCCACTTTTGCGAATGTGACAATGAGCACTTGACAAACAGTTAACACTTCCTTTGGCAATGATGTAAATCATCTGTCGGCATACACCTTTGTCACCCCATTCGATTTGTCCTCACGATGATGTCTGTACTCACTCCATACCTTCAATGAAGCTGGCAGTTCTTGTTTTCAAAAACCCTCATGGGTTAATTTGAGCAATAATAGTTACCATGCAGAAGTTGTTCCCAATATTTAATTTATGGATACAAGATCTGTCAGTACCTTGCAGTTGTTCAACCATCACAGAAGGGTTATGCATCAACGCGATTATGATTTGACATGTTTGAGATCTGACTTCAGTACTCCATCAGTTCTATTACATTTACTACTATTATGATATATTGATGAAACCTAGAATGAAATAGCACACAAAGAAAATCCTAAATCCGATCACTGACACCATTCCTAACCTCCAAGCGACATCGCTCCCTCTACAATCGTTCTTCCATCAATTAATCCAGTATTCTCAATGGTGGTGATGTTGGTGATGTCGTTGCTGTTGCTGTTGCTGTTGCTGCAGGGTACGGGCTGGCTGCTGCTGGCGATGGCAAATCCGCCCTTAGGCAGAACAGCTGAGAATCTCATGCTGGCTTCAGTAGCAGCAACAACACTGCTGAGATGATGGAAAGAATTGTCAGGGTGCTCAATTCGCTCCTCCGAGATATAATCAATGAAGTTCTCATCGAAGCTGCCCTGATCATGGTGATGTTGTGCCATCGCTGGGTCCGTACCAGTTGAGTGGATCCTTCAGTAAATTGACCTGCAGATATTGTCTATCTTTTTTGTTTGAACCTCTGGCAAGGAAGGACGAAAATCCACATCGAGATGACGAAATTCATCTGTGCATGCATTAACAGCCACGTGATTAATGTTTCTTGTATTGCACATACATTGTCCTCCACCTCCTGGACCAAACTCTGGTGAGACCCTAATCTCACCTGTTTTCCAGGCCGACAGACAATGGTAGATGGCGGTCGTGGTGATGGCAATGAATGTCAGGTTGATTTATCAATTGACGATTAATCTTTCATTCCCATTTGCCGTATGCCATAGATGTATGTCCAGTGAATATGAACCACGATTTCAGTTGCTGCAAATCAAAACTTGCACTCCTAGATTGATCATGAAGGCAACAGTTCACCAAGATGGGCACTGTGAACTTACGTCACAAACATTTGTGGGGCATGTAAACCTGTCCTTAGCCAATAGCCAGGCTACCATTATCCGGATCTCTGTGGGCGACTTTGTTCCAAATCGGTAACTTGAGTCGATTGCAGTCAGGCAGCGGAATACCATTGCTGCAGGGGAGCCAGTAATCATTGCAACAGCCTGATGCGGACTGACAGCAATGAATACAATCGTTGAGATGATTCATTTACCACTGAAATGTAGGCACAGGGAGTGTCTGAGTTTCTCTGGGCTGGATCAATCCTGGCGATTTCCTCAGAACACCAACTACACATCAGGGCGGTCTTCGCTGCATTCATGGCAAAGAAATTCACAATCAACATATGATTTATAGCTATAGGCTTCACATGTGCCTTGACCATGGCGGGAACGCCTGAAAGTGTTGTCTGGGTGTTGCATTCTGCGCCTATGATGAGGGCTGTCACATCGTCAACAGAGGGCTCATATCGCGACAATTCTCTTGCTTTCCATGCAACGAATTGCTTACCGGTGTTGTTTGAATCCTTCCTGTAGTAAATATATACATTAGCGGGCGAATTGATTAGTTTTAACGCTTAATCTGTTACCTTTGTGGGTGCCAGCTGTGCAGGCTCACATTCATCCTCCTCCTGCGAGACGATCTAGATCTCACGATCCTCAGGAGGTTGTGGTTGGGCCGACGTAACAGTTAACTGAGTTCGAAACAAGCGATTTCCAAGTGTTGATGTGAAGGAAACCTTTGATCGCCGCTTGCCAATTGCTGTTTTGGATGGTCGCTGAAGAGGCTCGTCATGGGATTTTGAATGATCATCTCGACGATCGTTGTAATTGTTGGGTATTGTGCTGAGATTGTCATCAAGATCCTTCTCCTGGATAGATCATCTGCATCTCTTTGTGCTGGAAGGGAGAGGAGGAGGAGCAGAAGTGTGGCGCCTTTGTGTCATGATTTCAGAAAGCAGCGAGTGACAAGTATGAACATATCACATCAGCGACAACAGGAAATGTGAATGAACGTATAGCAAATGAATTGAAGCATTGTGCAAAGGAAAGGAAGCGTTGATATGATTGAAAGAATCGTGGTGATGCGTCATGTTATTCTGTCAAAGATTCTAGGATCTTGGCCTCTCCTGCCTCCCATGCTTCCAACTCCTTGGATAAATGGGAACTCAGAACAAAGAATGGCAGGTGACAAGCAGGCCGCAGGGTTGTTGATAGCTTCCTCTGACGATGACCATTATCGCAACGAGGTAAAAAGCGTTCACGTTTCACTAATCATTTGGGCTAACTTCTGCTCGGTAAAGATACTGAACAACCAATTACATGATAGCCACACACGGAGTTAGTGTTAGCAACGGTTCCGGACCGTCACTTCGGGCCCGGGTCCGGGTCAGAACCGAACCGTTGCCAAATTGGCGGTCCGGGTTGTCAACACACCCGAACCGTCGATTCGGGTACGGTTCGATGCAAATCTCCCAACCCGTCTGGATTGGGCGGGTTGTCAG
>Ga0307515_10011532_pt1 | contig 16768 bp, 17 predicted proteins | sample 17_EM_MG_FD_194513 | JGI IMG/M metagenome (GOLD analysis project Ga0307515, IMG submission 194513) | Populus trichocarpa ectomycorrhiza microbial communities from riparian zone in the Pacific Northwest, United States - 17_EM | ecosystem: Host-associated > Plants > Roots > Unclassified | place... | reverse complement strand
GCTGCGGATTGGGAGGATAAACCGGAAGGACTGGTTTGGAAGGACGGATTAGGACGGAAGGACGGATGGATTTGGATCCCTGAGTCGGACGACCTCTGGAAGAAGGTTATGGGACTCTATCACGATTCTCTGGTCACTGGCCACTTAGGAACTTCGGGAACCCTTGAGCTCGTCGGTCGCAGCTACTGGCGACGCGACTTAGCAGCTTGGGTGAAACGATATGTCCAAGGGTGCCACACCTGCAGACGTGCGAAACATCGGAACCAGTGGGAATTCGGAAAGCTTCAACCGATTCCCGCTCCTGACGGACCTTGGCAATGGATTCAATCGGATTTCGTAGGAGAACTCCCCAAATCGAGTGGTTTCAACGCCATTTACGTTGTCTCCGATCAATTGACGAAAATGGCCCACTTCATTCCTACGACAACCGATATTTCCGCTCCCGATTTGATGAAGCTGCACATCCGACACATATGGAAACTGCATGGAATCCCGCTTGTACATGGAACGGACCGAGGATCGACTTTCACCGCTGCGTTTACAAAGAGTCTATACAAGGGACTCGGAATTGAACCCCGCTTCTCGACCGCCTATCATCCGCAGACGCAGGGACAAGTCGAGAACAACAACAAGTGGATGGAGACGTATCTCCACATGTTCTGTTCCCACCGTCAGGACGATTGGGCCGACCTCCTTCCAATGGCGGAGTTTTCGTATAACAACCACCACCATCCATCGATCGATACAACTCCGTTCTTCGCGAACTTTGGTTACCACCCGACTCTCTCGAACGTTCCTACTGTGGCCCAGTCTGATGAGCCTGACGTGCGGATCCGGCGGATTCACGAAGCTCAAGAGGAATGTAAACGCGCCATCGAACAGTCACAGGAAATCTTGAAACGGGCTTACGACAAATGGAAACGTGATAATCCCGGTTTCCAAGTCGGAGATTCGGTTTGGCTCGAAGCTACCAACCTCGCAACCGATGAGCCATCCCCGAAACTCGCTAGTAAACGTCATGGCCCGTTCCGGATTAAGGATAAGCTCTCGGAGTTGACCTACCAATTGGAACTTCCCGCTCAATGGAAGATCCACAATGTTTTCCATGTCAATGTCCTATCCGAAGCAACTCCCGACACAATCCCGAACCGCGTGAATCCTGCTCCACCTCCGATCAAGGTTAACGATGAGGAATTCTGGGTCATAGAGAAGTACCTGGATTCCTGATGGTTCCGAAATCGCTTCCAGTTTAAGATCCGATGGGAGGGCTTTACTGAGGAACACGACACTTGGGAAAACGCCGAAGATATCGACTCCGATGCCAGACCCTGTCTCCTACAGGATGGAGACGATGATTTCGACCTCGAGGAGGACTTTTATCGCAGACATCCGGATGCCCCTAAGCGAACCGACCCTCCTGCCGCTCGCGCACGACCCGCCAGGCGAAGGAGAGTCCGTTGATAGTCAGCGAGGACGCTGACCCTTGGTGGGGGGTACTGCGATAATATCGCCCTTTTTCCCCTTTTCCCTCCCTATTCCAACGATCTCCACTCCCTCCGACCACTCTGATATCCCTCCTCCGCTCCCGCTCCCCTTTCCGCTCTCCCTCCGATCCCCTCGTTCCCTTCCCCGCTTCCTGTGACTTGTGCCTCGTATTATGGACTCTTTCTGATGCTTCCCGATTGTATCCTGTATTTCCTCATGTTTGTATCATTCTCCGCACGCTACTAGACTCGCTCCGATAGTGTAGACCCGCCTCCGCCCTGCGCGCTCCACTAATCCCTCTTCGCCTCCACTCCCGTACCACCGTGTCGTATAGCCTCCACCTCACTGCCCGTGTGTAGTTCCACTTCCACACCACCCCCGCCTCCGCTTCTTTCCACCTCCACTATGCGATGCCACCCACTCACCGCCTCCCACCTCACTGCCTTCTGCGGTCTCGTAGCCGCGTGTTCGTAATTTAGACTTTGTATTTAAGCTAGGACTCGATGAGGATTGTGCCTCACTCGACGTCTCAATTATAGACGTACGTTATTGTGCCCCGCCTTGCTCGCTAAGAATCCCGACGCCCCGCTCTTGCTCGATCGCTCGTCTCGGCCCATCGGACTTCGGACCTCAAGACCGTGTGGATCATTTCCCTGCCCTTGCGTGCTAACTCCCACCCGTAGCACTGCTGGGCTAGCCAGCCGGACTGAAACCCCGCTTCAGTCAGCCCCCTCAGAGTCGTACCTAGTCAGAGCGTTTACGCCGAGACAGATTGGGCGCCCATTGTGCTATTGGGCAGTCGCTTGGGAGTTAGGTCCGACAAGCCTGTAAGTCATCGTACCCACTCCCCCCTATTCCCACCGGAGATTGTATTCCTGCCGGCGCGCGTGGACGAGAGGAGTACCTAATTCCGACGGCGAACGGACGAGCCTCAAGACCCCTTTCCATTTCCTTTCGGCTTCCGTTCGTATAATCTCTGTTGGAGATTATCGGAATTACCGAATCCATCGCAGTGAGCAGGGCTGTATTGGTGCCTCCAACAGGCAACAGGGTCTTAAACCAGATTCCTGCAGGTGACAGTAGGGAGAGCTCTAAAGAGCAGGTCATGCTGGCTGATGGGGCACTATTCCTTCATGAACTCTCCTTCGCGGAGGCCGGGAGACCCATCTCCTCCGGAAGAGTTGTTTGGGGGCTTAGTGGCAGAGCGACCTCCCTGACCCACAAAAAAAAAAAAAAAAAAAAAGGTGGAAGGAAGCAGAGGTTGGACCCAACCACTACTTCTGAGTAGTTCCAACTGGGCAACGTCCTCAACGGGACGGCTGAAGGTGGTCAAGGTAAGTGACTGGGGGTTGCGGAAGACCCTGGGCTCTGGCCCCCAGTTGTGGTTCTCATCATGGGGAGCGATGAGCGAGGTTCCGACCCAGGCTGTGGGCCTAGGTCTGGCTGCTCATAGATACCTTCTCATATAGGTACATAGTTACTTGTTCAGCTTTTTGCTGAATTTTCTTGTACGTAGTTTTGGCTCCCTGGTCACCACGTCATCGCGACGTGATATCATGAGTAAAGGTAGGAAACCGGTGCAGGGGTCATGCCCCCCTGTATCCGAGACTCTCTTTGCTCCGTAGAATAGCAGCACCCAGGCTGGGCGGCCCTGAGAGGATGTCGCCCCACCCCCTGGGGAATCAGAACACAGTGGAGGCGCTAGTGCTGCGACTCCCCTGGCTGCCTGCGGGCAGGACCTCTTAGCCGCTACAGCTGCTCTGAGGTCACCAGGGGTCACCAGCACTGCCCTCTGATTTTTCCGGGAATTTTTGGTTGCCCACGAGGCTTCCTCAAGTTCTGCGCTTACACCATGCAGCCTCCTTGGAGGTCCGCGGACACCCAGCTGAAGAGAGGGTGCGCTGTAATGCGCCCTTGACAGCATTATGCCAGGGGTTGGAGTCCTTGGATGTCCTTGGACCTCCACCCATTTTGACCTCTCCTCAGCCTTGGCTGAGTGATGTGTAGTGCACGGATCCATGGGTGCGGGACACATCATCCTATTCACGGGAGTGAGGGTGTGATCGTCTTAGTAAGCATGGGAGTACCGGCGTTACCACCTTAGCTGTAATAGGGAGGGGTAATTCCGATTAAGGGCAATAGGGACGCGTAGGTTAATCTGCAGCTATCAGCCTGGTTGTAAGTCCCTAAAGGTTCAACGTCGCACCACTTGGTAGAGCACTAGTTGTTCAGAAGAGTGGGAGCTGGAAGGCACGTAAATTGGAAGTTTAAAAGTAGACTCCCTGGCACGTGCACACCATTGATTAGGACGGGCTTCCGAACACTGGGAGCCATAAGGTGTCTAAGTCGCATTGCCCAGCGAGAATGGGTGAGCACAGGCTTTTGTGCCCTAGGATGTTTCGCCCAGTGATGCAATTCCCATTGGTTGTTTGTGCCCGGCCCATGGATACGTGACTCCCCTGCCCTTGAGAGTGGCGGCTTGGGCTGCCATGGATGGTATGGGGAGTATTACCGTAAAAGTCGTCCTGTGACCCTTCTCGGTCCTCTGGGCGGGTCTCACTCCTGCTTTATGACCGGTGATAATGGTGTCTCCGATGCCTTGTGATGGGGCTTATGAGCACTGGTGGTGGGACATTAAGCCATTTTGGGGCGGTCCGGTACGGCGTCCCTGTCCGCCCATGGACAGGGGCCACCTTGCCAATGTTGGACTTGTGGCCCTCCGCAGTTTTAGTGGGTATGGCATCTGGCACTCTGCTGGGTGTTGACCCCCACACTCCCAGCCTCTGAAGCTTTGGAGTCTCTGCCTTCTCTTTTGGGTGCCGGGAGACCATCTCACCCCTAAGTAGTTTGGTGTGAGCGGAGCTGTATTGGTGCCTCCAACAGGCAATGGGGTCGGTAAACCGATTTCTGCGGTGTACGTTGGGGAGAGTTCTAGCAAACAAGCTGTGCCAGATGAAGGGGCACTCTTCTCTTTAGCGTCTCTTTGGGGGCCGGGAGACCATTTCCCCCTCTGAGTTTTCGCTCAGGGATTAGTAGCAGAGCAGCTTCCCTAATACAAAAAAAAAAAAAAAAAAAAAAAAAAAGCAGAGGTTGGACCCAACCACTACTTCCACATAGTTCCAGCCGGGCAACCACTCTCAAGAGCAGGGGGCTTGCCACCCTCGGTGAGTGGGCTAAAGGTGGTCGCAGGAAGCTGAGTGCTGTCCGGGGCTACCAGGCCTGCCGTTGCTGTGGTGGCACGGCGGATACTGCAGCAAAGGCATGCGCGGGGGGACGCTGCGAGCTGTAAGTCCATCCTAGTTGACTGCTAGGACGCTTAAGGGGGATTTCTGAGCTGATGCAGAGACCCCGCCTGTTTTCCTCCGCGGCGTCAGGCCTGTGAGACACGGTTTACAGTGATAACACGACGATAAGACTTGTAAGTGTGTTTAAAAACAAGCCGAACACGTAAGTCTTTAGTGTGCAGGTCAGCGAGTTTACTCCCCATCTGGCCATCGTAAGAGGCAGTTAGGTGAGCTGGGCAACGGTTTACCGCCCTGGCACGGGACGTTAGTCGCAGTCCTGAAGGAACTCCACCTAAGCGCATAGCCTGAGATAGGTGCATTGGGTTCCCTGCCCCAGTGCGCGTGTTCGACCCCCTGGCACCCCGTGACCCCCGGGGAGTCTGTGGAGAAGCCAGGTGTTCCTCTGCAGCGTTGGGCCTGTGACCCTGGCCGGTGAGATGGTAACTGAGGTAGGACAGGGATCTGGGCCTAGAACTGGCTAGAGCGTGCGATTTGACCAATCACTTACGCTTGCCAATAGGCAATTCAAACCGGCCTGCCTTGGAACAGGAAGCACCAGAGGTGAGATCCTGGTGTGAGCCGTGACGGTGGCAGCCTAGTAAGTTGCTGCCAGCCCAAGAGGACAAAATAATCTGCCGTTGGTGAGCTCGGGGGAAGATCCCGATTGCTTGCTTAAGTTGTATCCGGGGTAGCGTGTAGCTGGCATTAGGTTCCGTCTGCCTTTTGTTTCCACTTTGACCATGTAGGGTTTGCGACAGTCCGTAGTTTATGTGTTTGTGTTAAATCTGGTTCCATGATGTTGTGGCCATGTAGGCTCGGAGCATTCTGTAGACTCGCTTTGTTGTAGAAATACAAGCCTTTGTACCCCACGCTGGTCATTAAATTGAGACAACAGGTGAAAGGCCTTCGTGTGCCAGGCCTAGACCCAGTAAAAGTCATGTTATATGCTGACAATGTTAACTTGTTCCTGGGAGAAGAGGATTCTGTTCAGGAGATCTCCGAATGTCTGACCAAGGCCTCCTATGCCATAGGGTCGAAATTCAACATGGATAAGACAGACGTGAAACCAGTAGGGCCTCACACTTTCCAGGAGAGGTGCTACAGGAACCAAGATATGGCAGGATCCATGATACCTGGCGTGTGCATCTTGCCCCCAGCAGATCCATTATGGATACTTGGTGTCTGGATTGGGAGTTGGGACAATGCCTTACACAGGTGGACCCAAATCGACTCCCACATCAAGAAGATAATTTCCCAATGGCAGGCAATAGGAGCAAGTGTCAGGAACCGCTCCCTGCTGGCCAAAGCCCTGATGCTATCAAGGTGCCACTTCCTTGCGGATGGTAACGGAATCCCCCTGCATATCCTCCAGAGAATCAGCAATAGAATAATGGGATTCGTGAGAGGGAAGTTCTCTGCGATGTCCTACGGAACCATGGAGGCCCCTCTGGTGGAAGGGGGCCTTAATAACCCTTCGCTCATATCTAGGGTTTACGCCTGCGATTTGAAATTCCTTAGCGATCTGGTCACAGGTGATCAGTCCACGCCCTGGAAGAAATGGACTTGGATGGACCTGAGGATGGCATCCTCATCAAGTCGTGCAGGCAAGTACCATGGATTGAACCCTTTCTTGCAGTGGGCGTATACCAGGCCTTCCCTTCTGCAGGACAGAGTCTCGAAGGCCTTCTCCACTGCAAGGAGATTCGGTCTGGACATGACAAGTGCCGCACCATCTATCGCCACTCGGCGCGGTGCTAGATTGCTGAACCACCCGGCAGTGCCCAAACCACACTCCAGCATGGTCCCAAAGATAGTCAAGCTACGGGAGCTGGGCATACGGACAGTAGCCCACTTGTATACCCCCCCCCCTGTCCCGCTTAGAAGTACTGGCCTGAAAAAGACAGTGTCAAGGCTGCAGGAGGCCGTGGGCGCATCTAGTTGGTCCATATTCCGCCCTCGGTACGGCTGGTCCATAGACCCTGGCATCAATGTCTGGCCGGACATGGATGGGCCCTTGGGCTGTGTTCGGATCTTCACTCTGCCAAAATCCTTGGTATCTGGAAGAGTAATCAGAGACGCATATAAGAAAACTAGAGTGCGTGTATATAATGAAGACTACACCCCGGCGAAGGCGCCGGTCCTCAGAGCTGCTGATGACATAGTGTATGACAGGGACATACACGTTTGGACTGATGGTTCGGCCTTGAACAATGGCATGGATGTGTGCACCGCCGGATCTGCGTGGACCTCTGACTTGCTGTTTGATGATAAGGTGAAGCTCACAGGAATGACATTTTCTAACAATGTCGCAGAAGTTGCCGCAGTAGCCCTATGCCTCCTGGCATGGAGGGATGCTCACGTGGTAATCCACACTGACTCTACCTTTGTCTTAGGGCTGCTGGAAGGGGGCCTGTTGGCCATGGAACGGGACGGATGGGGCGATGCTCCAAGGCACCTGAGTCATGGCCCCCCCACCCATTTACTCCAATATCTCCTGTACCTGCTCAGGGACAGGACAGGACGTATCAGCTTTGTCAAGGTGAAAGCCCACGGTGACGATATCCATAACAACATCGCGGATAGGCTGGCGAATGAAGGCCGCCAAACAGGCAGGCTCTTTGACGTCGGAGCCCTACAAGTCCTGGCAGGATGGATAGACTCCGCGCCAGTTCTATGCCACCAACCCCTGGATTATCTCACGAAACTTGTGGTGCGCCATAGGACGCCTGCTCCAACCGGGACCGTCAAGTTTGAGAGGTTCTCGGATAGATGGACAGTAGTACTAGGCAATATGTTTGGAGTTGCCCTGGACCCCGGAAAACACGTAGGCAACATATGGCGCCTATGTATTCTGGAAGGGTTGAAAGAGGTTCTATGGAAAGAAATGAATAGCGCTCAGGTGCTAGGGTCCAGATACTTTGGCACTGCTAACAAGAAGTCAGACATGGGGCGGGCTTGCCCTTGTGGTCAAGAGATGTCTCTGGGCCACATACTAATAGGTTGTACGACCTACAACCTACAACCCTTACAATCCCTCCTTTTAGACGCCCTCCGAGGTATCTCTCCTGCGACTGCCTTCAAAACATTACAACCGGATGAGTGGGACTCATCCCCCTGGTACCCCCTGCTGGCCCTACGGGCGCTGGAGGAATCTGCTTTACCGATCTTTAAAGGCAGGAAGAAGATCCTTAAGGAATTAAAAACCTTGAGGCCAAGACAAGAGTGGATAATCGGTAACTACTACTGGGCACTATGGAAGTGGCGCATGAAGGAAATACATGACACCGAATTCAGATTTGTGCCCGTGTTATGTACTGCCTCACTCCAGCGGATCCTGCTGACACCTTGCCCGGAAATGAAAGACAAGGGGTCTGTGGATGTGGCCAATCAGGCTCCTAGGGCCAAGGACAAATTGACAGATGGTGCATACCGGTGAACTCCTGACGTCTAATTCTACACTATAGATTAGCACACGTTGTTCTCATGACCCTTCTCATGCCCTCTGGTAGTAGGTTCCACTCCTGCTGTATGGCTGGGATAGTAACTCTTGACTGAGCCTGTAGGGGTATAGGGCGAGAGTTCAGGGAGGGACGTTAAACAATTTAAGGGCAGTCCGGTATGGCGCTCCTGCCCGCCCATGGGTAGGAGCCACCTTGCCAATGTTGGACAGGAGGCCCCCTGCAGGTTTAGTGGGTATTCCGCAGTCCTCTGACTGTTGGCGACCCCCACACTCCCAGCCTCTGAAGCCTTGGAGTCTCGGCTCTCTCCTCTGGACACCGGGAGACCATCTCGTCCTCTGGTAGATTAGCACGAGCAGGGCTGTATTGGTGTCCCCAACAGACAACGGGGCCTTAAACCAGATTCCTGCAGGTGACGGTAGGGAGAGCTCTAGAGAGCAAGTTGTGCCAGATGATGGGGCACTATTCTTTCACGGGCCCTCTTTTACGGAGGCCGGGAGATCCATCTCCTCCAAAGGGGTGGTCCAGGAGATTAGTGGCAGAGTGACTTCCCTGACCCACAAAAAAAAAAAAAAAAAAGAAAAAAAAAAAAGTGGAAGGAAGCAGAGGTGGGGGTGGTGTGGAAGTGGAAATTACACATGGGTGATGAAGTGGAGGCTATGCGAGTGCAGTGGTATGGGAGGTGGAGTGAGGTGGGATTAGTGGAGCATGCAGAGCAGAGACAGGTCTACACTATCAGAGCGAGTCTAGTAGTGTGTGGAGAATGATACAAACATAAGGAAACACAGGATACAAACAGGTAGCACCAGAAAGAGTCTGTAATACAAGACATGAGTCATGGGGAGTGGGAAGGGGGATGAGGGGATTGGAAGGGAAGTGGGAGCAGGATCGGGGTCAGAGGAGAGACATTGGGAGGAGTGAGTGAGCGGCAATCGAATGAGGGATGGTGATCGGTCGGAGATATCGGAGTGATCAGAGGGAGTGGAGATTGTCGGAATAGGGAGGAAAAAGGAGGAAAAAGGAGATATTATTGCAGGTGGGTTATTTGTCATGCACAGTGTAAAAAACAGCATGGGATATATGGTCTGGCCATCACACGGCCCACTATCATCCCTTTGTCATCATTGTCATGTGTCACTTGGCACCATGCCACGGCCTAAGGAGGATGGACTTAATGTTTTTTTGGGTTCAACCTTGGACCCGACCACCACCCACTCCTTCCCACTACTGTTCTCTCCTTCTTGCTACTGTGCTCTGCTTCTTGCTAGTGTGCTCTGCTTCTCACTACTGTTCTCTACTTCTTGCTGCTGTGCTCTGCTTGCTACTGTGCTCTGCTTCTTGCTACTGTGCTCTCCTTGCTACTGTTCTCTCCTTCTCACTACTGTGCTCTCCTTGCTACTGTGCTCTCCTTCTCACTACTGTGCTCTCCTCACTGCTGTTCTCTCCTTCTCACTACTGTGCTCTCCTTGCTACTGTGCTCTCCTTCTCGCTACTGTGCTTTCCTTCTCGCTACTGTTCTCTCCTTCTTGCTATTGTTCTCTCCTTCTCGCAGCTCACTGTCCTGTTGTGGTCTCCCCATGTATCCAGCTTTTATATCTGTTGTGTTCAGTAGTAAAATTTTAATATTAAAACCTATTTTATTTCAATGAGGCTGGGTACACAAATATTGGTGACAAAAACAGGACAGGATAGCTGAAGGGTTCAGGCCACGTCACCTAAACAGGTGTAAACAGTGTGTTTTGGTGACAAAAATGGGATGGGATAGCTGACAGGTTCAGGCCATGTCACCTAAACGGCTGTAAACAGGCGTGTTTTGGTGACAAAAACAGGACAGGATAGCTGACAGGTTCAGGCCATGCCGTATAAACAGGCCTGGCTAGGCGCCAAATTAGGTGATAACCCAGCTGGGTTTGGTTGTCTAGCCTGCCCTGTTTATTCCTGGGCCACATCACCAAAACAAGACAAAAACTGCCTGGGCCAGGTGCCCTCTATTTGCAGTGAGTGTAGACCCGCCTCCACTTCATGCCCCTCCACTAATGCCACCTTGCTGTCCCTCCCGCTCCACTGCACCTGTGTCCCTTTGCATAGCCCTCCACTCCACTGCCCGTGTGTGTTCCACTTCCACTTCCACCCCTGCCTCTGCTTCCACTTCGCCTCCACCTTGCTATGCCACCCACACACAGCCCACCACTCCACCGCCTCTTGCAGTCTCATAGCCACATGTTGTAGATTTAGACTTTGTATTTAAACCTGGACTCAATGAGGATTGTACCTCACTCAATGTCTTGATTATTGACATTTGATATTGTGCGCCCCGCCCTGCTCTCAGTTGAATCCCAACACACTCACTCACCCCCTCACTCATTGGACTTCTACCCTCAAGACCGTGTGGATCATTTCCCTGCCCTCGCATGCTAATTCCCACCCGTAGCACTGCCAGGCTAGCCAGCTGGACCAAACCCCCACTTCAGTCAGCCCCCTCGGTGTTGTACCTAGTCAGAGCGCTTGTCGCCAAGACAGATTGGGCACCCGTTGTGCTTTTGGGCAGTCACTTGGGAATTAGGTCCAACAAGCCCATAAGCTGTCATCCCCATTTCCCCTCCCTTCCTTTCAGAGATTGTATTCCCACTGGCGCATGTGGATGAGAGGAGATCCTATTTCTGTCGGCGAACAGACTAGCCTCAAGATCCCCCTTTCATTCCTCTTGGCTTCTGTTCAATTAATCTCTGTCGGAGATTAGTGGAATTACCAATTCCATCGCAACTCCCTGTGACTTGTGATTTGTAATATGGACTATTCCCAATGCTATCTACTTGTTCCCTGTGCTTCCTCGTGTTTGTATCACTCCCCACACACTACTAGATTAATTCCTATAGTGTAGACCTGCCTCCGCTGCTTGCCCTCCACTAATACCGCCTCACACTCCCTCCTGTACCACCATGCTTGCATCACCTCCACCTCACTGCTTCTGTGTAAGTTCCACTTCCACACCCCTGCCTCCACTTCTCTCCACTTCCACTATGCAATGCCACCCACACACTGCCCTCCACTCCACTGCCTCCTGCAGTCTTGTAGCCATGTGTTTGTGATAATATTGCCTTTTTCTCCCTTTTCCTCCTTATTCCAACAATCTCCACTCCCTCCAATCACTCCAATATCTCCAACCGACTACCACCCCTTGTTCGATTACCTTCTGCTTGCTCCTCCCAATGCCCCTCTTCTGCTCCCGACCTCCTTCCAATCCCCTTGTCCCTCCTCTCATTCCCCGTGACTTGTGACTTGTAATATGGACTCTTTCCAATGATATCTGTTTGTATCTTATGTTCCCTCATGTTTGTATTGTTCTCTGCACACTACTAGACTTATCCCTATAGTGTAGACCCGCCTCTGCTTCGCACGCCCCACTAATGCCACCTCACTTCCACTCCCATACCACCACACTCACATAGCCTCCACTTCACCACCCATGTGTAATTCCCACTTCCACACCACCCCTGCCTCTGCTTCGTTCCACCTCCACTATGTGATGCCACCCACTCACTGCCTTCCACTCCACCACCCCCTGCAGTCTCCTAGCCGCATGTTTGTAAATTAGACTTCATATTTAAGCTCAGACTCAATGAGGAACATACCTCACTCGACATCTCAATTATAGACATTTGTTATTGTGTGCCCTGCCTCACTCACATTGAAATCCTGACTTGCTCAATCGCCCCTCAGTCTGTCAGACTTTGGCCCTCAAGACCATGTGGCTCATTTCCCCGCCCTTGCATGCTAACTCCCACCTGTAGCACCACCAGGCTAGCCAGCCAGACCAAACCCCCACTTCAGTCAGCCCCTTCAGTGTCGTACCTAGTCGGAGCACGTAGCTGCCAAGACAGATTGGGCACCTGTTGTGCTTTTGGGCAGTTGCTTGGGAATTAGGTCCAACAAGCCCGTAAGTTGTTGTATCCATCCCCTCCTCCTCCCAGAGATCCTATTCCTGCCAGCGTGTGTGGATGAGCAGAGAACCTAATTCCGTTGGCGAACGGACTAGCCTCAAGCTTCTCTTTTATTCCTCCCTTGGCTTCTGTTCATTTGTCTCTGTCAGAGACCATCAGAATTACCAATTCCATTGCAGTGTTTGTAATTTAGACTTTGTATTTAAGCTTGGACTCAATGGGGAATGTCCCTCACTCGACATCTCGATTATAGACATTTGATATTGTGCGCCCCACCTCGCTCGATTAGATTCCCAATGCCCCTCACTTGCTTGCTCACTCGCTCAATTGTCATCGGACTTCACACCTCAAGACTGTGTGGTTCATTCCCCCACCCTCACAAGCTAACTCCCACCCATAGCACCACAGGGTTAGCCAGCTGGACCAAACCCCTGCTTCAGTCAGCCCCTTCAGTGTTGCACCTAGTCAGAGTGTTTACTGCCAAGACAGATTGGGCACCTGTTGTGCTTTTGGGCAGTTGCCTGGGAATTAGGTCCAACAAACCTGTAAGCTGTCGTACCCATTTCCCCCCCTTCCTTCAGAGATCTTATTCCCACTGGCATGTGTGGACGAGAGGAGAATCCCACTTCCATCGGCACATGGATGAGCCTCAAGATATTTCCACTTTCTTTGTCTCTGAGTGTTGGTTCCTATAGGGAACCTTCAGATTGACTGATTCCATCACAATTGACACTCCAACAGACCCAGGAATTCTGGGGAGCCATGCACAGACTCCAACCCAGATCTCCTTGAAAGCAACAACCCTGTGGAGGTGATCGAAGTCAATACTATTGATTTGGACTCAGATTCAGACTCATTCAGTGATAATTTTGACTAGAACTATTTTATATAATTTCTTTTTGGGTATTTGGACAAGTATCACAAAATCAGCCTTAAGCAACACCCAAATGCTGAATGTGACATGATGTTCCATGTCCAGAAGAAACAAGAAGGCCGAGTGTGACATGATGTTGCTACAATTTTTGATACTTGGTTTACAAATCTAAAACACAACCCCAAACATGCACAAGTACACAATCATGTCCTTGTCCTAGTGTGAACTTGGACATCTTTGCTGATAACTCATTCACATTCATTGTTGCAGTCGACATGGTGTTTGTGACAACAACATGGTGCCACATACGCTGAGCACGAACACCTTGGTTGAAGCAACCCCACACCTTCTTAATTCCTTCTATAGGGTCTTTGTGACTAGCCGCAATTGTTGCCTGAATAGTATAGACACAGTTGTCCGATGTTCCAAGAACACTATCAATTCCCTCGAGGTTTGATCCAGACGGCATCCAATAGAATGACTCATCAAGACCTAGCACCTTGAAGCTATCCAATATGCCAGGCAGGAGGTGAGTCGACGGTTGCATGGAAGCCTTGTCAACGCCTCGAAAGATCTCGAGAGCCGTTTCACCCATAACCAGACATTTGTGCACACATTATTCATGTTTCCAACCAAGCCCGTTCCTCGTGAAAGCGTGTGAACTCAAGATAGCAAATAAGTCGAGGGCTTCCTAGTTCGCGAGTCCGCAGCGGCGCATCTCGTAGATTTCGTCGATATACGGTGTTGGGATGAAAGACTGGGCCTTCTTGAATTCAATGGGACCCTTTGGGCGACGAACGAAAAGAACGGTGGACACTTCTTCATGCGGCAGTCGCCCGTGGCCCGCCGATTCGAAGATGGGACCCTTAAATACCTTGTCCATAGCATCATGTACCTGCTCGTCCATGTTCTCGGTGGTGGTCCGGCCAACTGTATGGTTGATAGCATCCCGAATTGCCGGTCCGTAGTTGCGGACGAAAGGTAGGAGGGGAGATGTGTCCTTACAGTGCTCTTTCCTGCAGAGGTGCTTCGTGAGCAGGGGGATCCAACAGAGGAGCACTAAGGCAACTTACAAGACTGCGGCCATTTCTGGCACCGAGGGAAGATCCATGATGATCCAAGTACCATCATGCTGCTTTACCCATTTTGTCCACCTCTCAGGGCTCGGTGAGGTTGTCTGGACGATAAACTTGGCGTTGCGCATGAAAGCTAGGCATGGCTGCATGACGAATTCATTGCTGTCGGTCAGGGCCCAACACTCTCGCAGTCGCGAGTCATCAGCTTTGGTAGAATGGAATGTGGCCCCTTGCTCATCGAAGATGGAATAATAGGTGTTATTCAGTTGCACTGCAGTCGGGAGTTTGTGCTTGAGACGATATAATAGGAGGTAGATGAGGAAGGTCGACTTGCCTAAATATGGGTTAGGAATCAGCACTACTTGAGAATAACACCAGGATTCGTACAGACCAATCCCCGGCTGGCCTGTTACTACAACGCCTTTGGTTGAAGCCACTTCGGTCTCCATCTTCAATACTTGATAGAGTGAGCGGTATTCCTCACGGATGACTAGAACGTCAACCGAACCAGGACTTCCACCGAGAACCCATTTAATATCCCGGATTCCTCTGAAGAAATCATATGGAAATATGGGGGTGATGACGAATAGATCACGGAGAAGGTCAACTGCATTGCCATCAGCTGAGCCAGGCTTATCGCCCTCGATCTCAGCCTTGCTGACTGTGTTTTTGTGCAGTTTCCGCGATTTGCCCCAGGCCTCGTCATAAAATTCTGAGAGCCTGACGTGGGGGGGGACTACGACACCGCCGTATGGGCCAGTAGTGGCAGAGCCGTCCGAAAGGCGAGATCGTTTCTTTGCGATACCAACTGGGGCTTGCGGCGACGATGAGGACGGTGTGCGTTTACGTTTTGGGGACGATACGCAATGGCCGGTGGCCGCGGCTGCGGCTATAACCCAGCGTCAGCAGAGGAAAGACATGACCACGGGCCCTGGAATTTATTGACTCACCTGCGGGGGGCACTACGGTAGCTGCGGTGGAAGAGTAGACGAATGGTCCGAGTATGAAGCATACGGATGACGTCGGCGTCGATGTTGGACGATAAGGGAATGATAGACGATATACGGACGACGTCGGAGTGATTGGAGGGAGTGATGGACGATCAGCGAGGGATAAAATGGGGCGCGTCAGCACGGTCTCAGCGAGGGCACCACAGACCGCTGCTTTTATTGACTCACCTTCTGGAAACTTCACGATGGTAGAGCCGTCCGAACCACGAGGGCGCTTCGTTGAGTTTGACGGTGACGACGGTGACGACGGTGTGCGTTTCCGTTTTTGGGCGGCTACCCGGCGTCAGCGCAGGACGTCGTTGTCTTTATTGACTCACCTGCGGGGGCCCCTACAATCATTAGGAGCGCATTATCAGGAAAGCCACCCAGCGCTGAATCGACCGACTCACTTTCAGGCACCTGTACGACAATATGTTCATGCTGTAGTACACTGGCTCTGAGGGGGCCATTTTGTCCAAAAATACTGTTGTGTGATAACTCGAGAAAGGGGTTGTCGAGCTCCACCTCATTCCCTTGGTGCTTGCGGTACAACTTGAGTAGGTTGGCGGGGCACCCGCTGACCTGGTCTGGGATCTTGACCTTGATGGCATCCTTCAGCTCACCAACCGTTTCATTCAATAGAATGTTGACTGGGAAGGGAGGGTTCTTGCCGGGTCCGGCGCAATATATCGTGTACTGCATTAGTAGTGGGTTCAAGTTTGAATTACCACCTGCCAGCCAAACCAAACCAAACTAATCCAATGACAACGGCGCTTACGGCACACCGCTGCCAACGACGCGCATCGCTTTGGGCATTGTCGGGGGAGGGACGGGGGTGCTGAAGACGAGAGGCGTTCCCGTTCCGGAACGAACGCAGCTGGACGGAGTACGAACGATACGTGTTTACGATCCTATTTCCTTTGCCCCACATGACCACGACTAGGATTGATGTATCCGCGCCTCTATTGAATAGGAGGCTGGATCCCTCTCTTCTCCCTGACCACCGAGATCTTGTTCCAGATGTCTTCGATCAAACTCCTTGGCCTAGGAAACCCTCTGCTCGATACCCATATGCCATGGAACGAGCCAGCAGTCGGTGAAGCCTAGTTCAAGAAATACCAATCCAAGTACAACCTCGAACAAAACGGCGCCTACCTCGTCGCTGCGCTCAATGCAGATTATGAAAATAGGAAAGAAAAACTCTCTACTGCCGAGGCTCAAGATCGGCACCTTCGAGATACGGAAACTGCTTCACGCGCATTTCGCCGACTCTTCACCGCTTTGCCCTACGGCGCCGCAAACGCCATGACGAACTCTCCAGGGTACATAGAGTGTTCCCTAGAGCAGGAGCGTGCGTGAGGGTTGTCAAACCGCCATCGAGAGTGTATAGAAGGGATTTGGGTGGGTGCGGGGACAAGAACCGGGGCGCATTGTGTGGGTTCGATTAGGGTGTCCTCTGCGGGTCCGATTCGAGGTATATGGATGCAAGATTTTAGGATCTGCGGCGCGGCTGAAGGTGTTACAATGGAGGCTTGCTTGGCCTAAGACGAGTAAGTTCGATGGAGGACTTGCGGTGATCGCTTCTAATACAGAGCTCGCTATCTCTCGTGCTTCGTCCGGACCAACGTCGTCCGATTCCGAGGAGAGTAAAGACATGAAGA
>Ga0307515_10011531_pt1 | contig 16769 bp, 7 predicted proteins | sample 17_EM_MG_FD_194513 | JGI IMG/M metagenome (GOLD analysis project Ga0307515, IMG submission 194513) | Populus trichocarpa ectomycorrhiza microbial communities from riparian zone in the Pacific Northwest, United States - 17_EM | ecosystem: Host-associated > Plants > Roots > Unclassified | place... | reverse complement strand
GTAATAGGCAGAAGTATTTTAAAAAATAAATAAATAAGCAAACAAATGAGCCACAGTTTAACTAAATCCAATTGAAACAGCAACAATTAAACTTGAATGACATAGCAAAGCAAGTAGCAACTGAAATGCTTCGTCATGCAAAAAAGTTAAAGCAACAATGCTTCAAAGTTGAAATGAATTCAATGTGCATCAAATAGTATAAGATGCTACAATCACCAGTTTCCTTCCAAGCTAAATATGAAAAGTATTCCTTGTCAAACTAACTCGTGTTTGAGCTCAGAATATATCAAAAGGTCGGGATTTTTAGTTTTCAAAGAGAATACTACTAGGTCTTAAATTTGATATCTCGCAAGCTATGCACATGAATTAATTTGTAATTTTTGTTGTTCAAAACAAAACCCATGAACATGCCAATATACAACATTCAATGTCCAATGACAAAACTGAACCCCAAAAAAGAAAAAAAAATACAAAAAAAAACTAACCAATTTGTCCTGTCTTCGGCTTCCAAATAACTTCAATACAAGCCTTCTCAGGGTTCTCATTCTTCTTTGTGCCAGCTTTAGGTCCATAAACAGCAGCTAAAACCTTTGTATCCCCTAAATAAAATCAACAAGTATATTCAACACCCACTGAGCAATTCTCCACGCCAAAAGCAAAATAAATAAATAAAAAATGCCAACAACCCATTTTTCCAGATTGGATAAAATATAAAGATAACCTAATAAAAAAGGTTGAACAAGAACAGGAAAAATATAAGAAAACAATACCCAAAAGATATTTTAGAAAAAGGAGGTACCTTGAGACCAACTGGCAGAGCCATGAGCACGGTGAAGTACATTGCGAGCGCAAGAGAGAGGTCTTAATTGGCTTGGAGAACGACCATCGTCTCTGTCAGTCTCCATGATTTAATTCACCCCCACAAGCACCCCTACAAAGTTCCTTTTTTTATGACAGAACCTTATAATTTAGAAAAGACTGAAACTTTGTTACAGCGAAGATTTGATTAGAACTTGGAAGATGGTAGAGGATGATGCAGAGTTTTGGGGTTTTGGGTTTAAGAATTATTTGTTTTGCTTTTAGGTTAGATGAGGAGGTGTGGTGGTGGATCTTAATTGGGGTTTGAAGACAAGTCCAGTGGACGGGTAAAGAAAACAATACGGCCTCATTTTCGTTTTTGAAGGTTTTGATTTTGAATGGCAAGTTTCCTTTTCTTTTTTGGATAAATAGAGGGAACAAAGGCCCAACAAATCGACACCAGGACAAGGAGGGATAGGGAAATTTTATGGTGCCCTTATTTTATAGATTCATTTCGGAAAAAAAATATAAATAGAAGAGATAATAAAATTTATGATTCATAAAAAAATAATAAAGAATTTCATCTACGATTTATTTATCCTACTTGTATATATTTATTTCTTTGAAGTGAGGTCTAGAAAATAACTAATAAAATGCCACTATTATTTATCATGTACCATAAAATTTATCAGAAGAAATATATTAAAATAATTAGATTAGATACTATAATAAAATACATTGGTAAAATACTATAGAAGTGTTTTTTGTTCAAAAATATTTTTTTTCAATTATATCCCTTTATGCCCAAATTATTAACAAGTTATTTTCCATCCTCGTACATTTCTTTCTCTTTTTCTTTGTAGTCCTTTTAATTTGAATAATTTCATTTTTATCTAAAAGTTTATTTTTTTTGTATTTTAATCCTTGTGTTAGAGAGAAGAAGAGAGAGTGACCTGAAAATAGCAAGGAGAGGAAAAAAAAATCATAATTTCTCCACTTTTAAGTGACAAATTGGATTCTAAACATTCTAATGATATATTGTTTGCCATAATAGGTATAATATACTATATGTCATCTATTTTCGTTTTATTTTTTAAAAATGGTTTTGTTTAAAAATAAATTGTGTATAAGAGAACAAGTGTATGGAAGTTTTAGTGGTTAAGAAGAAAGACTTGAAATTTTCTAAGCTTTTTACCCACCCAAGTTCAAATCTTACTTTCTTCATGGTTCATTCTTTTGTTTTTTTCGTAAACTTTATTTTTATTTAGTTTTGTTTCATCTTTCTTTTATGGTAAAAATTTGTCCTACTTTTTTTTCTTTAATTTTTTTTATTTCATCGTTTATTTTTTTTTTATCATATAATTAAGTAAAAAATATTTAAAACACCAAAGTTATTAGACTAAGTTGAATCCATGATTTAAGTCACGAGTTTGATAAGTTAAGTTAGAAAGCTCTAGTTGATTTAATATATTGTCCTCTCAATATGTTTTTATAAAAAAAATGCAATCTTGAAATTTGTTTTTAAAGCATTTTATTTATTTTCAACCAGTTTGGTTTCTATATGATTTTTGTTCAAATTTATTTTTATAAGGTTATCACGATTTTATGACTTGGATTACAAGTTTGATGGTTGAAACCCAAATTAATTTTATATGTCATTATTTTAATATTTTTAAAAAATACTTCATCTTGAATTATATTTTCATCCAAATCACGTTAAATATAGGATGTCTAGGTTTCCTTTGAATTTGCGTGCTTGAGTTTCTTCTTTTTTGTCTTTTGATTTTTATGTTTTTATATTAAAATTTTTTTGAATTGACCTATTGCATCAGGAGGAGAATTAGTAATTACATGCAATTAAAAGAAAATAAAAATAAACCAAGGAAACATTATATTTTCTTATAAAATCTCTTACTAAATTTTGAATATTTATAAAAGTATTCTAACACCTCAAATAGAGGAGATTTGCACTCCACACCATTCAGGCACCAAGTATGTTGTTTATGCTGGAAAAGTAAATATTATACCTATCAGTTTTATATAGCCGTTAGAGCTAATTTATATGCATTATTATAATTATCTATAACTAAAATTGATCATTGTTTTACTGTAGCGCAGGTTACTATACACTGTAAGTGCTTTTATTATGAATTGCATTGTATTTCAACGATCTTGTGACTGTTTTCACTATAAACTGCACTGATTGGTAGGGGCATGTGTGAGGCTGCAACCAGCAGACGTCACGAGTCAGGCCTAGGCGCTAGGCAGGCCCCGCCCTAGACTGCAGCCCCCTGGCGCGCGGTCTGCCCAGTCTTGGGCGCTTGGGCTGCCTCCTGTGTACTGGGTAGACCAAGCGCACACGTGGCGTTTGGGCTTATGCCTGTGTAAGAAATATTATTATTATTATTATTATTATTATTATTAAATATATTAATAAATTTGAAAAAAAAATATTATTATTAATTTTGAAAACATATTATAATTTATATTATAATTCTTTTTCTGATATTTTTTATAAAAATAAAAAGTAAGCCCGCGACGTAGTATTATTAAAAATATTCAACAATTCTAAGTATTAATATAAAAACTATTATAATTTGTGTTGCAAATATTATTATTTTTCTTCTAATACAAAGTATTCATATAAAAAATATTATTATTTGTGTTCTAAATATTATTATTTTTCTTATAATTCAACGTATTCATATCAAATATATTATTATTTGTGTTATAAATATTCTTGGAATTAAAAATAGTATTATTTGTGTTATGAATATTATTATTTTTACTTTGTGTTATAAATATTATTATTTTTATAATAATTAATATTATTAATAAAATAATTACTAAATTAGAAAAAAAATATTATTAATATTGAAAAACAACCATAGATTTGATTTGATTTGAAATGTAAAATTAAAAATTACTATTACTATTATCATCATCATCATCATTAATAAATTTTAAAAAGTTATCATTATCGAAGAAAAACAATATGAGAACACGTAGCGCTTGGGCTGCCTGTTTATGTGTCGGTAGACCAATCGCACAGGTGGCGCTTGGGCTTCTTGTTGTGTGCTGGGCAGACCCTAGTGCACACGTGGCACTTGAGCTGCGTCAAGACCCAACTATCCTTGGGTCTTACAACTGCAGAACCCAAAATAGCCTTGGGTCATTGGTTGTGCAGGACTCAAAATAAACTTTAGTCTTGCCAGTGGTAGACCCAAATAGCCTTAAGTCCTACCAGCGTTAGAACCCAATTTTTTTATGAAAATAAAAAATGAACTTGCGGTATATTGCGGGCTACCTAACTAAATAGATGTAAATTGTATTTCTTTTCTATTTAAAGTTGTAGCACGCCGTGGCTATCTAACTAGTTGGATCTAAATTGTATCTCTTTTCTATTTAAAGTTGTAGCCTTGTTACCCCAAATATTTTCTTATTAGCTTATAAATTTGAAACCATATATATATTTAGGCTTGTGAAACTTCTGCAGCACTAGGCTTTTTATTTGCTTCTTCTCCTTTTATACCAAAAGTCTTCCGCCCTAGATATAGGCGAAAACAACATTAAAAAAAATAAAAATCACAAAAAAAACATAATTCTATCTAAAAATGTATTATTTACACAACTTATATACTAGTAAAATATCCTAAAAAGTTATCATAAAAACAATGTTTCTAAAAATTATTATTAAAATTTTAACTCGATTCAATCATCAAATAAAAATTATACTCTAGAAAAATCTCTAGAATTATAGTATGAAATGTTTTATTGTCACCAATAATGTTAAAACATTATTGATGCAATAATGTTAAATGATGATATGTGTCAGCTATTTATAGTATACATGTAAATTTTTTACCTGAAATTCTTAAAAATTCTACTTTATCATTGCATTTGATTTTAGTTTTCTTAAAATAAGTCATTAGTTGAATTTTTTGTCCTCATATTTTACAATAACTTCAATTTATTTCCTAAATACATTTTTTTTAAATAAAGTCCATATATGTCAAATCTTAAATTTGTACAAAATTATGACAATAGAAATATGATATTATAGGAGACATAACTTTTATTTTGTTAACTAGAATATCTATTTATATCCACTTAACTCTTATCTTATTTTATTAGCTAGTCCAATCATCGGGTTGACTGGATCTCGGGTCGATCTGTCAGACCGGTCCAGATTTAATAACTATGATCACTAGAACCTTAGATTTTGAGGGTTAACCTGAGTTTGGTTATCTCTTATTATCTAGTTTACATGTTTATCACGCATCCTCGAGTTTGCTCTAGTTGGTTTTTTTTTCAATTACATGCTTCCCAAGGTTTTTTTTTCCAAGGTTATTGTTATTTTTTTCTTAAAAAAACCTATTTACATCTTTGTCAAAAAAATTTATCATCTCATTAAAATAAAACCGGTTTATTCAACTCGTTCAAGGCTATAATTTGGTGTTCATTCTTTTTTCGTGGTCCTTTTGTTAATTTTTTTTATTTTCAATTTAATTCTCTGATCAAATAATTGTTCTCAACCTTTAATTTTTAATTTTATTTTGATTTTCACCCTTATTCTTTTATTTTTTTTAATTTTAGATCATTTTAATATAATTAATTTTTTTCTTTAATTTCATCATTTAACATTTGATTTATTGAGGATTGAATATTTTTTTTCATGTATGGTGCTTCTATTCTAATACCTTATATCTCGAGTTTTAAAAATTATCTATTACATGCTTGTAATGCCAAACTCGGGTATCAACTCGCCTCAAGTTATGTTGGTTGATTAGAATTAACTCGAGTTAAATTTTTTTTAATTTTATAAATTATAAAAATTGACATTGTTTTTTTTTTTGAAATAACAAAATTTAATTGGTTTTGGGTATGTTTTTCATTGCTAATTAGCTAGTAACCGTATCATTAGATTTTTTTTTTTTTAAAAAAAAACTCTCTCGCGACTTCTGCGGCGTAACGTCCGTTTGGGTTCACTCTCTGGAGAAGTAGAATATTTTGCTTTTGTGGCAGCAACTGTCCCATCAGCGTGGCGGGCAAGGCCATTTGCAAGGGCTGCTACTGTCTTGAACCTTTCGTGGCACTATTCTTTTTATTGATGATGTTCTTCGTTTCGCCCTTGCCTCAGCGTTGAAAGATTCAAGTCAACGCTATAGGGTTATTTATGAATAGAAATTAATCTGTTTAATGCGTTGGTGGTACCGAATCTCAATTTAATTTAAGAGCACTCTTCGTGGGCCTTTATTTTTATATTAAAGTCTTTATTCTCCTAAAATTAAACAATTAAGGTAATTCTTATCATAAGGGTTTTCTCTTAATTAAAACCATAAGTAGAGTATTTTGCTTTTGTTTAGATTTATAATTATTATTTTCAGGCCAATATTTTATTTTATATACCAATAAAACTCTGTTTCTTTAGTCTCTTCAAAATAACATCAATCTTGTCAAAATTAAAAGATTGAGGGGATGTTTAAAGTTGGATTAATTATAGTAAACCTGACCGACTTGATAGGTCGATACAAGACTGAAACTGGATCAGGTTAAAAAAAAATAGGAAAAAAAATAATTTGGTGTGATCCGGTAAGACTCAGTCAAAAACCTGGTTGCAATCTGTTGTTTTTTTTTTTTTTACTAAAACGACGTTGTTTTGATTTAAAAAAAATTGATCCGGGCGACCCGATCAAAACCCGGAATCTAGGTTTTAGATTAGACCGGATCTAAAAACTATAGTATTAATATTTATTTTTTAAAATATTTTTTATTTAAAAATATATTAAAATAATTTTTAACTCACCAGGGATTAGCACTATTCTCTTTTAATATTTTAAACTCAATGTCAGTAGTCATGAGGATTTATTACATTCCACTAATTAAATACATCAAATTAATACGAGTGATGCGTCTTTAATATTATAAAAGAAAAAAAGAAAAAGAAAGCAAAGCCTTGATGGCTATTGAAACGTCCCCCTCCTAAAAAAACAAAAATTCTGACATAATCCACTGATTTGCTGAAACGTCCCCACACACGTAAACCTGTAGCGTGCCGAAACGCCCGTGGAGTACTGCAAAAGCTGGAATAACAAATGAATCTTTCGTTCTGGCAAAGATGCGACTATTCTAAAGAAGTTGAGGAAGACGAAGAAGCAGGGTGAGTTAACACACAAATGAAAGAACTTCACTTTCACTTTCTATTCTAATCTTATTTTAATTAGCGGTCAATAAGTTTCACTAATCTAACCTTAATTATTACTGTTTGGTGGCTAAACACGATAAAAATGTTAATTAAAAGGACTATAAGAACTTGGGATCTGGTTCGTTGTTTTAACAACTGGCGCTATTGACCCTTCAACAAAAGGGCACTCCTCCTTTCCTTTGCTGCGTTTTCTTTCCCTTTTTATGTAGAGAGCTAGCGTGTATTACTGAAAAAAGCAACCACACCTCTGCCCCTGTCTCTGGTAATCTTCTGGGACTTTGATTTGTTTCTTTTGGCTGTTATGGTAGAATTTTTTATGTGGGGTTTGTGTGAATATGGTGTCGGTTGCTTCTTGTTGGCAAAGAAAGAGATTTGTGTGGTCGTGATTGGCGATTAAGTTGATTTCTTTTTAGTATATTGCATGTTGGTTTTGGCAATTATGATGTTTCATTCGGGCATTCTTCTTTCTTTCTTAGTGGGATCTGTGTGAAATTAAAGAGTGTTGGTTCATACTTGTTTGGAAAGTAAGTAAACAGTTAATCATTAGTGTATGATTTTATCTCTGTTTCTTTATTAAAGGATTTTGTTTTTTCTTCTTTTTTCCTGCAAGTGGGAATTCCTTCTTTTTGTATATTTTATAACTTCTTGTTTTGTTTGTCTCTACAGCCTTTGTCGTTTGTAAAATGCTTTCAATCTTTTTAATTCTGTTGTTTCTCAAGAACATTCATTGCGTTGAATGTAAGACTATGCAGTTTTTATTTTTATTTTCCATTAATGTTTTAATTTTTGAGTCTCCGCTCAATGTTGATAAACCTGTACTGTGAACTGCTTGCTGCTTCAGTGTATAGATCGAAGAATTTATTCCATTTGATCTGCTTTTTTCATTGTACAATAACATAGTTGAACTATCTTCAATTTCTGTTAACAATGCAGCTGCATTTCAATCACGTTTTCTACAATAGATTTGATTACTGGTTGTATTTAAAGATTTAGTGCTTTGGGTACTAAGTTCATCTATGTTTATGAAATGTACTTCATCTTTATTTAAGTGAAGGATTGGAAACGATGTGCAGGGATGATATTGAGCATTGAAAGTCAGCTAGCGTGTTTAATCGAGTTGTTTTCCAATGGGCCAAGAATTTCGATATCCCTGTACAACAGAAATTGGGAAATTGCTATGGTTTATAGGAGTGATAGTAGCTGTGGTGTTAACATTCCAACATTTTGAATTGCCATATGGAAACATTATATCATCTTTGTCTTCTGCTCAAAAGGATCTAGGAGCAGGAAATGGTAGCTTGTTACCTCATGGTGCCTCGTCAACACATGAAATGCTTAGCAATGTGACTCAATCAAATGGTTTGAACTACGCTGCTGGTGGTCAAGAGACTGGTGATAATCATGGAACTGAAACCCCAGCAAATGTAAATAATGGTGTAGTATCAGAAGGAAGCAGAGGCATGAATGAGTCTTCTCTGGTGGACAGCCGGGGAGAGGAGTCTTCACTGGATGAGTTGGTAGATACAAATACAAATTCCACACTCTATGTAAATAATGATGTTGGATCAGAAGGAATCAAAGGCTTGAACAAGTCCTTGGGAATAGACAACCATGGAAGGGAATCTTCACCTGAGCAGTTGCTAGATCAAAATGAAAATTCCACACTGGAACTCAACCATTCTGGTAATGGATCTGCTTCAATAGAAACTGACAGAAGCCTTTTTCGAGAAAACATCACTTCCACATCAGAAAATACAGGAACCTCACAAGCTGGAATTACACCCATTGCGCCAGCATTACCACCAGTGGATTCTCCAACTAATATAGCAATCCCAAGGAATGCAGAGCCTAGCACTTTAGCTCCTGTTGTTCCTGTTGAGTCGAATACATCTAAGACGGATAAAGATGCATCACATGGTTTAGAAAATGATGGGAAAGCAGGGGAACAGTTGAATAATTCTACTTCATTGCAGAATAATACTTCTGTGACTTCTGTTCGTGAGGTGAAGAAAGAACCTCATACGCCTTCCCCAGCAGTGATTTCAATTTCTGAGATGAACAATTTGCAGCTTCAAAGTTGGTCTTCTCCTATTTCAAGAGTATGTATAAAATTCTGCTCTGAATTATGTAAGGGATTAACTTTTTTGAGTTAGTTACATAAACTTTTCTCTTCTTGCTGCCAATTTGTTTGTAGAGACCACGATGGCCTTCAGCAGTAGACCAAGAGCTGCTAAATGCAAAATCACAGATTCAGAAGGCACCTCTTGTGGAGAGTGATTCCATGCTTTATGCTCCTCTTTATCGGAATATCTCCATGTTCAAAAAGTAAGCTCATTAAAATTGAAAGCCTCCCTTCTGCTTTAAGTGCGCATGCACACATAATTTGTTCTATTCTTAAAGATACACACTTTTCATGCTAGCAGTTTGCCCATGAACATAGCAATTAGAGTAGCTCAAGCAAAAACATTCAAGCGAAGAGGATTAGATAGTAAAATTTTGCAACGTTTATTGCAGGAGCTATGAATTAATGGAGGACATCCTGAAAGTATATATCTACAAGGAAGGAGAAAGGCCTATATTACATCAGGCCCCGCTCAAGGGTATATATGCTTCTGAGGGATGGTTCATGAAACTGCTAGAGACTAACAAAAAATTTGTTACAAAAGACCCCAAAAAATCCCACCTGTTTTACTTACCTTTCAGTTCTCGAAACTTGGAGGTAAATTTGTATGTTCCTAATTCACACAGTCATAAGAACCTCATACAATATTTGAAGAACTACTTGGATATGATCTCGGCAAAATATCCTTTTTGGAACAGAACTCGAGGTGCTGATCATTTTCTTGTTGCTTGTCATGACTGGGTAGGCTCTTCATGCTTCCTTTAGATTTACAATTTTCCATTTGAATGAATCTTGAATCTTTTCAAGTCATGCAGCATTTAAAGTAATGCCATCTCCTTTTATGTAATATCTAGTAATCTTTTTTGGTTTCTTGAAGTATTTTCTTGTGTGAAAACTATTTGTTGCATGTCATGGTTCACATAAGATTATTGGGTGATGACCAGTAAAATTTTCTTTCTTGGACTTTTTACCTATTACTTCTTGAGTTTACGATATTGTAGTGTATTTTTGTCCTAAAGGCTGGATGTGTAAGTTGAAAATCCGCACATAGCCAGCTGGAATGATTTTCAGTTTTTAGGGCATCGTAATCACATCAATTCTGTTGCCTAATAACCATGTTTTTCTCAGGCGCCAACTGAAACAAGACAACATATGGCCAATTGCATTAGAGCCCTCTGCAATTCTGATGCTAAAGGTGGTTTTGTTTTTGGCAAAGATGCAGCTCTCCCAGAGACGACCGTGCGAACACCTCAGAACCTTCTAAGAGATCTTGGAGGCAAACCTGCTTCCAAGAGATCAATCTTGGCTTTCTTTGCAGGTAGCATGCATGGCTATCTACGGCCAATTCTGTTACAGCACTGGGGAAATAAAGATCCCGATGTAAAAGTATTTGGTAAATTGCCTAAGGTCAAGGGCCGAGGCAAAATGAACTACCCACAGTACATGAAGAGCAGCAAGTACTGCATCTGTGCAAAAGGTTTCGAAGTCAATAGTCCACGAGTTGTAGAGGCCATTTTCTATGAATGTGTTCCCGTGATCATATCTGACAATTTCGTGCCTCCATTTTTTGAGGTTTTGAACTGGGAATCCTTTGCTGTTTTTGTTCTGGAGAAGGACATTCCGAACTTGAAGAATATACTCCTTTCAATCCCGGAGAACAAATATCGTGAGATGCAGATGAGGGTCAAAAAGGTACAACAGCATTTTCTTTGGCATGCTAGACCTGTGAAATACGATATATTTCATATGATTCTCCACTCTGTCTGGTACAACAGAGTTTTCCAAGTGCACCCAAGATAACCAAAAAAAAAAAAAATTTGCTGATATAGATGTTCATTTCATTGGAGGTAGCCTGAAAGAACCCCCTTGTGGGGAAGTGAAAACACAGAACAGGTTACATGGACAGGTGGAAATAGATGAATTCTGATCTTACATAGTTATTACATTTGTATTTTTCTGTAGATAGATTTTGGCAAAATAAAGTTACTATGCTGTATATGCCTCTCCTTTCCCTTGTTGTAAAGGGTTCTTCATATTCACTCACTTGAACATGTATCTGATCTTGTTGAAATTTACGGATGATATCACAATCTGAGTCTTCGCCTCAGTGTGCTGTGTTCCACTTTTGAAACTTTTATTTCTAGCAATGCCTGTCTAAAACATGGAAAAGGATAGGATATTTATTTTCCTCTTACCTATCAGTAAATGAAATTCCTCAGAGTGGCAGCATGATAGAAAATAAATAAAAAAACCCTACTAAAGCTAAACACAGATGTAAATAAACTAGGAAATGATATTTATAATTAACTCGTCACATGTAAATGGTTAATGACGGTAGCAATAGCAATTAGTTTTGCATGATTAATAAATCATACTTCAAACTTGAAAGTAACTTGTAATTACTATGTGCATTATAGATAACATTATAATTAATTATGGACAAGCATTGGTTAATTCATCGGTTTCGGCCTTATCGGTATATTCATGCATAAAAAATATTTCAAACATCTCCTATTTTATATTATATATATAAAGCTAAATGATGTGATATTTTTACTATACATTAATTTTTGTTTATCCTCTTATATTTTACTGTGAATTATAATAATGTAATTTTTGTAAATTTTCAATTTGGTCTTCAAACTTTATTTTAGCACAATTGAGCTCAAATTAGAGCTTATTTTTTTTTTGGGTGAGGGTTTAAAAGACAGAGGATTGAAGTGCAAAACAAGGGTAATATGGGTGGCGCGTTCAAATTTATTCGTGAAGTATATTTTTGCCCCTTGTATGCGTTTGCTGTAAGGTGGACGATCCTTTGCATTTTTTTAAAAAAATTTTATGTTGATACTAAACTTTATTTTTATTATTTTTCTGTTCTTAGTGGGTGAGATGAGAGAGAAAATGACAGGGATTCGACCTAGAAAGAAAAAAAATATCATTTCTTTGATTCTGGCACCAAAACATTAGCATTTTGTTTTAAATGATTTCATTTGATGAAGAGAGTTTGATTTGAGTGTTTTTTTTTTTTTACCTTGAAAGTGCATAAAAAAACCAGATATGAGATCAAGAAGAAATTGGTTTCCAAGTTAATTTTGGGAAGAAATTGGTTTTCTTTTGAAGGTTAATGATTGATTTAAAAAGGTTATTAGAGTGTTTCCTAGGTGTTTTGGGTTGAAAATAGGTTTCTTTTACAAGTTTGAGATATTTGACATGCATTTGTTCAGATATTCTTTTTGGAGTGAGACTTGTGAGTAGGTTTATAGAGACACCTATTATGACGAACTTCAAAGTTTTGAAGCAAATTCTTCAATATATCAAAGGTACTGTTGATTTTGGCTTATTCTATGATTATTCTAATAGTTTTAAATTTGTGGGTTATAGTGATAGTGATTGGGCTATAGATATAGATGATAGAAAGAGCACCACGAGTTTTATTTTCTATATGGGAGACACAACATTCACATGGAGTTCAAAGAAGCAATCTATAGTCACTTTGTCAACATATAAAGCTGAATATATAGCTACTACATCATGTGTTTTTCATTTCATATGGCTAAGGAGATTATTGAAGGAATTGTGAATACTATAAGAGAAGTCTACTGAAATAAATGTGGACAACTTATTAGCCATTGCATTAACAAAGAATCCAGTATTTCATGATAGAAGTAAGCATATTGACACAAGATTTCATTAGTTATGAGATTGCATTGCAAACAAGAAAGTTGAAGTCAAGTATGTAAAGACACAAGACCAAATCACAAATATATTTACAAAGCCACTCAAATATGATTTTTTTTTAATCAAAATGAGAGATGTGTTGGGAGTTATGAAAAAATCAAGTTTAAGGGGAGATGTTGAAAGTAAACCAAATTTTAATTTCTAAAAAATTCAGAAATAGTTGACCAGTTTAGTTGACAGAATACAATTCATGTTTAGATGAGAATTTCCTTGCGTTAGTTTAATTCCTTGATTGTCTAGGACTTTATGCCTATAAAAGGCTTGTAATTCAGCATTATTAATAAGTACAAAAGAGAAAGAATAACTAAGAGAGTTTAGAGAGAAACACTTAATAAAAGTATACCTTCCTCTTAATCTTCTTTTTATTCTTGAGTTCTTGACCTTGCATTGTTGTGTTGATCTTATACCACACTTGCTTTACTTTCAACACTACATTCAACACATGAAGAGAAGCAAGTTGTGCATTTGTCCAAGACGTCATGAAGTAAACAGCCCCACAAATCATGGAAGCTATATTCTATGAGTGTGTTCATTATTAGAAATTTGGCAAATATAAATATAAACACCGATGAAAATATTTTTTCGGTATATACCGAGGGAATTGTAGTAGGAAAAGAAGGAATAAAAAAGCCAGAAAAGTCAATGACATGTAACATTTACCGACAACTTTACCGATGGAATTAACCGGATAATAAAGTTTATCTGTAAATATACTGACAGAAATAATCTATTGGTATATACCGATGGAATTACGGATGATATTACAATGAGATTCAAAAAAGAAAATCATACGGTGATGTGGCACGTTTTACTGATAGAATGACTAATGGAATGCCCGATAAAATAATTCTATCGGTAAATCCATCAGTGATATTTAATTTATGACCTGACGATTGACCCTCCTCTCCCCTCCCTTATTTCTTCTTCTTCCTTATGCATTTTTTTCCTGCAACAAACAACCACCTTTCCCCCCTCAATCTCAACACAATTCAACCTCCCACAATAAATTTGACTACCACAACACTCAGTTTGTCAGCATCCATGTTTTAATTCAAATTTTATTGAGGATTTTGCACCTTAAGTAAGCAAATCCACATCTTTTTTTTATTTGAACACAATTTTTAAATGTTAATTTTTTTTGCATATTTTTGTAGTATATGTATTTTGTTTGGGTGTTTACTTGTTTTGTAGTTTTTTTCTAATACAATTTTTTTGTATGGATTTATGATTTATACATGTTATGGTTTGTTTTAGATTTTGTAAAATTGTATTTGTTTGTAAATTGATGAAACTTATGTTGAATTTTTTACTTTGGTGTTTTGTGATAAAATAAATAATTGCTTATTTAATGAGTTCGTTTTATATTTTGTTAATTTTTTTGCCAAATTGTAATTTTTGATAAATGTGTAGAAATTTGAGTTTATGTAGATATATAATTGATAATGAATTAAGAGAACTATTAAAATAGATTGAATAAGATTGAGCTAAACCAATATTTTTATAAATTTATTTATTTAACATAGCTAATTAATATATGTTGTCATCATTATTTGCATTGTGCATCTTGATCAATTGGATCGTTTCTTTGTGGATTCCGATACGAAACTTTTGTAGATGTGTTTCGGGGTATTCCTTTATCATTTCATCCAACAGGAAGAGTTCCTCAAATTCTATTAATTTTTCTAGAATATTCTTTTCTTGAATATCATTTAAAAAAGTTTAAAGATCAGAAATAGTAAAATCTCATAATTTACGATCAATTCATTCAATATTTCCTTTTTTAGAGGGCAAATTCCCACATTTAAATTATCTGTTAGATGGACTAATACCGTACCCCATCCATCTAGAAAAATTGGTTCAAATCGTTCGCTATTGGGTCATCACTTTGAATAAATATAATGACTAAAAATCCAAAGAAAGGTTTATCCTTTGATCAAAATAAACATAGAAAAAGAGCTAGAAGGAAAAGAATGCAAATTTGCTTGAAACAGTTTCAAAATAGTTATTTTGCGCCTTTGTGTTCGTATTGAGCCCTTTATTATATCTCGATGAAAGTCCGATTGTTGTGAATAACGTATCAAAGCCACTTTGCTTGTTTGATCAAAATTAGTTGTATCTTTAGTTTTGGTTGGGTACTGTACGAAGTATTTGAAATACGCAAAAGAAATACCATTCAGGCAATATTTCCAATTAAAGGAGTTGCAAATGGATCTGCAGGTTCACCAATCATTGATGGTTCTAGAACCGCTAATCCTACATTACATGCAATAGTATCTAGAATTACTACTGGAAAAATATATAAAAGATCATTTGGCCATGCGGGTTCTCCGTAATAATTATGACCAATTTCTTTAGCCAATTTAGCTCTTAATACAGGATCATTCAAGGCAGGTTTTTTTTTGTTATTGAGATAGGTGAATTCTTAAAAATCCATCATCCGAAGAAACCGGACATGATAATTTTTCATCATCCGGCTCGAGCAAAAATCAAACGAACCAAATGGATCCATATAAAAAAATCTATATCTCTATATGTTATAAAATCTAGATCTTATCCATATCTACACGTATATGAATGATTTGATACAGTAAAAAATTGTCTGGATTCTTTTTTTTTTTTCAAATTTCAAAAGTTGAAATCATCCATCGCAAAGAATTCAATTCTTACAAATAAATGCTCACTATCCAAGTAGGCCTACAAGGGTGATCATAACCAAGTGCTTGTTGGGACGTCTTAGACCTTTCAATTGGTCGAAATGAGCACTAAAGACTTTTCAAGAGATCTCTTCCAAATCACTGGTATGACTATCAAAATCTAGAGAATCAGCATGTAGGTTCCAGATCCAAGTGGTAGTATCAGGTCCTTTAGTTATTGTTCTTGAGAAATGACTGGGTCTAGCCTATTCCTTGAAAGAAGTTTTGATGGGATCCCTATCTACCAAAATTTTTACTTCTGGTTCCAGCGAACGAATAATCATGGAGTCCTCCTCTTTCTGGACAACACATACAAAGAGACCCGCCAACAATCATGTAATTAGTGATATACAAGATTATGAGATTTTGGAATCTGTATATTTCGTGGCAACTGTGTTGAGTATTGTCCAACTAATTGTTTATCAATGATTGAAGAATATAAACTTTCTACCTATAAGCGTCACGAATTGAATTATAACCAAATTGCTTTAGGTCGTTTACCAATGTCAGTAATTGATGATTATACAATTTGAACAATTTTGAATTTACCTCAATCTTTAATCAAAATGGGCAAACCCCATTTGATTAAAGATTGATTGAAAAGTCATTTTTAATCATTAAACAAAGATCTAGGTTTGATCCAAAAGTCTGAAATATTTTTTTTTCATTTTGTTTGGTCAATAACTACAAAAGCTATAAATCCCAATTATTTAAATAGGTTTGATATAAGTAATGGATGATTGTTCATGGATATATCGATATTCACCCTAAGAGTTGCGGAGGATGTATTATTGTAATGGGGTTCAAGGTTTTATTAATTACACACTATCTAATTTAAGAAATATTAGTGGAGACGGTATTAGATGTCCATGCAAGAGATGTAAGAATAAAAAAAATTATCAATCCAGATGTTGTAACGATGCATCTTCTACAAAAAAGGTTTATAAATAAATACCTGTATTGGTATGCACACAAAGAACCATATACTCCTCACGATACCATATTAGAGAGGATGGTTGAGTCAGCTTGTAGTGCTAGCAACGTGCATAGAGTTGTAAATGACAATAATAATCCTTATAGAAATATGGTTATGGATGCGATGAGAATGAATTAAGGTCATGCCGATCAATATCCAATCATAGATGAAGAACCTAATGCAGACACTACCAGGATTTTTTTATCTTTTGAAAGGTTTTGATGAACCATTATGGGT
>Ga0307515_10011530_pt1 | contig 16770 bp, 1 predicted proteins | sample 17_EM_MG_FD_194513 | JGI IMG/M metagenome (GOLD analysis project Ga0307515, IMG submission 194513) | Populus trichocarpa ectomycorrhiza microbial communities from riparian zone in the Pacific Northwest, United States - 17_EM | ecosystem: Host-associated > Plants > Roots > Unclassified | place... | reverse complement strand
AATATACTTTTAAGGACTATAGAAGCGGAATATAAGTTATTTATAAGTTTAAAGCCAACGCTATAATTATAGGTAAATCTATAGAAAGCCTTTTACTATACTTACTAAAGCGTATTATAGATAGTTGGGAGTAACTATAGAATACCTAAAAGAGCTATTAACCTAAGTATAATAAAAGGCTACGTAGGCTACTTCTATAATAAGTTAATAAGATATAGAATATAACTAAAGATAAAATGCTATAGACTTAGTAGGTAATTAGTAATCTATTTAAGGATACTATAAAAAATCTAGAGGAACTAGATCCTAAGTATAATAACGGGTTTACTTAATAACCGTATACTATAAGTGTAAACATATAATATTATATTAATTATATTATAACGTTATATCGCGATACTCGCTATATACTATAGCACTTTACCGCCATTTCTTATATTATAATATCGCGCTATTTTAATTGTTATATATAGGCTAATAAAGATAATATAATAGGATAATGGTAGCTTAGCGTATTTATTATAAAGAATAAACCCTAAAACTATATATAAGATCTCCTTTTCGCAGTATACTAATAAGACGATTTTAATACTATATAACTATAATATTAACGCTATTTAAGCGCGCCTTAAATAAATTTAAGGTAATAATAAACAGGAAATAGGAATTAATTACCGTATTTTACGGTATACTTTTACTAGTAAGTCTAAGGTTATAGATATTATAGATAGTGCTATACTAGAGGATATAAAGGCCCGCCTATAGAGTAGAGATAGACTAGTAATACTGGAATTTATTAATAAAGAGGATAAGAGTAGAGAAGGTAGTAGAATAGATAGGGAAAATAATAGCGATAAAGAGGATAAGAGTAGAGAAGGCAGTGGGATAGATAGGGAAAATAATAATAAAAATAACGGCGAGAATAAAGATGGTTAGGGGTTTAATAGTATAATACTACTATCGCGGCGGGATTTATATAAATATTAAACTTAAAATAGCAGGTTAACTAAAGGGCGTTATTAGGCGTATTAAGGCTATACTATACTACTATTAGGTTAAAATATGTTCTTTATATAATATATACTAGGCGCGTAAAATAAGTAGAGAATACTAACTATATAAAATAAGTAAAGGGTACTAACTGCGTAGAATAAGTAAAGGGTACTAACTATATAGATTAAGTAAAGTATACTAATTACATGGAATAGGTAAATACTATTAACCGCGTAGACTAAGTAAATACTATTAAGTACGCGGGAAAAGCAACGCTTATTTATTACTTAAAGTAAGTAAGATATATAGAATGTATAAGGGGGGTATTATATATTAATTATATATTAAGTATAGAGAGAGCTTAATAAAATAAAGACACTACTTACCTAGGTAGCTATAAATGCGTAATTAGCTATACCGCGTTATTAGATGCGGCAGTATACTATACCACGTTATTAAATATGGTAGTATACTTATACCGCGTTACTAGATACGGTAGTATACTATACTACATTATTAGATACGGCAGAATACTATACTATATTATTAGATACGGCAGAATGCTATACCGTATTATTAGATATAGCAGAATGCTATACTACGTTATTAGATGTGGTAGTATGCTTACACCGCGTTGCTAGATGCGGCAGTATGCTGCACTGCGTTATTAGATACGGCAGTATACTGCATTACGTTATTAGATACGGCAGTATGCTGCACCGCGTTATTAGATGCGGCAGTATGCCGCACCTAAGTTAATACTATACGCTACACGTTATAGTGCGCGGATTGCGCATTTAGCCGCCAAATGCCGCTAAATGCTGCGAAAATGCTGGTAAATTTTTTCCTAACGTAGGCGAAAAGCTAGCACCGCTATTAAGATATAGCCTATGCTAAAGTAAAGTAGAGGATATGTTAAGGGATTAAAGAATAAGCTAACGCTTATAGTAAAAACTGCGGCATATATATAGGGTAAAGCCTAATTTATTAATATCCTATATAAGCTATACTCTAATGCAACCTAGCTATACTAGCAACTTATAAATAACTTATAGGTAACTCGTAGGCAACTTATAGGCGGGGCTATAGCGTATGCTAGTAATAAAGCTTAATTTAAAAAGCACCCTTCCTAGACCTAGTCTGTTACTCTATACTAGCTTAGTAGACTATTTATATATTAAAGAATAGGCCTATTTATAACTAGTGTCTATTTAACTAGAGTTTATAACCTACTAGTAACCTACTAGTAGTAACCTATATTGACAACTTATATACTATTCTATATATACGCTATATAGATAACGCGTAAGGCTAAAGTATAGGTTAGCGGCAGATTTAATAGGCATACAGCCTTACCGTTTATAAATCTAGCTATATATAAGTAATCTATAACCTACCCATTAAGTATATACGGCGCTACGCTAGTATCCCTTGCACCGATAATAACGTCCTATAAAATGTAGCCCATGCGCACCAATTATATATAAGCGGTAAGTTGTTCTGCTATATCACTAGAACTCTTAAATAAAGTTATAAATATATTAAAATATTGGTGTATATTATACATAGAGCCTTATTCTTTAGAGTTAAGTTAATTTACGTGCTCCTATTAATACAGGCCGTCTTTATATAGTGGTATTTGATAGAGTTTATACCCGTACGTTGTTCTTAACGCCCTTTAAGGTCTTTTAAATCCTTACTATTGCGCGGTCTCTTTGTTGTATTTACTAAAAGTTTATATAGAGGCTTTCTGTTTAAAAGCTTCCTTATATAGCTCTTCCTTTCTACCGCTAAGTATATAGAGCAAGCCTTTTACTTCTAATTAATCTTAACTGCTTTATATCTATAATATATTGCTAGGTACTACTATATATCCTCTATAGAGACCTACGCATAATTAGCTTAAGCTTAAAAAGCGGAGTATTTAAATAAAGAGTTAATAAGAGCTTTACGGAAAGCTTTATAGCTAGCGTAGTACACCTAGCCGTGGGTACACATAGAGGATAATTTATAGGTGTTAGTAATAGTCGTATTAAGAAGGAAGTAGAAGAGAGGCTTTTAGGTATAGTAGTAGATCTTAAATAAGGTATAATAGGATCTTATTTAGTTGGTAGTATTAACGCCTTTGATAAAGTGATTATATATATTAATAAACTTTGGTATTAGTAACTACTTCTTAGCTATATCTCTAAATACTTTATAAGTCTATTAGGCGCCGCTAGAGGTAGTAATAGGTTGTCGTCGCTTATATTTAATAAAGTTTAAACCTATAATATATGACGTTATTAACCGCAAAGCCTTAAAGTTAAATTTAAGTACGAACTGTTGCTAATAGTACTTATAAATAAGACCATATTAGCGTCCTTTTAGGTAAACTCTATAACTATTCCGTCTTTAGAAAGCCTTCTATATAATATACCCTATTTAATCTAGCTTTAGTATATTAATTTAAGCTTAACAAGCTGTTGGTTAATTTGCTTAATTAGTAATTAATTATATACCTTTTTTAGTGCCTTCCCCTGCCCTTTTTTATTGCTTTTTACCTTATTTAATTCCTTACGTTTTGTTTTAGTCGTCTGTATTATTTCTATACCCCCAATTCTAAGCTTCTAAAGTTACTAAAGTAGTTTAATAAAGGTAAAGAGGTTGTCTAGCTAGACGATATACATATTTAGCTAATAGAGACGCTAGCCTATCTCTAGATCTTCCTAAGTTAATAAATCTATTACTACTACCTGCGTCTTTAAAAAGCCTTCCTCCTTTATTTAAAACTTATCTAGATTTACTGGGCCTTTATTATCTCCTTTTATATAAAATATCTAATTAAGAATATAGCCTTAGTTGCCTAATAGCTATATCTTAAAGCCCTCTAGTATAGGCTTTATTAGTATATTTATAATTTTAAAAGCGCAACTGGTAAAGCATTTAATTATCTTATTAATAGTAAGGTAGATTTTAGGCTTATAGTACTTTATTAAGGCAAGGTAGAGTTCCTTACTAAGTTTTTTAATCCTCTTAAATGTATTCTAAAAGGCTTTATTATCTTTAGACCTTAGCTTAGTGCAGTAAAAGTAGTAATTAAGTTACTGCTATTAATTTGCTAAAATATAGTTTTAAAGAATATATATCGTTCTATAGCTAAAGTCCTTATACTAATAGTCCTTAATAGAGCTTTTTATGTGCAAGCCTATATAAATTAGCACTGCTAAATATATATATAGCTCCTGCCGTAGTATAGGCTTTTACCTATAGGGGAAGTCCTTATCCTTAGGGAGTAGGTGGAGCTTTATATTCTTATTCGTATACTCTATAAGCCAGTTAATTAATTCGTCTGTCTAAAATAGCTTAAATAGCTGCTAAGGATTCTTATTATTGATATTATCTAAAAAAAAATTGGCTCGCTATATTCGTGCTTATTATATATAGGGAGAGGGTTAAAAGGAGGCAGTGGTTCGGGCTCTAGTAGTGGCTTTTTTATAACCCGATTTTTGGAAATAATATATTAAGTAGGCTGTATAAGATCTATATCGTTAGATATATAGTTACGTACTATCTTAGTGGTGTATTTAATTGATAAAGTTATCTATTTACTACACGACGCGTAAGAAAGTTAATGTTCTTAACTACGTGCACGGGCTATATTTTATAGGACACCATTAGTGCAAGGGATAGCGTAAGGCTAAAGTAGGGTTAGCGGCGGATTTAATAGGTATATAGTCTTACCATATATAAATCTGGCTGTATATAAATAACTTATAACCTACCTGTAAGGTACTAGCAACCTACTTATATAAGCGAGCCTTTAGAATATTTTTAATAGTCTACTAAATTTAGGCGAGCCCTAAATAGATTAATTAGGATTTTTTATCCTGGGGATAGAAAATCGTTATTAGCTTAGTTAAATACAGGAGAGTCTTAGCAAGGCAAATCTAGCTAATTAGATAACTTTAACCGCCGGTTAAAGTTCCTTAATATCTTCACGCCGCGTATATATATTACCTATCTCTCTATACGCAAAATTAAGACGCTCTTTCCCCTCTAAATTTTTTTCCTTATTAAGGTTTTTTATAGGGTTTTATTAAGGCTTAAGTATATAAAGGATTGGGGACAATCCTTTTAAAGGGGGGGGCATTATTAGGTAAAACCTAAGTAGATAGTTATATAGCTATAAGGTATGGGCGACCCTAGGGCAACCTAGGGGTAACTCGCCCATAAGGCACGTACGCTATATATACCTAGAAAAAACCCTTCCTACCTCGCATATAAACTCCTCCTTTTCCCTTAAGAACTCGTCTATATATACAATATACCCTATTATTCTATTATTGAACTCCCTATCTATATCCTTACCTTATATAATTAGACTTTCTATTTATATTCTTATTAATCTCCTTAGGAGGATAACAGGTTTAATTTTTCTATGATACCTTTAAAAAGAAAACCGATACCTATATCTAATAGTGATATACTAGCGATATAACCGTAAAACACCTTATAATTTAGTATGGATAAAACCACTAGAAATATACTAGTAGAATTTAAGTCACCTTCTAAACCCTAAAATAATTAAATATCTATAAATGCTAGAAATTGGTTTTATATACCTAGGCTTAATAGAAGCTTAATAAGGTTACTAGTGTTCTACTAAATACTACTAACCTAAAAGAGCTAGATAAGCCGGTTAAGAAAATAGCTAAGTTATAAAGTATTATTAATTTAATAAAGCTCTTCTGCTGCCTCTTTAGTAAAGAGTATAAGTTATATAACGAACGTATATACTAAATAAATCTTAATACCCTAGTTAAGAAGTAACTACCTAATATAAGCGATAGCCCGTGAGGCCCTACTGTACGCGTCCACGTTGCCGTAGGTAGAAATATTATCTAGAACCCGTTCCTCTTAATGGCCAAGTATAGAGGCGATAGTAGAGAGCCGTCGTAACGCGTATAGCGCTGTCGTTGCGACTCTATAGTGTTGAGCCCGCGACGTATATAAAGCATCGCCCTTAATAACACTAGGAGCCTTACTACCTCCGCTTAAAGCTCCTGTTCTACTATCTAGGGAGGTCTATTAAAGGAAACTAGGATATAAAAACTACCTAATATATAACTACCTAGCTCGCAGCTAGGCCTAAAACTGGCCTTATCTAGCTAGTTAATATAAATACGTCCTAGGCGTATAATAAGACACCCTTGGGCTTGTACTAGCTCTAAAATTATAAACGCAATAAGGGCGTAGGGATCTTCTTTTTATAAAAATTTGTTAAGGTTAACGCGTTATAGATTTATATAAAACTTATTAAGGCCCTACTTAGAGAACTATTATACGGGGATATAGGTATATAATAATGTGGACTCTATAAGGTGGAGTCGTCCCAAAGGACGACCCTATATACTAGCTAAGCGAGGATCACGTGACCTAAGGAAGCTCCTGTAGATGCCCCAGCCCCCCCTATCAATAAGAACTCGCTAAGGCCCCTCTAAGGGCCTATTTGGTATCCGGTATACTTAGGTAACTTAAAAGAGGGTCTTAATAGGCGTAGTATATATAACTTAATGTATATATATATAGAGGAGGCTATAGGGGAAATATAGGCTAGTTAGATAGGGACTTAATAGTTAGAGATATAGGCTAGCTTATAAAGGGGAGGATATAAGCTTAGTTAGTAGAATAGGGTAGAATAGGGTACCTAGAGGGGAATTTAGTCTATAACCCGTTTGATAAAATACGGCTAGCCTATTATAAGGAGACTCTTATAGGTAACGCTCTATAAAAGCTAGTAGTATATAGGGTATTACACCCTTATATTACTACTAGCCTTTTATAGAGCGTAGTGTATAATTAGCTACTATTAGCTTTAGAGACCTTACCCCTAGTACACCTAATAAGTAAGTAGAATTACGTCCTAGCTAGAGAGACTACTATATAGCTTAAGAGAATAGATACGTATATTAGTATATTAATAAACGGAACCGTTTATTTAGTAGGATAATATACTAGTAAAATATACTTAAGGAGTAAATAGGAGTTACTTAGGCGGGGAAGGCTTTTAGCTAGGCCTTAACCGTATATAAGGGTGCGAAGAGGCTTTAGAGTAGACCTAAAGGAATAAAATATATTCTATCTAAATCTAAGGGTATACAGTACTAGGACAAAAGTCTCCGCGTCTAAGCGATTTTATACTAAAACTTACTATATTCGTAGCTTAATTACTACCACTCTAAATTATAAATTATTCTATAAGAATTAATAATAAAGAACAAGTAGTATTTCTCAAAATCTACTTATTTAGATGTTTATTTAATAAAGAATTAGTATAGATAAATATACTTTAACGTTAGAAAAGAGTAAAAAAAGAGCATTTTATATATAAATTCGCTTAAATTTCATAATACTTAACTTTAAAGTATATTTACCTAAACTAGTTTTTTATTAAATAAAAATCTAAATAAGTAGATTTTTTTAAATACCACTTGTTCTTTATTATTAATTTTTATAGAATAAATTTATAATTTGGAGTAGTAGTAATTATACTGTAAATATAGTGAGTTTTGGTGTAAAATCGCTTAGACGCGGAGACTTTTGTCTACCTACTATAGCTCTTATAGAGAACAAGACGTTGTATAAAGAAGGGAAAAGAATAACGCGAGAATCTTATAATTAAATAGTTAAGGGTTTTAGAAATCGATATATATATATATACGCACACAGTCTTTAATAGACTTTAGTAGAATTCGTTTAATCTAGTAGAGCTTAGTAGAATCGTTTAAGCTAGAAGAATTTGGCAGAATTCGGTTAAAACGTTAGGTTTTATTTGTCGAGTATTTTACTAAGACATTCCTACTATAACTAGGCTAGTCCCGTTATACTATAAAAGGTAAATAATACCTAAAGGTAGGACGCTACTAAAAAACTAGGGTAAAGGCCTAAATAAGTAGGTATATTAAACTCTACTATATAACTACCTACTTAAAGAATATACCCTATTCTAGCCCCTTAAGGACTAGATACCCCCCACCTAGCTATAGGCGGTATACTAGCGACTTACTAAACCCTCCTACTATTTCCCCTTTAAATCTTTTAATATACCTAAAAAAGTATAGTATATAAGGCAGACTAAAAGAGATAAAGATATACTAGCTAGGTAAAGACGGGGCGCGTAAAACTAGCTAAAAGGAAACACTTAGGTTTCCCCCCCTATAGGGTTTTTTTATAAGGAATATTATTGCGGATACCTTAGGTTGCCCTTAGGACAACCCCCGGACGCCCCTTAAATAGTCGCCGGTTACGTCCTAAAGGTACGTACCTGTAGTATATAGTCTCCACAATCCTAAAGGCCTTACCTCCTTAAAAATTTATCTCTCTTACCAATCTATCCTATTTTAATTGTGTCCTTATAGCCCCCTATCTATAAAGTCCCCTTATATTTAAATTCTTTCTACTCCTTTTTAAAAGGGTAGTTGGCTTTAAGGACCAGATTATTTATTTATATCTTTTATTTACAACTACTATCTTCCCTTAAAATCTTATAATAATCTAAACGGAAACTCCACGGGTACCTTATAGAAAGCCATTACGCTAAAATAGGAAGGTCACTCTAATAGCGAGAGATTATAATAATACAACCCTTTAGGTAAGACGGCTAAATAAGCCCTAATACTCAGATACTTTAGGAGCTTGAAGACTTTTATATACCTATAGTTACTAGCAACGTTAAGGAAAATGTAAATACCCTCTATAACAGTTATAACACTACTAGAAAGTAACTAAAACCCCTTTAGCCCCACCTAGGCTAATTAAAAAATTAAGTGCTAGAGGCAATTTTAAGATCTTCCCCTAAGCTAGAAATACTAGAGAAATATACTAATATATTTAACTAGGGAACTAACCGGAACCCTCCTAGAAAACTACCGGCCTATAATTAGCATAGTGGCGGTATATAGACTACTTATAAGTTAAGTAGGCCTACTCCTTTAGGTAATCTAAACTAACTATTAACTTAAGACTTAAGCTTCGCAGGGAAATCTATACTAGCTACTAGTACTAATACTACCTCTATAGCTAGAGCTTCCCTAAGGCTAAGGTTAGAAAGTTAAGAGCCCCAAACTAATATTCTTTAAAATAGATATTAGGAAGCTGCCGTAAGGCTCTTAAAAGCTATATAGGAAGGAGCTACTAATAAATATATTAGAAACCTTTAGGGGTAGGTCTAGATCTAGTAGAGCTTAATCTAGGCTAAATAAAATCTTTTATAACCTAGCTAAGGCTAAGGGCTTTTTAAAAGTTACCTAGTATCTACCTAAAGAGGTATAGAAGACTTAAAGAGGCATCTATACTATAAATAAAAAAAGGACATAGACCAACTAGCTAAGGCCTTTAGTAGTTTAGAACTCCGCTATAGACCTAACGCCTAGCAGTTAAACAATTGGGTTTATAAGGTAGATAACTTCTTTAAGATGCTAATAATATAAAATAATACTAAAGAGCGTATACGCTAAATTATTAGTAAGATTAAAGACCAATCACTAAACCAGATCGCGCTTAATTAGCTTAATAAAGAGTAAATTACTATATAGCTATAGCTATAACCCTTCCTAAAGAAATAGACTTAAGATCCGTATATTATATAATATAATAATATAGAGCTATTCTAGAATGGGATATAGCTTAACCACTATAACTTCCGCCAGTTTATAAACTTTGTAGAAACTTATACTTAATAGATAAATTTAAAGCCCTTTAAAAATAAGAACGGTAATATCTATAAAAAAGAAAAAATTAGGTTTATCTAGGCTAGAATTAAGCTAGCAATTTATAATAAAATAAAGCGCGTAGGAGCCCTATTACGGATTACCATATATATAGATTTTGAACGAGCAGTTCTAAATACTAAAGATATAGTAAAAAACTAAACCTCTTTTAATAGGAAGCTAGGGGGTTACTAAAAGCGTAGGTATTTTAGTAGTAATATAGGGTAGACCTAACCTTTAAAGAAGCCGTTTTTAAAAAGAACTCTAAAAGGGTTAAAGTAAAGAGCCTTAAATAACGGGAAAGACTCTTAGGGCTAACCTAATACCTATTTAGCACCTTTATAGAAACACTCTAAGAAGTTAAGAGAAAACTCTAGAGGTAGATCTTATTAGAAAAATAAATAGGGCGATAACTATACTAATAATCTAAAAAAAAGAAAAGCCCTAGTTATAACCCTTTCCTAACTATAACTAGGGCAAGATATAGAAGGAGAGACTCTCCGTATCGCTATTAAGCTAGAAATAACACTCCCTATAGGTAAGGTGCGTTAGTTTTAAGCACTATATAATAGCGGCGCTGAAATTAATCTTATATAATATAATTTAGTAAAAGAGTATAAACTTATCCTATTACTAAGGTGGAGGAAACCTATTATAGGCTTTTTAAATAAGTATTAGATTAAACTATATAGTGCCTATAAGCTTATAGTATTAGTAGCCAATATACACAACCGCACTAAGGTGGTTAGCCTATAACCCTTCTAGGCGGCTAACTTTATAGATTATAACCTTATCTTTAAATACCCTTAGCTTATAAAAGTAGATCCTAAAATACGCTTTAAGATAGGAGCCTTTAAATAGTAGAATAATAAAGATTTAAAAGGGTGTATATTACTAATAAGCCTAAAGGACATTCTAGAGAATATAGCCCTAGGTAAAATAGTATACGCTTTATACCTAAAGGAGTATTAGATCTAACCCCTATTTAATAACAAGATAGGCATAAAGCCTAGTATAGGTAATAACCCCTCTATAATAAAGACCCTATAGGGAACTACTGGATAAGTTACGGAGACATTATAGGAAGGCGGCGATCTTAAGGATCTTATAAGATACTTTAACCGTTATAAGTTACTCTAGCTTAAGCAATACGTAAAGAGTATACTACAGCACCTTAAACGCTACGTTAAAGAATTCCCTACTCTCTACTAGCTACTGTATAAAACGGTATAATATATAGTAGCAACTATATATAAGTAACTACTATAGCGTATAACGCTACCTATAAGCATTTTAAAGGAGCTCCGGGACCTACCTAATAATAATATAAAGGATAAACGCGACCCTAATTTATTAAATATTCTAGTAGGCCTAAGGGACTTACTAAGGGTATTTTGGGGTAGGAGAGCTAAAGTCCTACTATAAAATTTAGAGTATAATTATATAATTAATCTAGAAGAAGGCAAATAGCTACTAAACCTCCCTATTTATAACCTCTCTTATAAAGAGCTTAAGATCCTATAGAAATACCTTAATAGGTTACTAGAAAAGGGGTAGATCTAGCCTAATAAGTTACTAGTAGGCGCGCTAATCCTCTTTATTCTAAAACCAAATAGAACTATAAAGCTATATATAAACTATTGCGGTCTTAATAAAATTATAATTAAGAACCGTTACCTACTACTACTAGTTAGTAAAATGCTAAATTAACTATCTAGGGCGAAGATCTTTATAAAGCTAAATTTATAAGACGCCTATTATAGGCTCCGTATTAAAAAAGGGGATAAATAAAAAACCGCTTTTAAAACCTAATACAGCCACTTTAAGTATTTAGTAATGCCTTTTAGGCTAGCTAATGCGCCTATAATATTCTAATTATATATTTATAGATCCTTAGGGGGACTAATTAACTATATATACGTTATCTATCTAGATAATATCCTAATCTACTTAGAAGATAAGGATTAGTATAAGCAACATATCCGCGAAGTGCTGGAACGTTTAGATAATTAGGGCCTCTACGCTAAAGCATTAAAGTATATCTTTAATATTAAGTAGGTTAAGTTTTTAGGTTATATTATAACGCCTATAGGTATAGACGATTTAAAAGTGGCCGGATCTAGAGAGCTACTAAAATATTTAAGTGTTCCTAGGCTTTGCCAATTTCTATAGGTGCTTTATTTATAACTACTTAGATATTGCCTAATACCTATCTAATTATATTATAAAAGCTTTCTAAAACCTAACCTAAGAAGTAAAAAGCTTAAAGGTAATAAAGAAGAAAATTAAAAAGGAATTAACTAAATAGTATAAACTATAGTTATAGCCTAAAAAGGTCTAAAAGGCCTTTTAGAAATTACGTGTAAAGTTTATAAAAGCTCTACTACTGCGGCATTTTAACCTAGATTAGCTATTAATAATAATTACTAATATATTAAATTTTACTTTTACTAGTATCCTACTATAACCTAATAGGGATCCGGACGCTATCTAGCTCCACTAAAAACTAATAGTATTTTATAGTAGAAAATTCCAGAGACCTAAAGTTAGATATTATACCCATAATAAAAAACTACTAGCTATAGTTAACTGCTTTAAACAGTGGCGATACTACCTTAAGTATATAAGCTATACTACTTATATACTCTTAGATTATTATAATCTACGCTACTTTATAACTATAAAGGAGCTTATACCTTAATAAGCTAAATCGGCAGAGGAGCTTATATAATTTAATTTTAAGATTAAATATAAGCTAAGGGAAAACAACCCTACTAATAGACTATTATAACGGCTAGACTATACTAAAGGCTTTAAAACGGGAGAAGGAAAATAGATAATAGATATCTTACTCCCTATATTATAGAATAAGCTCTAGGCATAGGATGCTCGAGTACCTATAGCTTTATATATTAAGTCTTAGGCGGTATAACCCCTATTAGTTTCCACTAATATTCTAGCTAGTACCCGGTCTATTACTAATAAGGGTTTAAATATACCTAAATAGGACGTCCCTAATATATTCTTAAAATCTAGTAATATACCACCTCTAATTACTAAGCTATCCCTTAAACTAATAGCAAAGCTATAGAGCAATTAAAACTTGGAGCTCTATAATAACTAAAGAACTTTAACCTTATAGCGGCCTTCCTAATATATACGCATTAAAGAGTTATAAGATCTATAGTACCATTTAGTCTTATACTTAAAGCAGTATAAGATAAAATAGTTTTTACCTAAAAACTATCTAAAAGGTTAATAAATCTTATCCGTAAGGTATAATAAAGAGACGCTTTCTATACTATCCTTAATATAGAAGTAGACTGGAAATATAATAGAAAGGAAGCTATTAGGTGTTACTATTAGGAACTAGACCTAATAGGCCTACTATATAGAGGTAATAAGGTTTAGGTACTATAAGAAGCAAATCTATAATAGAAGATTCTTATAAAGAATTACAATAATCCTCTAGGCGGCCACTATAGTTAAGTAAAAACAGTAGAATTACTTTAGCGCAAATACTATTAGCTAAAGCTTAATTAGGAAGCAAAGGAGTATATTAGCTATTATAAAAAGTGTTAAGTATATAAGATCTATAGGCATAAGCTATAGGGTTTACTTAAATTAGTTCCCCCTACTATTAAGCTATAGCAATATTACGCTATAGACTTTATTACGGATCTTCCGCTATTTAAAAATGGCCAAGGACGAATATACAATTTAGTCCTTATACTTATTAATAGGGGTTTAAAGTACGTCTAATGCCTTCCTATTAATAAGACAATTAATATATAAGCGCTAGCCAACCTAATTAAGGAGAAATACTTTCTTAAAATAGATTAGCTATACTCTATTATTACTAATAGGGGTAGCGTTTTTATAAGCTAGTACTAGTCGGACCTATACTTTCATTTAAAGATAGACTACTGTTATAGTATAGCTTTTTATTTATAAACAGATAGGCAAATAAAACGCTAGAACTAGAAACTGGAGTCTTACCTATAAATATATTTAAACTACTAGTAAGATAACTAGTATAAGCTACTTCCATATATAGAGTACGCTTATAATTTAAAGTAATACGCATTATATAAATATGCACTAATCTAGATTACCTATAGCGTTTAACTATTTAGGTTTAATAGTATACCTAATAATTACTAGCTAAGGCTGTATAATTAGTTATAGAATCCTACTGGAAAGTTTAAGGACATTTACCGAAGAGTATAAGGATATCTCTAGAAATAGAAGGAGTAATAAAAGTATACGAAGCAGAGCCTATAAAATGCCTAAGAGTAGTAGAAACTCTAGTATAACTATAAATACTAGGACAAGTATTTCGGAGTAGGCGATAAGGTTTTATTATGTTTAATAAATATTAAGACCCGTTAACTATTAAAGAAGCTTAATATAAAATACCTAGGTCCCTTTTAAATTAAGAAATAAATTAGTAAGTTAGCCTACTGTCTCTAGCTACCCCTATCTATAGCCTATATATATCTAGTATTTTATATAAACTTACTAGAGCTATAGTATAGACCACTACCGGAAAAGAACTTCCATTTAGGCCTAATTAAACACCCTAAGGCAGTAGGCAAGCAGTATAAAGTTAAAGCTATACTATACTATAAGTCTATTAAGAACAAGCTTTAATATAAAGTTAAATAGCTAGGCTAGCCTATTAAGGACTCTATATAGAAACTAGAGGATTACCTTAATTATTATAAAGATATTCTAAAAGAATATTAGGACTAAGGTCTATAATCTATAAATTATAAAAAGCGCTCTAATACTATAATATCATCGCGACCTATAAAGAAAGCTCGCAAAAAGAGTAAATAAGTTAAATTGGATATAGAATAAATAGGCTTTAGAAACTATAAAAATAGGGCTACAGCCTAAGGCAGGATAGGTCCTTAGCCTTTTTACATATATAGCATAGAGTTAATAGGGCATTTTGCTAGAATTGCATTCCTATTTATTTATCTATATTAGGAACATTATTCCTAGGGCTTCTAGGCCCTTCCTAAAAGCCTTCTAAGGCCTTTTTAAGCACCTAATTAAGGTCCTTAATTACTACTATATATAAGAATAAATCCTAAATACTTAATCTAAAAAGCCACTATACCTTATCCTTAGGAGCAGGATCAGTATCTATTGGGCCATTAAGTAATAGCTAATAAGAATAGGATCTAGACCCCTTAATAGGGGTATAAATAGGCATAAAAATAGGGGTAAGACGATAAGGTATAGCTAGGGCAGAGATTCTTAAACGCTTAACACTAATATTAGGTCTAAACTAATACCAACAAAGCTCTTATAGCGTAAGCTTATAGTTAATAAAGATATACTTAAGCTCAAAATAAACAGAGATATTAGCTAGCTAGTATAAACCAGAACCACTAAAACCTTACTATAGCAACTATTAGTTACCTATCTACTAGGTACCTAAATGGTAACCTACCTAATACCGCATTATATTATGCTCTTTTAAAACTTAACGCGCATATATAAACTCCTTTCTATAATAGACAGCAACCTTCTTCTTATTACCCCTATCCTTTACCCTATCCTTAATATACCAACCTTACTCTCGTATTAAGCGTTACTAACTAGCTTACTAAGAATTATAGGCGGTATAAATAGCTATAGTATAGTCTTAAATGCGACCTAAATATTTAGCATTAGCGCTTAAATAGAAAAGAGCCCAGGTAATATAGTAGTTAAGGATATTAAAGAAACGTCGCCACTTAGGCCCAAGCTATTAAAGCTTAAAGTTAGCAATAGAAATCTATTAAGGATAGAAAAGCTTACCTTAACGCAACTACCGCTTTTAGTACGCATATATTAATTATAAGGACTAAAGGTATTAGATCTAATACAGTATATCTTATTATAAGCCTCTAGAATCCTATTGTTAGATTTCTAGTCTTTTAAAGACGTATAAGCAAAATTATTTAGGTAAAACTAACACTAGTTACGAGTTAGTAAAGGTTCGGGTTCTATATATAAAGGTAGGGCTAGAATACGCTATAGAATTTACTTAAAAGAGTAGTTAGTAAGAGAATAAAGAGGTATATTAAATTGATAATAGAAAAGAAGAAAATCTTAATAATATATTAAAGATACGTCTAAAATTAGATAAAGGTTAATAATAGGAAGTAAGGTATTAAGGAAAAGGAACAGCTTAATAAGCAAGGTGTCCTTATACTTTACCGTATAATACCCTTCTAGTAAATAGCCGCAACCTTACCAATATAACTCTGTTATAATAGCGCTATTTAAAAGGAAGGAAATATGCGTATAAGTTATTTAACTATTACTTCCTTATAAAAACCAATTATGCGGCCAGGGGAAGGCAATTAAAACGTTAAATTAAAGATATATATAGGTTAAATTAGACCTAAAACAATACTATAGTATTAAAGAATAACGTTATAGACGTTCTTAATAATTGTATAATTGCTATAATTGCTATTACAAAATGTCCCTATTTACTAGGCAGCAGAGCTACGCTAAATATACGGTATAGAACTACTAGATTTAAAAGTATATATACTAAATCTTAAGAGATAAGTCTCTTTAATTAACTAATTAATACCTTAACTATATTTAATAGCCTAAGGGCAAATATAGGAGTAATATATTAGTAACGCAAAGGATTATAAAAAAAGGATTATAAGAAAGAATTATAGACTATATTTTAGTAGTTAAAGATAACAGCAAGCCAAGGCTCTATACATTAAATCCTATACTAAAAGGTTCTACGGAACTATACTAGAATACTAAATTGCCTATAACGTATTCCACCACCAAGCCGGCAGAACCACCGAGCCGGCAAGTCCATTTCCCCACCAAAAATCGTAAAAATCACAATATAATATCTTAACAACCACTTAATAATAAATTTTAAAAATTTATATTTAGACTTTTATATACGCTTTGCAGCTTCTATTAAAGTTGTATAGTAATTAGTTTAGCAGTTTTTAAGATATAGTAATTTGGCTATATTTTGGCCCCCAAATTA
>Ga0307515_10011529_pt1 | contig 16773 bp, 18 predicted proteins | sample 17_EM_MG_FD_194513 | JGI IMG/M metagenome (GOLD analysis project Ga0307515, IMG submission 194513) | Populus trichocarpa ectomycorrhiza microbial communities from riparian zone in the Pacific Northwest, United States - 17_EM | ecosystem: Host-associated > Plants > Roots > Unclassified | place... | reverse complement strand
CACATATAATAGTAGTGGAGGAATCATGGGATATTGTATGTATATCCACAAGTGGTCATGATAAATTCCCGACCTATTCCCGACTTATTTACCCCCGGAATATTTACTCCCAGCCGTCGTGAAATGCGACAATTGGGTAGAACTATCAAAGAAACGTTGGATATCGACTTCTTGTCTACTGGTGATGATAACCCTGAGCCACGGAGCGCATGCGGTCGCGTCTGTCAGGGCCTGAAGGAAGCCTGGACGACTCTCAGTGTTACCGCACTCATCAAGGGCGTCAATGACAAACACGAGAGTCTTTTTTGGGAGGCGAGGAAGTTTTCGGATGAAGTCAAGGAAGAGAGTGGGTCGCATTGATTCTGGTGCTATGTTAGGGTCGTTACGAAGACATTCTGCGACAATACTTCGAAAAGGGGGGAAGAGTATCGCAAGTTTGCGGATGAGAGTCGGAAGGATATTTTTGGGCTCTCTCAATTCCCGGTCGTCCCTCTGGCAGAAAAACGCTCCGGCGAGCTGCTCTTTATCGTGAAGGCTCGCGCAGATCGAATGTGCTAACGATGTTTTGCCGATGCCAGGTAAGCCGTAGATCCAGTATACATTTCTCCGGTCTGTCTGCTCCAATCCGTTGGTCGCCCAAGCTATGACTTTTTCGAGGAGGGATTTGCGAGTTCCTTCCATACAGCAGAGATCCCAGGCATAGGTGGTCTTGACATCTTTAAGACGGCCAAGCAAAAGGTGCTGCTCTACATGGAATTGTTGAGAATGATCTATGGAGAATTGGAGAGAAGGAGCACTCACCAGTCTCCTTGGTTCGGCGGAGCGCTTCAACATTTACTGCACGGTCGAGGTCGTCGACGACCTTCGTCAACTCGCTGTCTATTTCTTTGATTTTTTCCTGGTAGGCCGACCCGCCCGCCGTTCTCGCTGCAATTATTAGTACTTGCCAAAGTCACCAGGTAACGACCTACCATGTGTGACGTAGTCGTACGAAACTTTCGCGACCCTGTGCATCACCTCATACATTCGCGGGATGATCTCCTCCAAGAGATCCGTCTCTTCGCAGACCAATTTGTCCTCGACTATTTTGTCCGCGACAATGTCCGCGAAAGGTAAAATGCGCTTCAATCGGTCCAGAAGACCCGATGGTATCTGGTCGTACTCGTTATGTATCTTCAAGACCTAAATGATCAAGCATTAGCTCTGCTCTTGATATGCTAGCAGCGAGTACGAACCTCAAACGTAACATTGGCAACACCAAAGACAGCCTTTGTGATTGGATTCAACTACAAGGTGTCAACGTTCTGCCAGTTTCTACCTGGAATAACGGACCTCTGCGAATACAGCGCCAAATTTAATAGTGTTCTCCACAGCTCTCTGGGTCGATGCGCTCATCAGTGGGGAGTAACCTTTTAAACATTCTTCGAGTCCACGGAGCGAACGGCGAAGAGATTCCCTCTATGCAAAGATTATTACGAGGACGGGCAGTTGCAAAGAGACGAACAATAGTGATCGCAGAGAAATGGAATGTTAGAGACCAATGATACTGGTGGTGCTTTCCAACGAAAATAATGTCCTCTGCGCATCGCCATTAAATACGAGCGGACAATCGGTGATCATGACTGACTCGGTACCGTGAATATGTGCTTGATGGTGCTCCGATAGTCATCAAAAAGCGGTTGAAGGTCAATCGCCTCACCCGGCCGTCGAATTTTGGTCCAAAATGAATGACCACTCCTCATTTGGATCTCAGCGCGCATCTCGGATGTCGGAGAAATACCTCTACACATGCACAGCCATCGGTGAGTGTGCGTAGTAGGAAAACAAGGAACATACGGGGGTTGGGCTGGTGTCCAGGTTCGGTTATCTTCCGTCTGCAACCCTAGCTCCTGATTGTCTATAAACAACCTAAGCGCATGATCCGGATGCAGGATGTCTTGAAGTGTGATATCTGCATGTTACCCGAAGTCAACGGTGATGGACCAAAACTGAAGTGAAGCGTCGCACTGTCTAGAACGAGGCTTCGATTGATCGTCAGCCACCATCATAAATGCTGCGCGGTATAGCCATCGCTCACAGATTCTCTGTCGTGGGTGGTTGAGTGGCCATGTTTGATCACCTTGAGGGGACTATTGGGAGGAGAAGGAAAGAGGAGCGTGGGATGACAGAGAATTAGCGCCAAGTTGATTGGACAAGGCACGAGGACGAAACTAAGACTATTGATCTTGAACCGAACCACAACAACGGCACTTGACCGCACTGTAACAATACCAACGTTGACTTATCCGTACACCGCCAATATGTCAACCCTCGCAAGGTCGGCATCCTCTCCATTCAACGACGGGCTCTCGGCGCCTCTGGCAGCCCCGAGTATAATCTACGGACATGCTAACATGACCTTACAGGGACTACGTCCTATAATTCGTAATCATTGGTGACGCCTCGGTCGGTAAATCCTCATTGTTGGTTCGACTTACCAACCAACCCTTCTTGACCAACGCGGATGCCACTGTTAGTACATGCTCGTCCGTCCATACGCATCCTATGGCGTTCTGGATGTATTTGGCTACCGGGAAAGGGCGGCTGACGACGCTCGTAGCTCCTGACTGTATTGATGGCACCCTAGGCTGAGACACAGCAGGAACGGAATACTTCTGCTCAATCATGCCCTCGTATTATCGTGGGGTAGCCGGCGCGCTCATCGTTTACCACGCAACTTCACGCGCGTCCTTCCTGCACGCAGATGAATGGCTTAAAGACGAACCTCCTCGTAGCAAAGAAGGTCGACTTGGTTCCCGAAGAAGAGGAGAGCGCGAGCGCCTGCAGCACAAAGGCCATCACCCTCTGTTGGCTTTCACCACTGGAGAAAGACCGGAAGCGATTAGCTTATGGGATTGCCATAGGAGGATGGGCCATCGCTGTATGAGGACGACTATCGACATGGCGAACGAATGGGTTGCTGAAGACCCACCGAAGCTCGATAGCTGCCCATCCTGTGCGCTCATAAAAGCGCAACGCCTTAACTTGATGCACCTATGGAGTTCGAGAAGTGAGCTACCATGATGCAGAATGGAAAAGGGAGGGGGATTATGTTTGATAATGCGAAGGAACTGGTAGTAGGAAGGACGGATGAATTCTGTGAGCAGCAGGGGATTCGGATTATCTCGTCCCTTACACACCGTCATCGAATGGAGTCGCCGAACGACTAGTCGATGTGGCTACCAACGGCATCCACGCCATGCTGCGCGACTCGAATTTCCTGGCACGCTTCTGGGCTGAAGCCACGGCGACTTTTATGTACGAAGACGAACGATGGACAGCACCGTATGAGCATTTTTTATGGCACAAACCGGACGTAGGACACATGCGTAGTGAGGGTTACACTACCCAAGGAGCTGCTGGGGAGTGGGGTACAAGTATGGGGGCGGTTAAGCATCTGCACCCCACGGATTAGAGTTGGGGGGAACAGGGATGTGACACTTTATGAGGGGACCGCCCCCGTGTTGCCTGGCGATGGATCCGTCGCGGACGTCCAAGATGTATAATAAACCCGCCGAAATTGACACCCAGCCTCCCCACCACGCGGCCGACCGCGACGTACAATGAGATGTCAGCGCCGCCGCCGGAGGGGAAACTTACATTTCGTGTATTCACCCTCGCGGACTTAAACCCGTTCTGTCGCCAACCGAAGACCTCGCCGACCAGCCTAGCAGAAATCAGGACGACGCTCAGAACGTGGGGCAAGTTCAAACTCTGACGCCCGATGTCATCAATGAAGGTGTCGCCCTCGGCGATTGCCGCCGCCTCCAGATATACTTGACCCAATCGACTATAGATCAGTCTGCCGAAGAGTCAAGGGCCCTATGCCCGAGGAGGCCCATCACTGAGGAGGCGATCGATCCATGCAAACTTAAGGACGCCTACCACCCATTGCCAGGAGTCCCCCATTCCCCTCAGGATACTCCACCAGCGGTATCACCTCCACAAATACCCATGAACAACACGTAGTAACCTCGCATGCAAGCAGCTCGCTGAACGAGGAAGAGCCGGGTTTTGCGGATCCTCTATTCAGTCCCCCAAAACAGGAGAGAGAAACACGCGGGACCTCCTTCCCACCTCCTTGGGTGACCCAGCCCTGCGAACTCTTTCCCCTCCGCCCGTCAAGGTTAACTTGGCCGTTCGGAGGCGCATCATCGTCCCCAGTCGGCTCCCTCCCGCCCTGCCGCCACGAAGATGGACTCATCGGTCCATTGAGCGGTCTCGGCTGCCCTCACGACGTATCTGGGCCAGGGAATTCTGCATCGCTCACTCCAGAGGAGGGTTCGATTCAACTCCAAGTTCGGACACAGCAAACCGACAGCAACACGCGGCTGGGACATAGTCGAAACTTCGAGCATATCAGAGGACTGAATCCTCGAACTCACCCAATCCCTGCTCTGCCCCAAAGCTCCACTATCAGCGTCCCAATAAAAACTCGTCTTGACGACTCAGACGACGCTGCAATCGTAACAAGATCAGAAGGATCGCTGATTGGATCAATCTCCGAGTCTTCCTCGGACGGACCGGAACCTCCCAGTACTCGTCCTGATGATGCTACTCTAGGTATCACCATTACCAGAAGCAGAAATGGCTCTAATGCACCTTCCGACCACCGCAACTTCTCTTCGCGTGCTAGAGCAGACAACTATGGGCTTCCTCGATTTCGAGCCAGGTACCCCACCCTCGTGTCTCTGGCCTGAGACGCAATCACCATTCTGTGTCGCGCAGTCTCAACTACTCACCGGTTGTAGTAGTTGCTCTTCCGAGAGCGTCGATGGACCCGCCGAGCAGAGTGATGTAGACGCCTCAATCAAGAGTTATGAGCAGGAGCAGCGTGACTGGGGGGCTAGAATGGGTGCGAGCCCTATACAGAGCCCCGAAATCAGGAATTATCCCACGCGTGGTCCCAAAACCAGGCCGAGCCTATTACAACTCAGGACCCGTTGTGCAGATTCTGGCGGCGGCGTTTACAGTAGTGGCGCTAAGATGCAGGGCGATGGGATCACTGGTGCTTGCCGCACAAGAGCGGTTGGGCAACCCCAACGGTGACGGAAAAGCGGAGTGCGTTGTAGTCACCGTCCGAGAAGCAGGAGTGGCACCACTGCGACCAGGAGGCGCTTCGATAGGGCTTCAGGTGGGACCACTAGTGTCATTCGAGGAGTCGACGTGTACCCTGAGATCAGTTCAAGGATAACTGATAGAGGGCACTCACCGTTAAGACTTAAGAGTGGCATGACGATCGACGACTGCCCAACTATCGGTGCCTCACGTGAGTCACCAATCCGCCTATCTATATGCAAGGCGGAAAACCAATCATTATGCAGAAGGACCGTCAGTCGCTGCCGTTCTTCTGGCGCTCGTTCGGAAACCAAAGTTAATTCCTCCGATATCTTCTACGCCTCTACCGTACCTCACTAGTATTTCACTATAAATAACCTCCGCTCTAAGGTACGCGGACTTGATTTGTTCCATCGATTTTATACCCCTAATGGCGCCTTGGCAGATCAATGGCTGTATATACCCAGACCTCGAATACACGCAGACCCTACTGGTCGTACGTTGTTGACCTTCATGTCTACAGTGTACCCAGTCTTTCCTACTGGGTACGGAATTGACCACCCCATTGCATTGCTGGGTTTGCATATTGATTGGTTCTTTGCAACCGTACCAATAGCCATAACGGTTTCTTTGGCATCCTTTATACGTCGCATATATTATGTTGGGACCTCTACCGCTTCCCCACACCTCGCGGCTCTTGAATGGCCCCAAAACGTGGCAACCGTCGATGACTATGTATATATAATGCGTAGTGGCGATACATTCATAGGACAACTCTGGGTCCAAGAGGGTCAGCGGACAGTTTTTGGCCGCCATCGGCGTTGACGCACTTTCTAGGCTTTATACCTCAAGGAAATATGGAGTCCATATTATGGACTGCCTATTCACGCCGCGCACACACTGGAGACATGAGTGGAACGCGCCACGCCTCATTTTTCTTCCCCAGGGAAGCATATCAATCATGACGCCACACTGCCTGGTGCACTTCCGGCCCTACTTCGATTTCATCTCCAGCTTCCTACAAGCACCACCGGAATAAGATGTCGACGCATACGATCGAGCAATTACGGAAAACACGCCTCAATCCGAGTGGGTCTGTGTCCTTGGGGCGTCACTTCGGGGATGCCCTTGCGGTGGATGGAGAGCTGAGAAGGATCCAGTTTGCAGGACGGCGACGGTGAGACGACGGATGTTGGTACTCTCGATGATATCAATATATGCGTACAAATGAATTCCGAGATATGAGACAGATCCTTCAGACATGATTCCCAGCAAGCATGAAATTCGTCCAGACACCTTCACTGTCCGTTCTTTTCCTGCAAACCCTCGACACGAGCGGACAACTCTCTCAACGCCTCCTCAGCCGCTACAAGGTTCCCGTATATGGCAATGAGATGTTGCACTGTTCCCTGGTCCACGGGTTTGTTTTTCCCTTCAAGCTCTCGCTTGTATCGGTTATTCTCTCTTTCAAGCGCAGAGGTCACCAAATCTTTCGCGACCTTCGAACTGGCCTCGATCGTTCCAATAAGACTCTTCTCTCCTTCCTCTTTGAGACCCCTGATCCAGGGGTCCACAATATCGTCCTTGTATCGGTTGTGGATGACATCCATATCGAGATGATAGGCTCGAGAATTGACCTTCCGTGGCCATATGGGGAGACCGAACACAGAGGGCACAGTAGCGAGCATCGTGATCGGTGCGCGAAGCATGAAGCCTAGTTCGTCGATGCTTCGCTGGACGGTTGCCTCAGCGTCGCCCCCCTGATCGGATTCGGATTCACCGTCGCTCGTGACAGGACTGCCAGGACCTAGCCATGGGCGGGCGGGCTTCCCTTCTATGACACGGAAGGTGGTCTGTGTCGTGTTGCGGGTGGCCGTCATCTTGATTACGTTACGGATTTCTCGGAATGCAACTTTACGGATATCTATGGACTGGGATTCGAGGTCACCTAAATGATATCAATAAACCTATGTCATTTTATAAGGTCCAGAAATCCACGTACCAACAATCGCCTCACGAAGTTTAGGCTGAAGCTTGGGATCCAGGAGCTTGATTGCATCCCGAAGAGCCTTGAAACGCTTGTCCTTTGCTGTCTCAGCCAGCTTTCGGATAGCCGTCACGTACTCCAACTTGACAGTATTCAAGGCCGAGTGGAGTTCTCGCTGACTTAACCGCAGGAACTCTTCAGCATGCGCGTCACCCTTCACAGTCAGTACCTTAACGCCCTATAGGCCACTTGTTGAGTATCTTGTCAAAGCGAGATGTTCCTACACACTTACTCCTTTTTCACCTGCAGAGGTATCTCCGGGTCCACGACCTAGGTCCCTGTCCTCTGACTGAATGTTCCCGAGTCTCCAATCTTGCAATGTCCTCTCAATTACCTGCCCAATGAATCCATGTGCCTTCTGCGAGATCATTGACGATGCTTTTTCGATCAGCAGGAGGTTCTCTTGGATCTGCATATGCTCCTCTCGGTTCCAAGCATCCAACGCGGCCTGGAATTGTTCGCGTGCTCGATCATACCCCCTTTTTGCGGAGTAGTAGTCGTCTTTGGTTCGTCTTGCTTCAAGGAGCTTTCGTCTGAAGGACTAAGTCAAATGAAGGCGAGCTATAACAGAAACAGGACGTACTCTTGAACGTTACTCATTTCCCGTACCTGTCTGACGATCGTATCTGCCTCTCTAAGGAGCGCGTTGATTCGAGCGCTGTCGACCATTTCTTTGGTCAGCTTTTGGATGGCACCGGGAAGACCACTGGCACGGAGTTCTTCTTGGAGTTTGTCCTGCCATGTTTGGATGGAGGACCGGCCATAAGTAGGTTCTGGGTCTCCCACCCCTAGAATTTTGGCGGCGCACTAGATGGCCGTTCAGGGCTGGCTGTTGGGAACCGTGGTCCACGTACATGATAACCCACAAGCTGCTTATTCCAGATGGCCTCAAACGGAGGTTTGGTCATACTAGACTTGTCGAGCAAATCTCTCGCACTTAGACCCATGAGGGAGGAGCAAGGGATCAGACGATTGATGTTCAAAACACCTTTCGGCCAGAATTCCTTTGTCACAATCTTCAGTTGCTCGTCCATATTGTCCTGCGAGACTTGGTCCAAGTGAGTGCAAACAACCACATTCGCCCTCCCATTGAACCCGTTCGCGACAAGTTCAGGGAGACGTTTCCAGCCACTACGTGAGATCTCCTTGAAGGATATAATCGGTACGATCGCGTCTGAGTCGGATGCCACGAGGCGGACAAGCGATTCAAAATTGAACTGGGGAACGAAGGTCAGGCGTGATCACATGGCAAAAACGGAAACCTCACATCACGGAAACCTTCACCGATACCCTGGTAGTGAATCAGTCACAGCTAAAGTGGTGTGATTACATTCAGGGATACTCACTGGTAAGTCGATAAACTGAATATGAGGATCAGCAACTGGCAAAGACTGCAAGAGTATTGCGACCAACCTCGAAAATACCATCCATTTTGTGACCGCGCAGTGAGTTGAACTCGACCGTGAGCAAAGGCCAGTCGGTCTCGCTCATATCAAACTCGAGGTCGAATCGTTGGCACAATCGGACGATATCGTTCAGCTGATCTAGCTGAAAATACCATTCAGTTGAAAATAGAGCTGCCCAGCAGGACATGAAACTCACCAAGGTCTTCACTTTCTGTTCCCCAGTCGCCATTGGAGGCAAATTAAACCCAGGTGTCTCAAACTTCAGCAAGTTATCGCGGGTAGCAGCATGGAGGTCAATCCACTGGCTGTGTATCGTCCTGAGCAAAACTTCTTCGTCCGAAGGTTCGGATGGGGCGTCAGAGATCAGTGCTTCGAACCTATTTTCCGGAGGCGGTTGGTAGGTCTGCATCTTCCGGCCATACTGATGATACTGAAGCTTCCTCAACGCGCTGAGGAATGGATCAGCATGGATTTGCAGTTCAGGGACTGTCTGGCCTTCGACATGGCGAATCCGGCATGGCCAAGCTGTAGAAGGGAGCTCTGCAATGAGGCTGAGTATCGGGTGTGGCGTGCTAAAATCTTCAGACCCACCATCTGATGGGAGAATCGCACGACCCATGAGCGCATTCAAGAACAGCGACTTGCCAGCCTTGATCATTCCGCAGAACGCAATTGCGAAGCGTTGCTTCTTCGAGCGTACGATTGCCTCTTGCAACGCCCTTTCCAGCTCCTCCACTGCCTTCTCGAACTCTGGTCGCTCAGGATCGTCGGAGGAGTACGCACTGTGCCGCTTTAGTTGTTCTACTGTGCCGCTCCATAAGAGCTCAAACAGCGAGGTTTGCAAGGCGGCAATATCTCGAGCCTGCGTATCTAATTTGCGGACGCGGTCATCCACCCACGCCTTGCCGATTCCTCGAGCTAGCTGCTCGTGTCGAGTGGCAGCCTCGTGATTGTGGCTGAGGATCGCAAATGTAGGTAGATTAACGGAACTATCTCCTGGTGAGACGGCAAAAGGATGGAGGTGAAAAGCGTGGAGAACGGAATCGAGAGCCTGCCCGACGCGGTCCTGAATATTGCCTATGTTACCGACAGAGATGCGGCTGCCAGTCCACTGCTGAGCGACCACATAAAGATTCCATACAAGTTTGAATGCACGTTCGTTGTTCTGCTGGCACACAAAGATTTCGTAGGTCGTGTCTTTGAGCTCGCCGATAAGCGCCTCATGACGATGTCCTGGCCGAAAGTTGGCCTTGAGGATGTTGGGTACAAGGTTAAGAGCTCTCATGGGTCTCTTGTTCCCGGAGGGATTCATTGTGACTTCCTGGCGATTTCCCGCTAGGTTCTCCTCAAGCAGTAGTCGCGTAGCCTTGAGCGCTCTTTCAAGGCTTTCCGTCGCTTCCTTTCCGTCCTGTCTGTAACATTGTAAATCATTAACTCTGTGAACATATGAGCTTGAGTGCAACCCCATCACGTACCGTTGGATGAAGCGTGCATACGGAGAGCGCTCTTCAAGATTGGTATCGCTCTCCATGGAATTCAGGAGGACCTTGTACACCAGTGTATCGGATTTTAGGCTCTCGACCCCCTCGCGGAGCTCCTTCAGAGCTTGTCGTTCCTCGTGTTCGAGCTCGATTGCCTTGTCGACTGCCTGGCACACTGCCATGGCTGCTGCGATGACGACCTGTAGGATGGAATGAATCGTTGAGGGATCCGCCATGATGGGAGGTGGGGGAAGAGGATAAGGTTGGGCGCTTTAAGCACCTCGGGCAACCACTTTTCGACCCCTAAGAGGGGTACCGTTCCCTTTGTGCATAAGACAGCCGCGCGCGTTCCCACGGCCGACTTTGTCCAAATGAGGCAGGTGAATTATACAATCAATTACATAACTTTATTCACACTATCCTATAGTACATACAAGAAATATCGGGGCCCAAAAAGCACGCGCAGAAGGCCCATGACGAGAGCCAGTGTTGTGAACGTGACATGCGGATGGGACGCGTGACGGTACACACATTCCACCTGGGTGCCTGCCAGCATTTACCCGAAGCGCGCATGTCCCAAATGTTTGCTTGAATGCGAGGCCCAACCCTGGAAGCGCGGTTTGTGAGCGGTGACATGCACAGAAAGGAGCGCGTGAGACGTGCGCAGCTTGTGAGTGACATGTACGGTGGTGTCATGGTGATTTCCGGAAAGGGAAATGTGGAAGCGCGTGAGGCGCGCGTGAGCAGTGACATGAGCAGAAAAGGCTCACGGTGGTGTCACTGTGATTTCGAAAAGGGAAATAGGATAGTCGGGTATGGAACGCGTAAGGCGCGTGAGGCGTGCGCGCTTCAATGTGACGGGCTGGTAAACCAGTAAACCAGGCGACGAAATGACTGAAATAAATAAATATTATTACTACACAATATCAGAGAGCGTATCGAAAGGTTCTAAGACGAAAATGGGTCTGGAACGGATGCAGGGAGGGCTGAAGGAGCACCATTCCAGGGGACATGATAGGTGCACTTGTGACTGACAGGTGCGAGGTGCGCACATCCAATTATGGTAAGATAGAAGGCATGCCGCGGGCGCGCGCGCTAACAATAAAAAACCATATCCATACAAATTGGAGCGCGGGCTCCCAATCATTTCACGAAGTTTTCACGATACAGGACGAGAAATCGGCTAATATTTTCTAGAAATTTACAGGATGATCGACGGTGTTGCGCCTCACCCGGTTGACCGAACGAACACTGACTGAGTCATTCACCCCCGTAGCTCTGCTCTGCTGCACTTCCACTTCCACTTGTACACTTCCCATCACTTCCTACTACCCACCCACTAACTAACCACTAACCCGCGACCGTTGCTTACATGGTCCCCTGGTGCGCGGCGTGGGACGGGATGAGCGTGGTTGAATGCCCCTTACCCAAGGCAGGGTTGCGCAAGTCGCGCAAGCCGCGCGCGCCTCATTTGGGACAGAGTCGGCCGTGGGAACGCGCGCGGCTGTCTTATGCACAAAGGGAACGGTACCCCTCTTCGGGGTCGAAGTGCTTTAAGAGGGGACGATTGGTGCCGATCCGCAAGCTGGCGCCTTGGTGCCTTTATGTCGAGTGGCTTTATTGATGATGCGTACTATTAGTTGAACAAAGGCGAGGCTGGTTACCTGCAAGCACGAAGTGTCATAGATAGAACGGGCTGGTCGGAGCTGGAGACATGGGGACCTTGGAGACCACCACAGTGAATGATGACGATAAATGGTAAGACACGAGTACATAAGTTTTGCGATCTCGCCGACAAATAATCATGTAACGGCCAAGACAAAGTAAAGGATAATGCGGGTCAAGGGCAAGACTCAGTCTCACCACAAATCCTGAACCCGCTGTAAATGGCGAAGCGAAGGTCACGATGGAAACACCATCTAAGGAGCGCAAAACCAAACCGGCGTTTATAGAGTGTGCAATTAATCAGTACTTTGGTCCAGCAGGGTCTGGAGCTACGTACGAACGCGACGTACAAAGATCCGGCTGGCATGAGCGTGTCAATGTCTATGATTTTTTTCCTCTAGTGTGTTACCTGATCATTGTGACTTCAGCGCCCATCTGACCGAGAAGTTTCGGCTTAGGTCGCTTCCATCAAATCTCGCAACTAATGCTGACGTGTATTATCCTATCGAGGGTATCAGCACACGAAAAGAGTAGAGTGTGGGCGGCACGTACTCGTCGGCGGGTGCCAGCCAGTTTACAGCCTCGGGAAACATATAAACATGAGCCAGGGATTCATTTTTCTAATTTTTCTAGAAGAAGGTAGACGCTTCCAGTCACTACACGGAGGCTCCTCGAACGGCACAAACGGCACATTCACGTTCGAGTTGGATGCCGCGAGATGGACGAGCGATTCAAGATTGAACTGGGGAAAGACCACTTGGCAAAAACGGAAACCTCACATTACGGAAACCTTCACCGGTACCCTGGTGGTGGGTCAGTAACGGCTAAAGTGGTACGTGTACCCTCAGGGGTATTCACAGGTAAGTCAATGAACTAAATATGGGGGTCAGCAACTGGGAAAGGCCATCAGGGCATTGCAACCAACCTCGTAAATACCATCCCCTGAACTCGACCGTGAGCAACGGCCAGTCGACGTCGCTCATATCGAACCTGAGATCGAATCGTTGGGACAATCGGACGATGTCATTCAATTGACCTAGCTGAACACAGCATCCAGTTAAAAATCAACTGTCCAGCAGGGCACGAAACAGACCAAGATCTTCACATTCTATTCCCCAGTCGCAATTAGAGGTAATTCAAATCCAGGTGTCTCGAACTTCAACAGGCCACGGCGGGTAAAGCGTGCAGGTCGACCCATTGGCTGCACATCGTCCTGAGTAAGATTTCTTCGTCCGAAGGTAGTACTTTGAACATATTCTCCAGAGGCAATTTGTAAGTCAACATCTTCGAGTCGTGCTGATGAGCTTGAGGCTTCTTCAGCGCGACGAGGAACACTTCCGCCTGAAATTGTAATTCAGGGTCTATCTAGCCTTCGACATGAAGCTGGCACGGCCAAGCCGTAAAAGGGAGCTCTGTAGTGATACTTAGGATAGGGTGGGACATGTGAGAATCGTGGGGTTCACCGTCTAGTCGGAGAATCGACCGGCCCATGAGCGCATCCAAGAACACCGACTTGCCGGCCTTGACCATTCCGCAGAACGCAATCGAGAAGTGTTGATTCTTCGAGCGTACTATCGCCTCCTGCGGCGCCCTTTCCAACTCCTCCACTGCCCTCTCGAACTCTGTGTGCTCAGGATCGTCGGAGAAGTACCCTTTAGTTGTTCTACTTCTTCACTCCATAAGGGCCCAAACAGCCAGGTTTGAAAGGCACCAATGTCTCAAACCGGCGCATCATCTGCGGACGCCGTCATGATAGCCTTGCCGATATGATTCGTCGAGCTAGCTTCAGGGTTGTTCTCGAGCAGTGATCGCGTAGCCTGGAGCGCTCTTTCAAGGTTTTCCATCGCTTCCTTTCCAACTTGTCTGTCGTATTGCAAATTAGTAACTCTGGAGCATATGGGCTTGAGTGCCACCCCGCACGTACAGTTGATTGAAGTGCTAGGAGTAGAACACCCATTTGTGTCGTTCTCCATAGCACTGATAGAAGTATATGTGGCGATTTCCGCCTCAGTGAAATCACCACAAAAATCGCCCCAAATTTGTGGTGATTTCCTCTTCAAGTTGCCTAGTAGGAGCATGAGGTGAATTTTACTAGCAAATATGACCCCATGTAGCGATTTTTTGAGCTTACGTTTGTGGCGATTGATAAGCGACTTGTAGTGATATTTGTAGTGATATTTACAGTGATTTCTGCCACACGAGACACTACAAATATGAGGTGATCTCTGCACCACGCGAATCGACCAAAAGAAACATCATAACCACATAGCATGATAAGAAGCGGATGCTATCACGATGACCTCCCATTGCGACGTCATCATACCTGCCACTCGTCGGTGCAACGTTTGCCTTCGACGACACCTGAGAGTATGATCAGACTAGAATAGAGGAGTGTGCTAGTGTACTTACAGGTGCGAAGAGTCCAGGAGTGCCAATAACAACTTTGCTGGGATGAAAGGTCTGGTCAACAGAGCATCGCAATGCTGGGGAGAGACATACCTCAAGCCAGGACATCAGCGCAAGAAACAGCTGAGAGATGCCCTGATGGCAGAGAGTAACTTGAGACTGAGTACCAAGAAGGACCTGGAAAGGTAAGACTGCCAGGTATGGTAGATTGTCTATCTGGGTGGACTGTGTGATGCGAGTGTCGCAAGTGGGGGAAATCGACCATTGGAGGCGAGTGAAGAAATGAGTGAGCTTACTATGTTATTGGTAGCAGAGGACTGCTGAGTACAGTGGGTCGTCTATCTGAGTGGACTGTGAGTGCGTAGACATCGTACGGGTGCAATGCAAGCATCGCAAGCAGGGGAAATCATCAGAGGTGAGTGATGAAATGCGTGAGCTTACCAAGATGGTGGTAGCAGAAGGCTGCTGAGTATGATGGGTCATCTATCTGGGTGGACTGTGAGCGCGTAGACATCGTACACGTGCGACAATCGCGTCGCAAGCAGGGAAAATCATCAGAGCAATGAAAAGGGTGAACTTACCAAGCTGGTGGTAGCAAAAGACTGCTGAATACGATGGATCGTCTATCTGAGTGGACTGTGAGCGCGTAGACATCGTACGGGTGCGACGATCGCGTCGCAAGCAGGGGAAATCGATCGTCGGAGGTGAGCAATGAAAAGAGTGAACTTACCAAGTTGTAGGTAGCAGACGACTGCTGAGTAAAGTGGATCGCCTATCTGGGTGGACTGGAAGCGTGTAGACATCGTTCCGGTGTGACAATCGCGTTGCAAGCATTGCAGTTGGGGGAAATCGTCGGGTGTTATTTGGAAGGTCTACCAGAGGAGTAGACGTAGGTGTAGGTGGATGGATGTTTAATTTGCGGGAGGTGTTTGGAGGGAACGAGCAACCCTGTTGTGGTAGAGATCAAGGTTTGGTTGTGGTGATTTAGTTCGGACTTAGAGAATATTCTGGCTTGTCCTGAACCAGCCCATATATACCTACCCAACGGCGACGCTACCCTGAGACAAGCTCCGAAATGAAGAATCTCAAGTTCACAAACCATCCTGCACAAAATGGGTCTCCCGTCACACGCGAAATAGAACATTCCCCTTTCGCAGCAATGGGTGTTATGGAATCATTGACCAACGAGAGGGGGAGCTATGTGCTTCATTTGCTAACCAAGAGTGTTAATTAGATTGTCCCATACTCCGCTCTTTCATTCTCTTGGTCCGAAAATAATCTTGTATTCCTCATAAAATCACTCTAGATATAATGTACACATGCTATCGCATGTGTTTGCAACATTCTCATTGTGCCCTGGACCTATGACCCAAACCCGAACAATATCACCACAAATACTTGTGGTGATTTGGACTTGTGGTGCAAAACACCACAAAAATCACCACACTGGGTGAAAATCACCACAAGGCCTTTTATCAGTGATAGCACCCAGGGGGCCGTGTGTCAGACTTGGTCCTTTGCGGAGCTCCTTCAGAGCTCGTTGTGCCTCATGTTTGAGATTGACCTCGAGCGCCTTGTTGAGTTTATCGATCACCGCTGTGGCTGCTGTGCAAACAAACTGCAGAATGGCAAGAATTGTTGTGGGATCCGCCATGGCAGGAGGTTGTTAGGTATTGGGAATTTTCAGTAAGACCCTATCCATCTGCCATGCCTACATCCGAGAGTTATGCCTGATTGTTGGAGGCAAAGTGGTATAACCTCCGTGTGCTATGCACAGCTCTACCACGGACTTTCTTTATTACACAATCCGGAGTTTTATAATTCCGTTATCCCACGTCATATATATATATAACTACAGACCGTGGTTACCAATATGACACAGGTTCTGGAGCCCATTCCTTCATAGTCGGAAAGAGGTGGGTGAGGTTGTTGAAAGGCAGGCACATTTAGGCAAGACGCTTCGAGTCGATATGGGCATGATGTTCACCGAGGCACCTAGGCCTTGCCCCAAACCAGTATATGAATAGGGCAGTTTGAACATGTGGGACGTCTATTCCAATACTGAAAGCAATTGAAAAAACCTACAGCCGTATTCTGGCCGTATCGCAGGGCCTTTAGGCCTTTTAGAAAAAAATAGTGGTATGATGCAGCCGCATACCACCCATCACCACGCCACCCGTCACGCACCACCCCATCGGCATCGTACCATGTGCCCCTGTTGTGTCACCCAATCATCATTGCCACTGCCGCTGCCGCGCCCAGCCATCTGTCTGTTTTCGTCGTCACCTGTCAACCGGCCACCTGCCTGGCTGCCCTCTCCTCAACTCAACACGTTTTTTGGACCACACCATCACTGTCACCATTGCCCTCGCTGCCTGCCCCCCTGCCCCCACATCCCATGGGCACATTCTCAACAAACCAAGAGGTGAGTACAATAACTCTAGAAGCGTCATTCAGCTGACCACTCAAAATTTTTGCAAACAGTGCAACAACCCCAGGAGCAATTAGGTCCCACGTACGTGCATTCTACAATATCACATACGTTTTGCTGATGCTCGTAGCCCAACCCACAATCTACGCGCAGTGTTCAAGGGCGCTGTAGGTCCTTCCCCCCTTCCTCACTGCCTTTCTCTCGCCGCCCCTACACATCAATGGGCGCATTATCAGGGTC
>Ga0307515_10011528_pt1 | contig 16774 bp, 20 predicted proteins | sample 17_EM_MG_FD_194513 | JGI IMG/M metagenome (GOLD analysis project Ga0307515, IMG submission 194513) | Populus trichocarpa ectomycorrhiza microbial communities from riparian zone in the Pacific Northwest, United States - 17_EM | ecosystem: Host-associated > Plants > Roots > Unclassified | place... | reverse complement strand
GGGTGGGGGGTCGGCCTCGTTCGATCATCCGGGTGAAGCAAAATAGCCGGGCGGGTTTGCGAGGGAGCCAACGCGGGAGAGTTCCACGGTTTTGACTGGTGGTCTGGTCGCGGGAGGTGTCACTTTGATAGCCTAGGCCGGTTATGTAGAGGGGGGAAACTAGGGTTCTCGAGAAGGAGAGGACGTTCCTCGCATCCTGTTACCTTCAACCTTCGCAATGATCTCCACAATGCACGCTTGGTTCTTAGTTTGCAAACGTTTGTCGAACCCTGGAAACTAAATCATCAACGTCTAAGAGAAACCCGCCCAGTTTTTCCCCAAAGAGCATAGTTTCCATGACCGCCGGCATCCTTAAAATTTGCCTTGACCTTTTGATGATTAAGGGTAAATTTCCTCTAGCCAAAGGGGTACCACTCACAACCCACGAGGTCAATGATATCGGCAAGGTCCCACGTCAGAACGAGTTCGCCAGTTCGGGAGAAAGGGAACCCCCCAGTCCACACAGTACCCGGGCATTAAGCCGAGGTTTCCGGGGGGTTTTTTTTTCTTTCCAGAAGCTGCCCCTGGCAAGATCTGGGCTAGCCAACGAAGCAGGCAACGAGCGATGATCCCCCAAGTGGCGCGGAAAAGCGTCCGGTGGCCAATGAAGGAGGCTAGCCTGCCGGATGGACCCCCTATGGTGCTTCGTCGCCAGGTGCGGGCGGAGCATCACGTCGTCCATGACATAACATACCGAGCGAAAGGCTGCGAAAGGGTGTCAGCGCTGGGTACCACTGTGACGGTCGAACGTTGGGAACGTTGAACGCCACTGTCGTGATCGCGGGCGGCCTACCGTCGGTCCCATGACTTCGTTCCAAGATGCCTTCACCAACTCGACGCTTGACGTCGTGCTAGCCGATACCTCCATCCACTTCCCTTACGACTATTGCATTCAAGGTGACGATTGGCTCGGAGCCCTTACGTCCACTGATACCGAGCGATCTGTTGCATTCTTTGGTGAGTCCTCCGAAGATCCGATTACGTTCAACTCATCCAAAGGTCACCAGACGAAAAGCTGAGCTACTACCTCACCGTGTACCTTGCGGATTTCAATACCGGAAGTGCTACCCCCAGTTTCGCGGATGAACGACGCATACCGCCACCGCATCTGCTTGCATTCTTGTCGCATATTCAAATATCTTACGATGCCGCCTATATCTCGTCCACTCCAATTATAGAGGAGCCACAACCAGGCGCGGCCAGCTCTCCACCTCCAAGGGCCACATCGCTTCTGGGTCCTTCGCGCCGGCCCCGTTCGATCTTTCCTCCAACTACTCCACACCCCATTCCTTCTGCTGGAGCGGCCGATCACAAGTATGTAAAGTCCGAGGGCACCCCTCTGACGACAAGCATCTGGGGAGATAATCCAGATGAAGCATTTCAACTCCTCTGGTCGCGAAAGGAGAAAGCTTGGGTTGCGATCTTCAAGCTCGTGGTGAACGTTGGTATGTCCTGGTACACGTTTCAGTCTCTAATATAACTTCAATTCTGTCGTAGCCTTTGTTCGGATGTACTTTGAGGATCCTCTCCTTTGCCTGACCGTTTCAACCACCTTGCGAGAGAAACCGATCCCATTAACGGGACCAAGGCAACGTCTGGCCGACTTGATCATGGCAACGGAAAATATCTCCCTTGATCCCGCATCTCCGGTAACGCCGGTACGAGGTTCAGATGACGATAGTGATCCGGCCGAGGAGCTGGTGAGAGGACTGGAGGAAGTGAACTTGTTAGGTGGAATTGCTTCAGGTAGGTCGTCATCATAGACGCGCATTTCGTGATGTTCACCCTGCTCGAAGTACCCACGTTCAGAGATGACAACATTAGCCTGCCTTCTACCCGATTGGGAGCTCCCACTCGCAGGGAAGCGTTCTCCTTACCGCCAATTCCTCTTGACAACGATGCGGCAGCTCCCTCACCTACCTCAACAACCCGTTCTGCTGTTCCCATCCTGCGAAAGTCACATAGGAAGACCCTCAGAACCGTGTCCGGGTTCAAGGTTCGCATGCGTACCGTCTTCGTTCCCTATGTTCTCTTTCCTGAAGCGCACGCCGATGTTCCCTGGGAATCAAACGTCTCGGTGGCCGAGGACCCCGATGAATGGGATCGCGAAAGAAGGGAAGCAGGAAGCGATGAGAGCACGGTCGTACTCTGCGTTGAGATCGAGAATTCTGGGGAGTCTGGCATGATGTTTGTCGTCGAAGGCGTGGACGTGTTTATCAGTGGTCAAGGAGCGAAAACGACGCTCATCAAGTGGGGAGATTCTCAAGACATATTCCCTCTCCCAATTGCGAACATGGAGCAGTATAACCTCCTTTACGCCGTGACCTTTGTTCAACCCCCCGACGCGGACGACGTAAACGCCATCGGCAAGAAAAAGGCGGGAGAATTGCAGAGGGCAGTTTCGATAACAATCAACGGGAAGCCTCGTGAGGATCGTTGTTCGCGCGTGGTTCACCCAACGCAGACCTTCTCATCGAAGTGGAATTGCGTGCTTGACCTTGGGACTAACATCAACAAGGACCTCCCTCCTGACGGGGTCTATACTGCTAACAGGGATGCTCTGCCCACGCCTGCATCTCCATTCCCCGGCCGCGACTCTACGCTGCTTGCTACCACTATCCAACCCCGGGACGATCAGAAACTATCCGCAGTCTCGGGGAGCAGACAACATACGATTGACGCGACTACCGTGGCTTCTGGTAGGACTCCCAAGTCGCCCATAAACTACCGTTCCCCAACGGCGCTGTTGAATCCTGCCTTCGTCAATGAACGAGACCCACAACAGTTCATGTCACCCACTGGTAGCGGTGGAATAACCCTGCCATCTGTGGTGATGCAACAATCACAGTCGTATCCCAGAACACCGTCAACTTACACACCAAAATCTGGAACTCCCCCTCCAATCGCCCCGCCGTTTGGTGATGATCTTGGTCTCCCTTCCCCGCCGCCAATCACACCTGCATATCCATCCTTCCCGACCTCTTCTGGAGCCCCCACGCCTGTCTCACAGAACCCCATTCTTGGTTTCCAGAGCTCTGTTGGACCTAGTATGGAGATTCGAAGAGGGAGCAGTATGAGGTTGTTCGGGGGGAACGCTGGCGAGAACTTTGGCGGCGCTATTCCTGGAGACGAAGATGGTGAACCGGTCATCGTTTCCATTGGCGTTCTTCCTCTTGAGAAGCAACAGACTACCCGGGACCCTAGCAAGGACCGGATATTCCCTAACGACAAGTTCACGCTGGATATCTTTGTGTTCAACAAGTCATCGTGGATGAGGCGGTTTGAAGTCACTTATCCCGACGCCCGGACGAGTAGGAAAACAGGGGTACAGGTGGGGCCCCAAAGATTGGGGATTATATCACTGGAAAACCGTATCCGAGTTGGGTAAGTATCCTTTTAATCGTCGCTGTGATGGACTGTTTGATGAAGTCTTAAAGCCCTCTACGTCCGTCGACTTGCCAGTCTGTACGGATGGACTTCTTGGCGCTGACGCCAGGGGTTCACTCAGTTGATACACTGACCTTGACTGATGTGGAAACCGGATATGCTGTGAATCTACGGTGCGTAGTTTTTCATTTCGGAATCCTGCGCACGCTAACGTGGACTTCATATCAGTTCCGTCGTAGATATTGTGGTCCATGAACCCCTGGAGTTATAAAATTCGTTCGAGAAGGAAAGCGTGGGTGTGATATACTACAAGAAAGCATGCAACAGCGGGGAGAAGAGTCGGAGTAGAGTAAAAAACCAGGGAAAAAGGAAAAAGGAAAACAGATGTGGGGCACCGCGATAACTACATTTATTGCCACAGCCCCTTGTCCCAAGCAGGATCCTGAATGAATGCGCTCAAAACCTTGCTTCCGGTCTGCGGAATGTGAGACGCCCTTGCGATTGATTACAAAGATAGATACAAACCGACGGGAACGTACCTGTAGCAAGGGATGTCCGGCGACGACGGTCAGGAAGCGTTCCAAACCCTCTCGCCTGGCCTCGATGACTTCATCGGAGAACCTGTTCGTGAAAACCTTTCCCGGTAATGGAGGAATGTTGACTCTCGTCGACTCTCGTTCGAGGATATCTCGAAAGGCTTCGAAATCGGAATAACGCCTACGAACGACAGAATGGCGTAGCTTGAATGCGGGGATGTTGGTCTTGCATACAACTTCGTAATCAGTGTACATCTTCCGACCGAACCCTGCGGAAAGAGAGCGAAAACCCTCCCAGCGTGAGCACAGAAATAGGGAGTTTTGGGAAGAGAAGGCTATACGTACCATGTGTTTGCGGGTTCTTCACTTCAATCTCCAAGAAGCTTTCGGGGACGCTGTACATCTCCTCGATCTGCAACAAGAGAAAAGAAAGTAGAAAACCTGTTCACGCCGCTCGTTCTTCGGACGGATAGAGTGTGCATCGGAAGAAAGCTTACGGTCTGTTCTCGACCACCTGGGATACGGTGCTCATCAAATAAACTGCTGCGAGCGAACGGGGACGGGGTCGTCATTGGGGAAGAATGTAGAGTCCTTTGGATAAACTGATGTCACGCGTCTGGAAGTGTGACACCGCCTCTTTCCCGCGCGTGGCCATCCCGTTCCGAGATAAGGAAGCAAGCGAGAGGCGAGGAAACCGTTCCGTGTAAATAGGGAGAATGAGGAGTCATGTTGAGTACTTGTGAAAAATAATGCGTAGAACTAGTAATCCAAGAGAAGACACATCTTGCTAAATAATGAAAACTCCTACTTGGAGTCAGAGATCGAAGAAGAGGAAGAGGCCCAAACATAATCATCCTCCTTGACATCTCCTTCCCAATCGCTGCTCGTCGCCTCACCGACCCACTCGCCTTCAAATCTAATGCTGTCTTCTAGACCTGCGATCGTTGCACCCCTCTTCTTCAAGAACGAAACGATCTCCCTGCCATTCCTCCATCCATCCTGGCCATTCCCATACAACTCGGCGAGGTGCTTAGTGGACTTGACCCGTCTCTCCTCTGGCGTGCCCTTCTCGATATGAGCAATGAACGCGACGAGGGCCTTGACCGCCTCCACGCGAGCCCTAAGGACGTGGCGGATCAACTTCCTGCTTGGAGTCTTGCTTCTGTGCTTCCCTCGGTGAGGGGGGGAGAGTACCACCGATGGCGCGGGCTCATCGCCATTTGCTCGTGGTTGGATCCATGGGTTCTCTGGGGGGATGAAGGGGGTCGTGTACTGGCCAAGAGCGGATACGGCTAAATCCCATTTCTTGGGAATCCAGACACCGACCAGCACTCGCCAGGCAGCGAACAAACGTTTGGCTCTTTCGTAATGATCTAGTTTTCCCCATTGTAAGAGTAGTGAACCCAGTTAGAGAAAGAAGCGCACCTAGGATGAGCCTGTTGTGGTATACGGCCAAAAGCCAAACGATACCGGCTGAGATCAAGGCGCCGAGAGGAGTGTACATCATGAAAGCCCAGAGTAGGAAGAAAGCGGTAGGATAAATAAAGAGGACCGATAAGACAAGGCCGATGACAAGTTTGTTCTGGGCCTGACTTTCCACTTCGTCCACGGCGAGTTGGGCGCCAAGCCTTGATAAGATGTAAACTGGGAGATGGGCGATCACGGGGAAGAGGAAGAACGGAAGTCGAATCGCCAATGCTAGGGTGTCTCTTAGGAGTATCATGAGGGTGTATAAACGGCTCGGCAGCGGGACAGGCTTGTTAGGGTCCAGTGTACGAGGGAGTGGCAGGGACGACAGGACAGAGTTCGTCAACCCCGTAGATTCCAGGAGAGAGTAGTACTCCAAGAGTCGTCGCCTTACGTTGTGAGCGTTGGGGGTAAGATTGGGATTGGAAAGAAGGTCCACCAATCTGTTCGCGGTGTCAGAGTGCGGTCGATAGGAGTAAGCCCTGGACATACGTTTGAGATATATCAACAAATTCTTTGAGATTAATGGACTTCTCGTCCGGCCACAATAAATCACGAGCCATCCGAGCAGAATACAGCGTGTCCCTGGGTAGGCACCATCAGAGAAATCAACCATCTAAGCTGAAGCAGAACCGACCAGTCTGGCGCATTGACCGTAGACCTGATCAACTGATTCTCAATATCGCGAGTGAGGCGTTTTGCAGCGGACCTAGCCGCCCCTTCACCCCCGGAAAGGAACTCCTCCAGGTAATCATCGACAACAATTGGTTTTCCGTAATCGACCAAAACCTAGTGATCCAATTAGCTATGCGCAAGTCAAACTTTTCAGTGGACATAGACTCACGTCACTACGATACTTAGACTTGTTGGTGTACACGATAGCCACCGGCACAATCACAACTCCTTTGGATCCGTTGCCTGCGGGTTGCTCCCGTTGAATCTTTGCGTACTCCAAGGCTGCCCAGGCAGCACCATCTTTGACTTGCATGATTCTTGGCTCGGTGTAACTTGTCCCCTCAGGGAAGAGAGCCACTGCCTTGTCATTGCGGAGCGCGTCAAAAGTTCCCTTAAATAGGACCATTCGATCCTTGCTCTTGCGGTCGACAGAAATACAACCAGAACTTGTGAGGATGTAATTCGCGATTGGATGGGCGAATAGGCTGGCTTTGCTCCAATAGTGTAGTATGCGCTGGTTCGGAACCGAAGAAGCTGCGTGGCCATTTAGCAAGATGTTGTCCAAGAATTAAGATAACGTACATAGTACCGCGGGGTCTAGCATCATGTTATGATGTGTTGCGGTACTACAAACATTTTGTAAGTCAACGGGAACGTAAATCGTCGAGAGAACGCCCACACGATGACCGGGCCGCTGTCTGGCATGTTCTCGCCATTTATGACCTGGAATCTGGTGAAGAAGGCCCAAACTCCCCAGTGAGCGAGCTTTCGAATAACCCTGTGGACGACGTAGGCTTCGGTCATGTTGGTGACGGGGCTCGTCAAGGAGTTTGGAGTTCCGTTTAAGCGTCCTCCAACTGTGCTGACAGTGGTGGGGCTACAGTGGGAGTATCCCAAACAGTCATCGTCAGGCCACGTGGTTTACCCGAACCTTTGACCCCCTCTGCCACGTACCCCTAAACTCGCTCAAAGGGGATGTACAACCTATACGCTCGAGTGAACAATGGGTTCGCCTTCATGTCGTCTTGTTTGATGACCATGCTAGCTGCAATCGCCCTATCATCGTTCTTGTTCACTGCCGATCCAAAGGGACAGCTGGTCATCTCTAACTTCAAAGTGTATGCGTCTGCTTTTCAACATATGGTCCATCTAGCCACTGACAACGGGACACAGTGCCGATGCAAAAGTGAATTCACGCTTTCAAGAGGTCGGACTTGCGCGGTTCAACTTGACCGCAGGTTAGCATATCCTTTGGTTACTTCCTGGAACCTTTGTGGCTGAACCTCTCTAGATCTTACACCATTGTTCCACTGGAACACAAAACAACTGTTTATTTATGTCACTGCAGAATACAACAATTCGGACGGGGTGCGTACCTACTTCCTAAGCACTGGACCATTTGATTTCTGACGTCCATGGGGTCTACAGACGCACAATGAAGTCGTGATGTGGGATAGGATCGTTCGTCGCAAAGAGGATGCGCTGATAGACGTTGTTGCTCCACCGAAATACCCACTCCGTGATATGCGGTATTCATTCAGGTGACTCTCTTCCTCCACCGTCTGAATCGAGCCAGCTGACGCCATTATGACAGGAAATCATCACCAGTTCAGTTTTCGCTGAAGTACAACCTGATGCCCTATGTCGGACTGCTGACGTACGGCGAGACCGCTAGAACAGAACCAGAGCCATTCCCTCCCAAGGTCGGGAAGTTGTAACATTGTCGTAACCGATCTACCACTGGAATCTCTCTCTTCGGAGTTGTATCCCACGTACTAATGTGGTGGCCCCATCGTCGAAATTCGAGCGGGGTCACTGTAGTCACTGCTATCTGCTTCACGAACGAAACGAACTCATCGTTTGAGACTTTCGATCCGAGGTTTCCGAAGTAAGCTCGTCCAACACCCCCCAGCCCACGTGTATTTTCCAGTGTAAGATAGCGTGTGGCGAAGCGACATTACCCCGGATGAGGGATGCGCAACCCTGCTGAATCGTTCAGGATTTCTGTCTCGGCCATCTGGAGTAGTATGAGGCCGGACCCACAGGTGAGGAGGGGAGCCTTCCTCCACCTCGCTCGTTCTGAGGCGGTACGATCAGTAGGCTTGGTCAACTCCATAAACAACAGATGTCAGAGGTGGCGTTGACCACGGGCATAAAATCAATCTGTATTACCATATTAGGAAGGCGTTGTAAACGTGGGAGGATCGCCGTCGTGACTGTAAATTCCCCATCGACGCCGTCGCCCCCCATCCACAAAATCGCGAACGACGAGCAACCCGACGCTCATCTCTAGTCTCCGACGGTATGTGCCACCAATCGTGTTGATGTGCATACTAGTGGTCTCCACAACCGTGGATCATTGGATTTTACGGATGGATGCGATGTGGTGACTTTGGGTGGGCCTGATACTGACCTTTGTCGTCTTTCCGTTGCAGATGGCTTCAAAACTTCCCTCCGTCCTGAGCGCAACCGATGAGGAGATCCAACTCTTGCTGGCCGCTCAGTGCCACATTGGCGGCAAAAACTGCGACAAACAGATGCAGCCTTATGTCTGGAAACGAAGGGCAGATGGTGCGTCTATCTCGATGCTGAAAGGGTAGTCTCGATGTGAACTTGCTGTCTAGGTATTCATGTTATCAACATCGGAAAGACCTGGGAAAAGCTCGTCCTTGCTGCTCGTATCATTGCCGCTGTAGAAAACCCAAATGACGTCTGCGTGATCTCGTCAAGGACTTACGGCCACCGTGCTGTTCTCAAATTCGCCGCCAACACTGGTGCCCAGGCCATTGCTGGCCGCTTCACCCCCGGTAACTTCACCAACTACATCACTCGCTCCTTCAAGGAACCCCGCTTGATCGTTGTTACCGACCCCCGCTTCGACCATCAAGCCATTCGGGAAGCTTCATATGTCAACATCCCCGTCATTGCATTCTGCGACACCGATGCTCCCCTGAAGTTCGTCGACGTTGCTATCCCCACCAACAACAAGGCCCGACATGCTGTCGGTCTCGTCTGGTGGCTCCTTGCCCGCGAAGTTCTCCGTTTGCGTGGAACGATCCCCAGAACCTCCGACGGGTGGAATGTCATGGTTGACATGTTCTTCTACCGTGACCCTGAGGAAGTTGAGAGGCAACAACAGGAGGAGGCTCAGAACAAGGCTCAGACTCTGGTTGCTGGTATCGACCCGCCGGGCGACCTCGGCCCTGCTGTTTGGGACCCCACCCCAGCTCCCCAAGCCGGTGCCATCGACCCTGGTTTGGTTGCCCAGGATGGTGGTTAGTTTTATTTTATTTATCTGTTTACGAGGTCGGTTCTGATTTTTTTTCTCACAGGTGCTCTCGATTGGTCCGCCGATACTGGCGGTGGTGGGCCAACTGACTGGTCAGCGGAACAGGGGACCGGTGGATGGGGTGGCGATACTCAGGACACTGCCTGGTAATCTTTTAGTGAAGTTGTTGTGCGAGCATGTTGTTCCTCTGTGTTTTATCCACTACTTGTTTCTTGCACCGGCAGTTCGAGTACAAATATGCATGTAGCCCTACGTGAGTGATGATCGGAAATTTCTGCGCCTCGACCTCATCTTTCACCACCTTGAGAGATGAAAACGATCAATGGTTCCAACGTCATCATCCTTGATGGTGGACTGGTGGGCAACAAGCTCGGTTCTGCGGAAGAGACCATGCCTCACCTACGCTCAAGGGATCCACTTTGGAGGACACATTCAAACAAAATATCACACGGACACCCCTCTGGTCTGCGAAACCCGTACAAGAAAGCCCAGAGTTGATAGTCGATGCCCACCTCGCCTTTTTGAGGGCCGGTGCTGAGATTATCTTAACTTCTACGTACGTCTCCAAACACAAACCGTTCCGAAGAGAAAACGGGGTTTTCTCAACTTGGGATATATAGGTATCAATGTTCACGAGAAACGTTCGAACAAGCCGGGTACACTCCCGAGGATGGGGTACAGATCATGCGGAGATCAGTGAAATTGGCCGATGACGCCCGAAAGGCGTATCTGGCCGAGGAGCGTGGGGCCCCTTCAACGACGAAAGAGGTCTTTGTCGCGTTGTCGTTGGGACCTTTTGGATCTGCTATAAACCCTCCTCAAGATTTCGATGGGTTTTACCCTCCCCCTTTTGGGCCCAAAGGACCTTCCACAGACCTCGACAACAACACCCGATTGTTCTCTTCGAGCTCCGTCGAAACCCTCGAGGAAGAAGAGAAGAAGGCGATCGAAGCGTTGGCTGAGTTTCATCTGTGGAGGTTACGAGCCGTAGCTTCCCACCCCGAAACCTGGACCTCCATAGACTACGTCGCGTTCGAAACTGTCCCCCATCTTCGAGAGCTTCGAGCTATCAAGGTGGCCATGGCCAAATTCGACGCGGATACCCGAGAATCCGGGGGGTCGAGCAAATTAAGAGGGTGGTGGGTCAGTTTGGTGTTCCCCGGTGGTAGCGACGAGGGGTCCATTCAATGGGGTCCTGAAGAGAGGGAACGCCAAACTCGAAGCTTGGGTCTAGATCTCATCAACGACCCTGGCCAAAGCGAAATCCTAAACGTCGTGTTGGACTCAAAGATCGGAGCAGTTCCTACAGGGCTAGGTATAAACTGCACAAGGATCGACCAATACCCTTCCATCATCTCCTCTATCATCTCCAACTCCAAATACGCCCCCGGGGTTGAGATAATCCCGGTCCCACTCACGCTGGTTGTCTACCCGAACGGTGGGAGGATCGGAGATACCTTTGACCTTTTCACACACCGATGGAAGAACGACGGAGGGCCACGACCAGACGGTAGGAACGTAACTTGGGAGGAGGAAGTGGCGGAAGTGGTTCAGAAGTGTCGGGATGAGTGGAAGGACGTGATCGTTGGGGGGTGTTGTCGAGTGTATCCTGCCCAGATAAAGACGCTGAGAGAAAAGGTGAACGAAGCGTTGTAAAAATAGATGCCTGCAGTTCTCAACTCAGTGGGTGACTATCCGTAACGCTAGAGATATACATATCTGTTCCAGTAGGATTCCATTAGCCGAGGTTTACTCCCCAATTTCTGACGCACTCCGCACAGCGTAACCCGATGAAATCAAAAGTTCAAGTGCAGGGATGGCGCCAGCACCTTGCAGACATGAGATAGGCGGGTTTACGAGCCTTCCTGGCCCCGGTAATTTGGAAGGTCGGCCGGTTTTCGAGCAAAACAGTTGAAGCGTCGTGATTCCAGATGCGCGGTTTGGAGACAATATCCACGACCCGACGCAACGGTCGGGGTCCCGACAGTTCACTTGAAAGGCTCTGGGTATTCGTCTAGACTCGTGTGTACATGGTGCAGCCTTACGGATAGTCACCCACTTCGACAACTTTCACTCAAAGAGAATGTACAGAATGTGATATATGGATATGGAAACAGGTTGCAGAAACAGTAAAATACATTATTACAATACTGGCAGGACGGTAGAGACGTGACGAGATGGACATGAGAAGAGAAATCAAGGGATAAGTGGTTGCATACAGTCGAGCAGGCCAGAAAGAATATGTTTATAGACAAGGGAGAAATTTGGATGGAATGAATGGGGGGCGACAAGGAGAGATAATGGAGAAGATGGAAAATGAGGGGACGTGTGCGTTGGATGAGCAGGTATATAAAGAGCGATGCAAGGTGGGTGATTAATGTAGGTTCTAGTGTACGAAGGAGAGGGAAGAGGAATTTCGCGATATGTTAAATCGATACCAGGGAGTGAGGGGGAGAAAGCAGTACAGTGTAAGTGCAAGAGTGGGGGGCTGACGAGCTTCACTGTCAAAGTAAAGGTTTTCGGTTCCTCGTCCTTGTTTATTCTTGGCCGAATCCTTCCGTTTCCCTACAAGAATGTCAGAAAGGATGCAGAGGGCAAATGTGGGGATTACGTACTCGATAGCCAACCTCAACTTGTCCTCCAAGGTCTTGATGTCCTCGTAGGGCGGGAGGTCCAATCTATTGAAGCATGTGTGGCTTCGTGGCAACTTGCTCGCATCCCCGTACTTTTCTATGGTGAACCTTCTTGGGCCGTCAGAGCCTTGAAGGTCCTTGAAACCGTTGACCGGTATCCTAGAGGTTCCTGTGGTGAACTGAAGGAGGCGGGCTTTCTGCTCTGGGGGCCACGAGCGAAGGATCTGCCAGAACCAGGAGATGACTTGGTCCTCTCTATCGTAACCACGATAATCGGTGAACTTGGACCAATCGTCCCTGAAAAAAGAAAAGTCAGTCGAAGATAGAGAAAGAGTTCAAAACTGGGGATACACACATGTCAATGTCTGTCATTCCGCCGATCAAGAGTTCCAACTCCCTCTCATCAAAGACGGAGATGAGGGACTTGGGAATGACCTCGAAGAAACCGTCAGTCAAAGAGTCAAACTGTTCCTTGACGCGACCCATGATCCTATAATGAACGGCGAGATCGACGTATTGGTGCTTGTTCTCTTCGGTCACTGGGATTTCGGAGCCGCCGGGCTTGAGGTCGACGGTGATGAGTTCACCGAATCTATCTTCGGTGACAGAGAAGGACTCCTCCAAGACGTCGGTGATATCATTCTCACTGGATTATCGGGGAACATCAGCATAGGCAAGTGATCAAAATTGGAACAGACGTACAGCATCCAAGTCAAGCCCCTGTGGAGTGCTTCGTCGACACCCTCGAGATCGGCGATGGAAACCTTTTTACCGAGAATCATCTTGTAAAAGCATGGAACGAAGAAGGCGTCGAGGAAGCGCCGATGGAAGATTGCCATTCCGACGACGCGTCCAATAAATTTGAAGTAGGAGAGATGCTCGGGATTTATATAGGAAGAGGGGTTGATCTGGAGGGTATAGCTGTCCATGGTTGAATAGGTGAATAGACCGTATGATGGGTCGAACATGTCGTGGGACAGGAGGAAGAACCATTCCCTAGGATAAAGAGTGTAAGGATGATGGAACAAAAAACAAAGATGACAGGGAACAAACCTAGATACACCGCCATAGTCTAAACCGTCTTCGCCATCGAACCTGATCATGAGCCTCCTGCGCATGTCCTCTCGGGTTGATCTCATGACTGCGGCGAAGCTGTCCTCAAATGCCATACTTCTCCTGATCTTGATATCGCATTTGCCCGGTACCTCGCGCATGGCCGGTTGACCCCGGAAGTAGACAACTTTCCTACGGTAGTCACGCTTGTACTGTGGAGCGGATGGATCGTTCGAGGGCATGCGAGGATCGTCCCAACTGGTAGTTCGAGTGTTGTGGTCGACAAAATAGATCCTTGCGGAAGAGGTCATGCGCATCTCCCATCCCGAGGGAAGAGGACCGAGATTGAGGGCGGTCTGGGTGGTAGTTGAAGAAAATACAGAGGGCGGTGCATTGGCGAGACGAGGGTCGAGCCATGTGGTCGTTCTGTTGTTGTGGTCGACAAAGTATGGGCGACCGTCTGGGGTTTGGCGCTCCTCCCAACCTTGAGGGAGGGGGATGGCATCTGAGGCTGGAGTGGTGGGAGAGGTGGAGGTTGGGGGTGGGATTGTCGCGTTCGTCGTCGGGGACGGGGCAGGCGGCGGCTGGGGACGAGCTGGGAGAGGGTTCTGTCGGCGTGGGTGGACCCAGGTGGTGGTGCGGGTTGCGTGATCGACGTAGTAAGGACGATTTTCAGAGGTGAAACGCCTTTCCCAGTTGGGAGGGAGGTCGAGCTCAGCTGGCTGGGGAATGGCGGGCATGGGCTGTCTGGGAGGATTTGGGAGAGGAAGGGAGTGAGTAGATGGCGATCGAAGGGGAAGCAGTACTGGTTCATTCTCCGCCTCAGTCACATCCAGCCGGTCGATTTCCTCTTCCTCCTCTTCCGGTTGCTCCGCTGCTTCTTCACTTTCTCTCGCTTGCTGCTCCTCTGCATCTATCACATCTACAATCGAGGTAGACCCAATTCCATCCGTGGACACAGACATCATCAGTCTCCCGTTTACAGAATCCGACTCGCTCGACCAATTCTTCAAATCATTTGTGATGATTTCTAAGAAACAAAATAATAATTAAAATCCGGACATGGTGACATGTACAAAACACGCTTACCGTGACCGCCAGCAGCCAAATCCAACGTGTCCGCAACCGATATGGTTAGGGTTCCAAACGAACTGTCTGGGTCTCTTCGTCCCTGCCTTCGCTGGTCAAACACCTCTACAGTCACCATAGATGACGCTCGCAGTGTGCTGTGTAACCCCCGAGGGTCAAACGGCGATAACCAAGATAGACGCAAAGCGACTCACACGTCAAAGTGGTCATTCCAAAACGGATTCAGAGACTTCTTCACCGTGCTAGACGCAAATTTCTCGGTTCCGTCCACAGACACGACGACGAACGGGTCCGGAAGCCGGAAAAGGTTTCGCTTCGGCAGGCCGCTTGCACTTAAGACTAGCGGCACACACGGACTGAGCACCGGGGTTCAACTTTTTGTACTTGGGCACTCACTCGTAATCCTCACTCTCCTTCGTACGACTTCTGGGTTACTTCTGCGGTTGAAAAGTTAGACGCGAACTCCACAGAGCATTGGCTGAACGTACGAAGAGGATGCAGTGTCTACCATGATGGTTTCCCCTGCGCAACGGAGAGGAATATCGTTTGGCGAGTCGAGGAAGAGAGAGAGAGAGAGAAGGACTGACCTTATTATGGGTGAAAGGGTAGTAGAGGTAGAGAGGCTCGGAAGAAGGAAGAAGGAAGCTCGGAATGGCGCCAATAAAACACCGCCGTTTCCACCTATATCCCCTCCCATATGTACATCACCTACCAATTTGAACGCACCTCCATCAATACTCCCATCCTATTAGCCAATGATCGTTCCTTCTTCTCACTTCTCCCTTGCTCTCACTCACTCACACACACACACTCTCTCTCTCTCTCTCGCTTTCCCCCATTGTTGTCGCCTGTGCCTCAAAATGAAATTTCAACGCTTTCGACCGTTCCTCGGCGCCATCGCGTAATAAATGTATCACATGAGATTACGGCATCCATTCTCCAACCGAGGCTCCCCCGCGGTTCTCGGCATCAATGCTGCTCTTCCCGCCCAAATGTTGAGAACGTCCTCCCCGGCCCGGCGTCAATTCATCTCCTCGTTTACCGTTTTCCACTCATCTGTCCGAACGGGCGATGCGACGGCGGTCAGCCTCATCCACAGTTGGGCGCAACGCCGTAAAGGGATTGTCACCGAGCGCCAGTCTGGCCCTGATCTCCAAGAATCGGGTGAGTCAAGCTGCGGATTACACAGGCGTGATGGATCCGTAATTGGATCCTCCTCTCGCCTCGTGGCGTCTTGGAGGGTAGGTCTACCTCCTCGGGTCGACCGCGTTTCGTGCTCAGTGGCATATTACGAATATGAATCCCAGACTCGGAGTGCCGCAGCCTCACATCTATTGTATCTTGTCGGCTTGGCCCGGAAGGTAACACACGAACGTTTCGCACACGTTCGTTCAAGAAAATACTTGGTCGGATCCACTATGAGCCACAAATGGCACAATCCTGTGGGCACTTTTGCCATAACAGGATTCCCAAAGCTGCGAAGGCATGTGGATTCCTCCACAAGGCCGTCCTTCTCGGGGAAACCTTTGTCATGTCCAGCCCACACGGTGTTCATACGGATAACGGGTTTCTTCCTGTGCCGGTTGTGTTTTTTTTTTCCTACATCCTCCCACATGCTCGCACAATGATCGTGATCGCCTGAATCATATCACAAGGTTGATATGGGAACGCTTTCTCCTTTATCCTCGAATTTGTTTTGCGCCTGAATCAAGTGGAACGCTAATTCAGGGACGGTGATTTGGATTGCCGGGTGCCGGATCTGATTTTTCTTGACGAGTGGTCCCGATCTCGATTGCCGTACTTATTCACTTTCGCTTTTTCTGTTGTGTTTGAAAAGGATTTACATGCCTCCGTCCTGGCGAAGAGGCCGGTCAGTAGGATTGTCGGGAGCATTTGTTTTCGACTTGGGTTCCGACAACATCCATTTTCCAATTTCCCATAGCGGTTTGCTGTTCATTGAGAGCATTAGGAGTGTTTTCGATTCATCCATCTGCATCGTCAAGTGTTTGGAGTATATCAATCCACCCAATGCAGCCTGGCTCGAAGTGCTCCCCCTGATGCGTTCAATATGTACGCATCATGACCAGACGCGAGGATGGTTGACGAACCTCGATACGACCCTCGTCCGAAGCACTTCGTCCCGAGGTTTTGTCACAAAAACTCTGGTTAGCGGAAAAGTCAACCTTTTTGCTCCCAGACTTAGCGCCCGGGATGCTCCCGCGATCGAGACCGGGACCAATTGACGTCGCTTGAGCCTCTTCAGCCTCTTCCCGCTCCACTCACCGCTCCTTTCTGGAATACGCACAACAGTACACAAGCACTCCCCCTCTCTCAGACCAGAGGTCAACACACATCAGCGTCGCTTGTAACTACCCCCCGCTCTTTGAGAAAAATCGACCATGTCGGACGATTCCATCATCGCCAGCTGTTGTGGAGCTTGTTTCGTCATCTGCTGTGAGCCCTTTTGAACATCGCACCTTCGACCAGGAATCTTTCCCTCACCTTCGCTTTCCTCGACTTCTACCGGAACTTGGAACGACGCTTTGGTCGCCAATTCATTCGTCTGAACTGTTGACATGTTTTCCTCTATTTGATGGTGGCCGGAC
>Ga0307515_10011527_pt1 | contig 16775 bp, 1 predicted proteins | sample 17_EM_MG_FD_194513 | JGI IMG/M metagenome (GOLD analysis project Ga0307515, IMG submission 194513) | Populus trichocarpa ectomycorrhiza microbial communities from riparian zone in the Pacific Northwest, United States - 17_EM | ecosystem: Host-associated > Plants > Roots > Unclassified | place... | reverse complement strand
TATATTAAGAGTAGTGTATTATAGTTCTCTATACTAGCTACTAAGAGTATTACTTCTTAGTTAGTGCGTAAGGGGCATAATAGTATTACGTGTTTTAGTATCTGTCTTAGCTAGCCATATTTACATCTTGGGCTACCTACTAGGATACCTACCTAGTAGAGCTAGTCTTTTAGTCCTATTATTCCTGTTCTTAAGAGTGTTGCTATTAAATTTTCTGCCTTTATTAGGCCTTCTTGGAGCCCTAGAGTGTTTACCCCCTATAGCGTTAACTATACTACGGCTTAGGTTCCTCTTACTTTAGTTAGCCTCTATACCTTTAACTCCTATATACCTCTCTAGTATTAGTCTAGCTAGTATTGCATTACGGTAGATAGTTTCCTAGCGTTCTTTTATACTCTACTTTAGCTCCTTTCTCTCTCTTACTATTGTCTTTACTGGCCTCTTACGCGTCTCCCTTTCTCCTCTATATAGGCCTAGGCCCTAAAGCAGCACTATTCTTCTTTTGCTTTCTTTACCTGTTTCTCTAATATATCTTCCCTACTTTGGGGTTATTAGTTTATTCTCCTATAGGGCGCCCTAAGGTCCCTCTATAGTTTATTTAGGCATATCTTAATATACTTTATAATATTAGAGTTACGTTTATTTTACGCCCTTTATATTGCAGTGGCTTTAATATATAGTTATAGGGGGGGGATATTTGCTTCCTTCTTAAGCAGTACTGTAGCCGTTCGCTTATATCCGCCTGTTATACTTTAAAGGTAGGCTATTTAGACCTTTTAGAGTGGTTTAAGGAGCGATTTAGGGGGGCCTTTTTTAGATTCTCTAATGGCCCAAATGCTAGACCTATACGTTATGGTTGGCCGGACAATTGCTATATATAGTAGGCGTGACCTCTAAAAGTATGGACCCTATATAGAATTAACGATCCTAGATAATGCAATATACTATACTTGGCCCTTACGGGCCGCTTACACCGTATATATGCTTTACTAGAGCTTACTATCTACCTATACTCCTAATACCCTTAGGCCCTAGACTAGTTAACCCCTAAAGCCTTAGATGCGAATTATATACTAGAGATTTATAGATTGGTTGCGTTTTCTTATAAAGTAGATTAGCTAGTATTTCTTTAGTAAGAATTAGACCCTATGTCGTCTTGCCTATTTTATATAGGTGTTATAAGCTTTCTCTAGTATTCTATAATTCTTTGCGGCTATTGGCCCGTATATAATTAGGTTTATATTATTAACGAAGCCTATCCCCTAAGTCGCCCCTTCCTTAAAGGAGTTAAGTAGGTTGCTTATAAAGAAAAGGAAGAGTATAGGTAAGAGGGGTAATCCCTATAGTATTTCTGTTATAACTATAATAGGGGGGCTCTAGTATCCGCTGAAGACTAGTAATGTTTCCTTTTAACCTATAAACCCTTAAACAAATTATATAATCCATTCTGAGAAGCCTTTTACCCTAAGGATATATAGGAGACGCTTATAGGGTATATTGTTGTAGGCGCTACTAATATCTAGGCTAAGCATTAATACTATAAAGTCCCTTCGCATTGCCTATATAGATTTAATGGTAGTAGTAAGTAGCGTAAGTGCTAATAGTATTAAGCGGTTCTTTCTTACCCCTATTTAGCTTTATAGTAGTAGGGCGTGTTCCTTAGCCGTGTCTACTATGTAGTCCGCTATTACCTTTTCTAGGATCTTACTAAGGGTGTTTTTTAAGGCAATAGGGCGGTAGCTTCCTGGGATTAAGTAATCTGCTTTACCTTCTTTTTATAGGATAACCATTGTTATAGATCTTCTAAGTTGCGGGTAGTAGCCTATAGTAAAGTATACTCTGGCTATATCTATAAGCTAGGGTGCTATAAGTGGTCTATAGGTCTTTAAGGCCTTATTTAGAATCCTATCTAGTCCTAGTACTATATTATTTAAAAGGCGGCTAATAGTTCTGGCCATTTCCTCTGTTATTATGTCGCTGTTAACCTATAGGCGAGTTACTAGTGTTTCACCTATGATGTTACTAAGGTCTGCTGGAGCCGGTTAGGGGAAGAACTTTTCTATAAGGATCTTTGCCTTCTTATCGTTATTATTAGTGGCCTGTAATTCCCCTGCTCTTTATAGGGGTGGTAGGTATAGATCTTCTACTAGGCGCCCTACCTTTTTCTTTACCTATTTTACTATGGCCCAAAGGCCCTTATTATAGGGGAGGCTTAGGTTAAAAGTGTGCTTATTTATAAACCATCTCTAGTTATTTCTTGCCTCTTTTTTTAGGGTATTCTTTAACTGGTTTCTTATGTCTTTATATTATCTCTTATCTTTAGGGTTATAGCTGCTTATGTATTTTCTTCTTACTTATTATTGGCTGGCGATAAGAACCGCGTACTATGCGGACTATACGTATTGCGTATAAGGGCCCGGTTTTAAGACCGGGCAGTACTCTTTTAGCCTATTTTTAATTACTGCCTAGATCCTTTCTAGTCTTTAGTTGATTTCCTTAGGGGTAGCCAATAAGCCTTACTTATTTGGTATTGGGTGGATTTCTTCTAGGTCTTAAAGTTGTTATTTAACTGTGTTAAGGAAGCTGTCTATCTTAAGCTTTCTTATTGCGTATCTTTTACTATTTAGTTGTGCCTTAATATCTAGATCTAGCTGTATCTGGATAGGGATATGGTCTAAAGCAAGTACCTATTCTTCTTTAGGGTTATACCTTTTAAGTCTCTGGTATAGGCCTTCGTCTATAAATATAAGGTCAATTGTACTTCTGGCGGCGCCTCGTTGCCATATAATTACTCCTAGGGTAGTGGCTAGCTTAAGGCCCCAGATGTTTATAGCTTTTAGTAGGTACTCTACCTATTATTTAGCAGTAATATAGATACTCTCCTACCGCGGGTAGTGGAGGTTTATATCTCCTAATAGGATAGACTCTATACCTTCGGTTTCTAGTAAGCTTATTACTAATATAATATTCTCTATTTATGGGACCCCTTCGACCCTAGGGTTATATACATTAATAATCTGTACCGGTCCCCTATATGTCTGGATTATTATAACTATAATATCTAGGTTAACTGCCTGCTATGACTATAAGGATAGGCTAATAACCTTACTAATTATAAAGTACACGCGTGTGGCTGCTTTTGGTTTATATAGAAGCTAGAATCCTTAGGGGCAGTATATTAACTATATGTAGGCATTATAGTACGGCTCTTATATAGTAAGGATATAGTATTTCTCTAGGTCTAGACTGTCTAGTAAGGGCTTTACTAGATAGTGGTTTGTATTGCTGTAGTTATACTATATAATGGATAGGTAGCGGACCCCTAGCGAGGGTCCTTTGCCTCTTCTTTATTCCTCACTTCTTCTATTTTTACTTTCTCTAGGATATTCTAAACTTCTATCTCTTGTATCTACACCCTAGTTACTACTTATTTTATATAGAGCTTTCCATTCCTATATCTTATATTCCTACTAGCGCTTCTATATCTAAATCTATTATTATCTCCAGTTCTTCCCCTATTCTTACTAGTTAGCTATATACCCTTTAAAAGTTGGCTGTAAATTTTATATTTGCCGCGTTAAGTCTAATTCTTAATTATCCTGGTTTTAAGCTTGCTGTAGCTGTCCATAAGGGTCTTCCTATAGGGCGTCCTCTCCCTTATGTCCCCTATAACCCTTATAACCCTATATAGTTTAGTGATATCGCGCGGCGTTGCTTCTGGCCCGTAGAGGCTTGGGATAGCTGGCCTAGCCCCCTAGTATTAAAGGTAGGAAACGCTAGAAAGGCACCTGCGCCCCCCTAGCTTATCGCTTATTATTTCTATTCGTATAACCTAGCATATAGTTATTCCCGCAGCTGTTAAGCCCTTACCTTCCGTCTCCTATATTTAATGCAATCTTCTCTCTCCTACGCCTTATATATGCTTTAGTAACAGTTTACGCATTTTATTTAGTCTTAATTTAGGTAGTGTCTTATATTATAGGGGCCTACATAGTAGCCGTAGCACACCTATACTGCGTATATGGATTAGGTATAACCCTATTATACACAGTAATAGCATTATTCTAGATATAATCTATAGTTATAGAGTTTTATATTATATATAAGGCTATTTATAATTATTCCTTTTTAGATAAGAAGTTTTTACATTCCTAGTATATATATACTAACGATAAGGAAGCTATGCGTTTGGCTAGCGTCTCCCTAGCGAGTCTCTAGCGCCCCTTATATCCTCTTTTTATTCTTATTATTTGCTTAGTTTGCATTTTCCTATTAAAGCTATTAGATTTAGGTGATCTTAAGTCCTAGTATAAGGCGTTCCGTTTATCTTACTATCTCTTATATAATTGCTATATTGTCCACCTAGCGTCCCTTTTCTACCCTAAGGCTTATAGGAACCGCTAGGACTTTAACTAGGTAATCCTCGCGGAGTACTTTTATGCTAATATGTTCTCCTAGCCTGTCCCCTACCCTTACGACTTATTCCTTTGCCTATTAGTCCTTTAGGGTAACTCTAATGTCTCCGCTCCTAAGGTATTAGACTATAATAGTATTATAGACCTCTTTATAGATCTTTATAAGGACTTCTATTTCTAATTATCCCCTAAGCCCCTCTACTTTTTCTATATTTGGTTATATTATAATTATATACCTAGTTATTATCTTAAGGGGGGTAAGTTCCCTATACTGTGGAAGCGCGGCTACAGCGGCCTAGGTACGGTTCGCCAGTAAGAGGGGATTTTATTTATTTTTAATTTTGCTTAACCGTTAGAGGATTTAATTAAGGGTTTACTAGAGGGGCGCCTAAGGTTTACTAGACTAGCGGAGCTATTCTACTAGCTATATTAGATCATTATAGCTAACGGTTACTCCCCTATAATTCTAGATACTAAATACGTCTAATAGGCTTTATATTTTATTAGATGCCTTCTTAATAAAGGTATTTCCGCTTTATGGTGTAGTATTTACCCGTCTTTATTATAGAGGGCCATTGCTAGGCGTAGTTCTGGCGGTCGCGCGCGAGTATAAACCGTGTTACGGACGCTTTAAGTATAATATTACGACTACTTGGAGAAGAGTTGGAGGAAGCTAGTTGGTTAATACAAGCACGGTCTAGGATGGATCCGGTAGAACTATATAACGAGGAATAGTAACTAAGTTATATAATGTAATCTATGTGATCTATATAATCTGTATAATCTATATAACAGAGTAGATAGAGTACACGTACCTTACATACAAGAAGGATTTCATAGGAGTATAGTTGTGTATTTAAGGACCCTTAGTCCCTACCTAGATAGTTCCTTCCTTATAGTAATTCTTAGAATATAATTAGAGTTAATCTATTAGGCAACTACTCCACCAGTTATTATTACGTTGTTAACTTTACGCATCACCTATACACCTAGCCTAATAACAGGACCTACCGTAGTACTCGCTACAAGGTTCCGTTACACAATTACTACCTAGTTATAGTATTAAAAGTTGAACAATATACCACTAAAAGCAGCCACTACGACGCTATTGACGGCGGCAACTACTTTAAGGTTAGGAGGTGATACTAGTATAGTAGATACTAACTTATAACAACCTATGATGGTCGGATAACTATAGGAAATAGTTAACTAGTTAATAGAAAATAATACGGCACTTAAATAAAGGGTTAATGGGATAGGAGCAGTAAAGGTTAAGTTACCATTAATTAAAAGATTCTTAGGAGAGAGATTAAAGCTTAAAGGATTTCTTATATAAATGCACTTTAAGGTTATGTAAGAGGGAGTAAAGCTAGTAACACCTATGGATTAAATAGCGTATGTAGGATTGTTCTTATTAGGAAGAGCACTTAAGTAGTTTAAGCCTTACCTTATAGAGATATAAGTAAATGGAATAATAACGACGAACTAAGAAGTACGGTTTATGTTCTTAAGCTAGAATGGATTTGTAGAGCGACTTATATAGATATTTAGAGACCTAGAGGTAATAACCACGGCGGAAAGAAAGCTTTAAGACATTATGTAATAAACCTTAGCTATTAAATATACAACGTAGTTCTAAACGCTAGTAATATAAGTTAAGTGGAATAATAGGGCGCTTATGGCATAGTATAAACAGGGATTTAAGGCTAAAGTCTAGGACGTAATTATTCTAATAGAAGATGCGGATACCTTAAGGGAATTAATAGATTAAGCGATAAAGATTAATAATAGGATTTACTAAAGGGAACAGACCAAGAGAGGTTAGGATAGAGTTCTATAGTTATATAAGGCGCAGAGTACGCATTAACTAAAGCTAAGTTAGAAACTATAGTATGGCGCAGAGCTAATGGACCTAAGTGGTACTAAAAAAGCCTATAAGAGATAGAGCAAGATACTATAGAAATTAAAAGGATAAGGATTAAGTGATTAAAGGTCTAGGGAGTAAAGGCTGAATTAGGGATTTTAGTAGCAGAAGATATTTAGGCGGACTCTATAATAAGAAAGATGGTTTAAAGAGGGAGCTTATATAAATTGCAGAAAATAGGATTATTTCGCCAGAGATTGTAAAGATAGTTAAAGTTACTATGTAATAAAGGGAACCGGACTAGTAGACGGCATATACGTACAGAGGGACGATAATGTACTATAAGGAACAAAGGATTATTTAATTAACTACTTTACGTTTTACTATAATAACGTGTGCCAAATTTATAAAGACGCTAAGTATAGCGTAAGCTATTAGCTATAGGAACCTAGTTTAGAGAAACTAAGAGCTACTTAAGACTATAAAGAGCAAGACAGGCTCTATAAATGCAACGAAGATCTAACAGTAACTTTTAGTACAGTATTAATAAGGTAGTATTTAGAAAGGGACTTCGGGAAAAATCTATTTAGCGATATTAAGAAAGAAGATCTTAAGACATTAGTATTAGAAGTAAAGACTAAGACCGCTATAAAGCAAGGTTTAGTAACGGGCATTATAACACCATTAGATACGGCATCTATCGCTTTATAAGACGGTAGGAAGAGTATTTTATAAAGATTAAGCAAGCAAACAACTGCTAGTGCTAATTTACTACTTAATAAAGGCGAAAGGCTAAAGGCTTAAGATTTTTAAGACGAGATAAGAGATGACTAAGATTTTTAAGACGAGATAAGGTATACCTAAGGACCTATAATAGACGAAAACCGATAGAGTAGGGCAATAGCTTAGTTTAAAGATATACGAATAAGCTTGGGATAGAGTTTCCTACAGGTATTAAATTCTTAAGATAAGATAGATAAGATTTAAGACTTTTAAGACGAGATGAGAATACTACGGACGCCTAGTTAGACTAAGGCGGGAGCTAAGCTTAAGTTAGAAGTAAGCTTAGGATTAAAGAATCTAAGGGACTAAGAATTTGGGGTATAAATAAGGACACCTATAGATAAGAGGTAAGGAGCTTCTTTATAGATTAGAGAATCTGTAATTTAGGCAGTAGTTAGACTAGGAGACAGATATATAGACCTAGAAGACTTACTAGTTAAATATAGTGTTTAGCCTAAAGATTAAAAAGTTAATACTAAGATTAAGAAGTATAAAGACTTTAAGGATCTACGCGTAAGATGTAAAAGAAAAGAAACTATAGAGGAATTCAGAGCGAGAATTACCTTGTGGTAAGAGTAGAAACTAGATTAAAGATTTAGTCTGCTAGGTTATATAAGGGATAGAGCGCTAGTATAAAGAATTACTAATAGGCTAAGAGTAGGTACACTAAGAGCTAAGTGGCTTACTAAACTGGAATAAGAAGAGGATCTAGGGATTTTAACCAGATTTAAGGAACGATACATAAAGGGCTATTACGATGTAGTAATAAGAAGATACTTCCTTACGGACAGAGCGTATATACTTAAGCAGCTATACTAAAAGTGGTATAGGCAGCAATATAACGATAAGTGGGAAGATTTCTATATATAGCTGGATGAAAAAGTTGTCTAAGACCACCCGATTACGGAAAAGGCTATAACTTATATTAAGGGAGCCTTAATTATAACGTTAAAAGATCTAAAGAAGTAATTAGAGGACTAGAGAAGCGAGAGACAAATCTTAATACCTATAAATAAAGTCGCGACGCTTAGATTAATATAAGAAAGGTTTAAACTTAAGGATAAAGACAAGCTAAGAGTTAACCTAAGATACCAAGCATATTATACACTATCTTAGATAGTATACGTGGATAATGCGTATAATATATATAGAGCACCCAAGGATAAAAATTGGAAGTATCTAATAAGGATGTATTAGATGACGGATAAGGCAAAATATTAAAACGCTAAGTATATATATAGTTAGCACCTAGTAGAAGTTTAAGAATAAGGGGACTTAATACTTTAACTAGGAATATTTCTTATGGAAGAATGCCTAGATAAACGACAATGGTGGGAATGTCTAGAGAATACCTATCTATAGCATATTAAAGAAAAGAAGCGAACTAAGTATTAGCCTAAGTTAGATTAAGTATAAATAGGATCTAGTAGCTAATAGTTAGGAAAAGTAGAGGCCTACGGGATTAAAGGGAACTAGTAGTAGAGCCTTAAACCCTTAAAGGAATTTAAGGAAGACACCTAAATTTATAAGTTAAATAATAAGATTAATAGTTCGAAGCACTAATAAATAGTGGAGCAATAAGAAACCATATCTTACTAGTAGCAGTTAAAAGAATAGGACTACTATATAGGAGAAAGGAGCACCTATATTTATTAATAACAATTTTAGGAGATCTAATAGCCTATAGGGATGGCATTATTAATCTCGAAATAGGACCTATTTAGTTAACTATTAAAGGAAGACAAATTTAGATATCTTTTAATATCCTACCATTAGAAAAGGACGAGGTAATACTAGGGATACCTTAGTTATAGAAATACAATCTAAAGATTAATTGGGTTACAGGTTAGGTTAATATTAGAGATACTTAACGCCGTAAAGTATAATAATAAGCTAAGTTAGTATAGTACCAAGTAGGAGCAACTTATGAGGAAATAGAAAAGGGATTAAGCTATATACTAAAGAGATACCACAAGTATAGCAAGAAACTATGGTCACTAGAAAGTGAAAAGCTGTTAGAGTATGTAGTATAGGACTATAAGATAGAATTAGAATTAGGAATAAGTCTAAGGTTCTTTCTAATTTATAAGCTTACCGAAGAAGAAGGTAGAGTATTAAAAGAGTTTGTCTAGGAGAACTTATAAAAGGGATATATTAAACCATCGTAATTATTAGCGGGTTATCCAGTATTATTCGTCCTAAAGAAAAATGGTAAGCTAAGGCTATATATTAACTACAGATAGTTAAACAGCATTACCAGAAAGGATAGGTATCCTTTACCCTTAATTAGCGAGATCTAAGACAGAATAGGCAACGCGTAAATCTTTATAAAGATAGATCTAAGATAGGCGTACTATTAGATTAGAATTAAGGAAGGCGATAAATAGAAGGCAGCCTTTAGGTTAAAGGAAGGACTATATAAACTATTAGTTATGCAATTTAGACTTATAAACGCACTAGTAATGTTCTAGAAGCGAATTAACAATATATTAGGGGAGTACTTAGATAAATTTGTTATAGTATACCTTAATAATATTATTATCTACTTAATAACTAAGGAAGAATATGGGGAATACGTTAAATGGGTTTTAAAGAGACTACAAGAGGAACAGATACTAGTAGCAATCAAGAAATATAAGTTCTTTACTAGGAAGACAGATTTTGTTGGATTTATTATTAAACTAGGCCAACTTAGCATAGATCTAAAGAAGATTAAGGCTATAGTGAATTAATAAGAACTAGAAAACGTTACGCAGTTAAGATTGTTCCTAGGGTTTTGCAATTACTGTAGAAGGTTTATAGTGTAATGGTTAGAGGATATTAAGCCATTTACGCGGTTAATAAAGAAAGAAGAACTATAGGTATAGGGATAGGAATAATAAGAACTATTTAAAGAAGTTAAAAGGTTGTTTACCTAGGAGCTAGTTCTTAAGATCTATTAACTAGAACTAGAGACGGTTGTTAAGATAGACGTATTAAACTTTATACTAGGGGTATACTTTATGTAAAAGCATCTAAATAGATAGCACTTAGTGGCATACTATAGTCGGAAGATAATACTACTGGAGTTAAACTATAACATCTATAACAAGGAGTTATTAGGTATAGTTACAGCACTAAAGAAATAGAGAGCATTCTTATAAGGTATGGAAAAACTATTTATAGTTAAGATAGATTATAAGAACCTAACGGGATTCCTAATAATAAAGAAACTTAACCAAAAATAGGTTAGATAGGCAGAGATGCTTACAGAATACTATTTTAAGATTTAGTATACTAAGGGTACAGACAATATAAGAGCAGATGCTCTAAGTTAAAAAGCTAAACTGTAAAATAATGAAAAGCTATTAGGGGCTTTATTACAAAAAGATACAGATAGATTAATTAGGTATAATTATCCAAAAATTACAGCAACTTAGGAAAAGCTAGAGAAAATTTATAAGTTACTAAAAAGCTTTTAAGTATAAAGAATTCTAAAAGCATAGCTAAAAGATCTATAAACGGATATATATAAAAACCGAGAAGTGAAGTATATCCTAAAAAGCATAGCAGAGCGATTTATAAAAGATTTCTATAAAGGACTAACTTAAGGATATAACGGAGCTATAGGCTTAGTGTTAAGACTTTAGGAGGAGTATATTATTAACGGAATCTAGAAGATAGCTAGAAAGGTCACTAAGGAGTGCCTAGATTGCTAAAAAAAAAAAAACTAATGAGGTATAAGCTATATAGAGGGCTATAACCTATTAAAATACTAGAGAGACTATAGGAGGTTATATTATGGGACTTTATTATAAAGTTACCAAAATTAAGAGATCCTATTACCGGATAAGATTATAATATAATCTTAGTAATAGTAGACAAGCTTATAAAGTAGGGATACTTTATAGCATATATAGAAGAGATATTAGCAGAAGATGTCGCTAGAATCTATATTAAAGAAGTATTTATAAGGTATAGAGTACTAAGCAAAATTATATCAAATAGAGATCTAAGATTTATAGCAGCATTCTAGGAGGTATTCTTAGCGGAACAAAGAGTTTAAATAGTAACTTCCACCGCATATTATCCGCAGACAGACAGTTAAATAGAAAGATTAAATTAGATACTAAAATAGTATCTATCAGGAATGAGGCAATTTGCCGTCACGTACGGCAAACTGCCGTCACGTAATAGCAAGTTGCCATCACGTGTCGCCGCGGCACTAGCGTGGCGAGGAGCCTTAAGCTCCTCGCCCTTCCTTATTCCAATGAAAAAGCTTTATTAACCAACATCACTGTAACCCTACTCGAGTAGTCGTTATTGGTGAGTCACCCTATATAACCAACACTAATCAGTGGTTAAATACATAGTTAACTATAGAGCAGCTAGGTTTTCGAACAGAAGAGACAGTCTCGTATAGGGGTGCTATATAAGCTTATATGGAATGGATCCCAGCGATACCGTGCTACCTTAGACTTGCGGAAAACTAGTAACAGAAGTGTTACTAAGTACTAGGAGATACTAAGTTGCGTCTATTATACAGAATAACCGCGTTTACGAAGATTTGGTTGAGTACTTTAGGTTAAAAGTGTTACTAAACCTAAGGTCCTAAGTTAACGTCCAAAACGCGTCAAATAATATCTTAAATTACCTACCTCTTAACAGCAAACCTATGAGATCCTACAAAACCGAAAATCCTACCTACCTTTGACGTACGACACCCCGTCGATTCTATACCTACTATGGCGTTAACCTACCTAAAGAAGTATAAGGAAGATATTAACCTAAAGACATAGAATAAAGCTATAATTAACCTTACAAACGCTAATAAACAAGACTTAAATGGATTTTTATTATACCGTATAGCATATTATAAGGACAGTAAATACAACAATACCGCGCTATGGGAATGTATAAAGGAGGACTTTATTAGATGGATAAAGGAAATATAGGCCCCCGTAAATAAGGATATCATATGGGACTTCCGTAACTTCCTTCGAGAGAATAGAGTATTTGTCCCTAAGGACGGGGGTACTATTAAAGATAATATTTAGGAGTAGGTTCTTAACGTAAAAGAAGAGCACGAATAGACTGCACAAGAGATTAAGCACCAACTACGTACTATAAGGAAGCTTAACTTATAATGGAATCTAAGTAATACACTATAAAAGACGCGTTCTAATTCTATTGCTCCAGGCACGAGTTCTTCCGTTCTATATCCATCGCCTCTACCTCTATCTTTAGTTCCCCAGAATCCACCAATTCAACCCACAACTTTAACCACTGCCTCTCAACACGAGCAAGCACAAGATCCCCTTACTTCGCGATCTACTAACCTTTAGACTCCACCGACCAGACCTATATCCCCACTACAGCCTATAATACAACTCCTACCTCCTCTATCTCAATCTCAAATCGGAGGCAGTTTAAAATTGCTTACAGAGCTTACAAAGCTCTATTCGGATCAGGAGAAGAAGTTTAGCAAAAAATTATACAATATTCTTAATTCGAAACTACGTATCTTCTATAACTATTACTAGAAGGTAGGAATAGAGTCTAATTAATACCATAACGCCTATTCCGTTATGCTTAAGGGCCAAGCTAGTACCTTCTATTATAATCGTTTGGCAGGAAAAGGATATAATTTTAACCGCATAATATATGAGTTAAGATGCCACTTTAAAACAGAAGAGAATAAGTAGCAGTATATATTAGAATAGAGAGAGACTACCTTTCTAAAGATTATTACTATAAACCCAGGTATCCCTCGGCTTGATTATCTTTAAAAGCTCTTTAATTAACTTTAGACGATTTAGCGTAGTTTATCTGAATTATATTAAGAGGACTTTAGCCTATATAATTAAGTCATTAGCGTATATTAAGGTGTTAAAGAATATAACCTTACTCTCTTTAATCCTGTAAATACTTATAAAGGAGTATATACTTAATTAAGATCTTCTATTAGCACCGCTCTACGCTCTTAAGAAGTATAGTAATTTAACGCCTAACTCTAACCTACTTTAATTGACCCGCCTAACTAATATAATTATAACTAAACTAATTGAATATATGGTGGCCGGGGTAGGTAATATGGTAAAGGGTATAATTAACAACTATAAGGTAAAGGTGGAGGTCCTCGTAGAGGTTTATTTTAAAGTAATTGCCAGAAAAAGTGCTACGTTTGTAAGAAACCAAATTGTTGGTTAACTAGGCATTCTCTTAATGAACAAAAGGAGGTATATAATAAGTTCCGCTAGAGTGTAAGAAACGTTAAAAATCGTAAGGTTACTACAGCCTATTTCTAAAGCTTCCTAGTTTAATATAAAGGCGTAGAAGATCTTAAGGGTAAGGTTAATAAGGCCGAACAGCTCCTTATAGATATAGAAATTAAGGAGTACTTACCCAACCAATACTTTACTGAGTATAGTAAGGTAGATGGCATATAAACCGTTACTATTCTTAATAACCAATCTACGCTCTATTTTACCACGAAGTTAGATATCTTTAACGAGCTAAGGGAGAGTTCCGCGTTCTCCTTTAATGACAGATACTTGGCGAACGTCTTCTATAGTATTATGCCAGATACTAGAGCCGCAGGAGTATCTACAGCAGGAGAACCTTAAGTTTGAGCCCTTTAGCAGCTTAATAGCTCTGTTTAGATTAACTATTTAACGGCAGGCCAATACACGATTTGTTTTGGTAAGGGTACTGCGATCTTTATTGGCACAATTAGGGTCCAAACCCCCTTAGGGTATATTACCTTTTACGTTGTTCCTATGAACACCCCGTTTCTATTTTGCATTAGAGATATAAACAAATTAGGCGTTAAGCTTAATAACCTTAAGAATATACTTATTTAGGGAGATAATCAGGTGCCCGTTATACGCAAGTGGGGTCACCCCTAGTTACTCCTTTATTAACTAGAAAAGAGTATTACTTGGAGCCATTTAACTAAGTCAGAGTTACGTTAACTACACTGTCGTTTTAGCCACCTATCTATTCACCAATTGCTTAGGGTTCTTTAGCGGGCAGGCTATAAAGTTAAGGTTAAGGCAATTAAGCATCTTATAAAGTACTACTATTAATGCTAAATAAACCAAAAGTCCCCTGGCCGATTTAAGTTTACCCTTAAAGATGACTACAACTTCAACTTCTGTATCATTGTTAACGTCATATATCTTAGCGGCAAGCCAGTACTCTAAGTTATTAACTTCTTAACCTCCTTCCAAGCCGCACGATTCTTAAAGGATATATTAGCTAGGAACGTATAGGATACCCTTTAATTATGCTAGATTAATGTCTACCTAGGACCCCCTAATTAAATTGTCTATAACGCAGGAAAGAACTTCTTATCTGTAGAGTTTTGATAATAGATAAAGGCAATGGCAATTAAGGTTAAGGAAGTCCCTATTAAGGTATATAATAGTGTTAGAAAAGTAAAATAATATTACACGCCATTACGCCGCGTATATAAGATTATCTCTTTAGAACTAGAGGACGCTAGCGAAGAACTTACCTTGCAAATAGCTATTAAAGCTGTTAACGATTCCGCTAGCCTGGATAGACTCGTACCTATATTACTAGTCTTTAGCGCCTACCCTTAAATAACTAACAATTCTCCACTATTTCCCTCCGTTGTGTAACGAGCTAAGGCTATTCGCAAGGTAATAAAGGAGGTATAACGTCTCTATACTATACGCCAGGTTAATAACATATTAGGAATAAGAAATGGCCCAAACACCTTAACTACGCTTGATCTGCCACTTCAGTCTAAGGTACGCATATAGCGTAAAAAGGGAGGATGGTTAGGCCCACATTAACTCATTATAATTAATAGTTAAACTTATACTATTTAGATGCCTTACGGACCCACTTAATTCTGTTTAACTATTATTAAGCCTTACTATAAAGATAACAGTTCCGAGCCTTTACAGGATACTATAAAAGATACCCTAAAGAAGAGCCACGATTAACGTGCTCTAGAAGGCGACCACGATCCTAATATAATTGTAGTAGATACGCCGCAACCACAACGCGGTAGAGGTCGCCCGAAGGGATTACGAAATTACTAATATCTTATTAATTTTAAAGAGCAATTTGTTACCGCCATTAAGAATGGAGTTGAGCTATTAATAGCCTTTATAACAGCTAAGGAGAAGGCTAACTTTAAACTCGCAAAATAGCTCTAAAAGAAAGGTCGCATTATAACTCTAGGAGCTCCTTTCTAAGCATCCGACAAGCAGGAGATCAATAGTCTCATTACAAGAGGGGTCTTTAAATTTAAGAAGTATAACCCTACTAAGTTTAATAAAGTTTACATCTTTAAGTTAAGAATAGTTAATAAGATTAAAGGCAAAGCTACTAACGCCCCATTTAAGAAATTAAGGCTTATTATCTAAGGCTATAACGACAATAATAAGGAGGTAATTCTTATATAATCTCCCATAATTCAACGAGCCAGTTAGCGAGTTATTGTTACACTAGCTCCCTCCCTAATAAAGAATAGAATGGCAGTCTATCTGCGAGATATTACTTAGGCCTACACCTAATTAGAGACGCCCCTTTAGCGCTTAATATTAGCATACCTTCTAGAGCAAATTCGCCACTAATACTCCGAAGATACAATTATGGTTATGCTTAAGCCATTATATGGAATCGCAGAGGCAGGAACTTACTAGTGGGCTACCTATAGCAAGCACTATAAAGAGAAGCTTTTAATAACTACTTCTACATTCGATCTATGCTTCCTTATTATAACTACGGAAACTCTATTTAGAATCGTCGGCATATAAACCGACAATATAATTATTTTGGGAGATGACCGATTCTTAGCTCTTAAAGAAGACGAGCTAGTAAAGGCAAATCTTATAGCAAAGCTAAAGGAAAAGCTTAATTTAACAACACCATTACTCTTTAATGGATATATCCTCTCCCTAAATAAGGATTCCATTACTTTGTGCCAGAAGGGTTAAGGCAAAAAGATTAACGTTATTAACGTTAATTCTCTAAAACAAGGATATATAGAGCAACGCGCTTATAGAGCTTATATCGCTTCTATCTATTAACCTAAGGCTTTATTTAATCTCTCTATTACCGCTTAACACTAGGAACCAACTAAGAATAATGTCCTTGCCCTAAATAAGCGTCTCTCCTAGTAAATAAACCATCTTAACTAGGGACTACTCTACGTGCCTATTAATCTTCCCACCACTAAGCTCTTTATATTTGTTAATAGATTGTTCACAAATAATAAAGATTTTAGCTCCTAGCTAGGATATAAGATTATTATTGCAAACGAATCTACTAGAGAGAATAACTTTATAATCTACGGCAATCTTATCTATTGGAGCTTAACTAAGAGCAAGCGCGTTACTTAAAGCGTTCTAGCGTTAAAGATATATGGAATGGTTAGCGGAGTTAACATAGCAATTGCAATTAGAACTACCCTAAAGATAATTACAGATCGACTCGAACTTCCTATTATCCCTATAATCATATATACCGACTTATACTCCCTCTATAAGTGCTTAGTTAAGCTTAGTACTATAAAGGAGAAGCGCCTTATAATCGATATTATGGCACTTTATTAATCCTATAAACGGCAAAAACTCTTTAAGATTTAATAGATTAACGGTTAAGATAACCTAGTAGATATAATAATAAAGGCAAACCTAAATAAGGCTCTAGAAACGTTTGTTAATATAAATACTTTACGCGTATAAGTTAAAGGT
>Ga0307515_10011526_pt1 | contig 16775 bp, 11 predicted proteins | sample 17_EM_MG_FD_194513 | JGI IMG/M metagenome (GOLD analysis project Ga0307515, IMG submission 194513) | Populus trichocarpa ectomycorrhiza microbial communities from riparian zone in the Pacific Northwest, United States - 17_EM | ecosystem: Host-associated > Plants > Roots > Unclassified | place... | reverse complement strand
ATAATTTTCTAAACTTACAAAGTCCAATTTATAAAACACTAATCTAATAAATAATCAAGTGAAGGAAGGAGAAATTGAGAGAGGAAAAAAATTTAATTACTTTATTTTCCAGTTAATATGAGATTGTTATTTTATCCTGATTGAGGGGTTGTTACTTGTTACAATATCGTTGATTATAGATGAATCCACAAAACATCGAAGGATGTAATTTTAATAGTGAGTTTATTTTTACTTTCACTTTAATTTTATATACTTTTAAATTTATTTTTTAATATTTTGGGTAGTGTATTTGAATTAAAACTTTATTGTTAACTTTAAAAATTAATATATATGAATTAATAATTAACTTTAAAAAATATTTATATATTTATTTAATAGCTCAAGGCAAGAATAATTCCTAACTCCGCTACACACATGTATGATAATAATAATAATTTCAAAGTTACATGTTTCCTCTTTAAATTAATTATATTTGAACTTATCGGTGAGTTTTTTCGGTGCATCAATGAACTCTAATGGAGTGATCTCGTTTTACATGAAAAAAATATTTAATATGATTGTTACTTTGATTATGTTTTTGGCGAGTAGCTCCACTGTAAAATTATTTTTCATGTTTTTCATTTGTTATTTTCAAATTAATCTATGTCTTTGATCAATTCACGGTTTATTAGATTAATTATTTTTATTAAAATAATTTAATTTTTTTACTGACTCAAATAGATTTGAATTGAGTTTAACTATATCAATCAAATATGTTAAAATCTAGATGTGATGGTAAGATTTTATTAAATTAATATCTATTTCGATTTAAGTAAAAAAACAGTCAAAGCTTGACCCGGAATAAGGTTTGTTTGGCAGTGTGGTTGCGGTTGCTTTTCAAATAGCTTTTCGTGCCAAAATGCATGCCAATAATATTTTTTTATTTTTTAAAAATCATTTTTGACATCAGCATATCAAAATGATTTGAAAACACTAAAAACATATTAATTTCAAATTAATAAAAAAATAAAAAATTTTCAAATTTTATCAAAAATGCTTTTGAAACGCAGAAACAAATTGACACCTTTCTCGGATCAACCTACGGGCAAGTAACATTAACTGATATATAGAACCTATGTGTTAACATGCATACACACACTGGTCTCTTTCCACAATTTTGAAAATATGAGAATGCTTTTTCTGACATGAAATATTCCTTTCTCCCATCCCTTTCTTTTCTTTCTCCGTGTATATTCTCCTTTTTCCCTTTATAATGTATAATGTAGATGACGAGCAAGGTATATATACCAATCAAAGCTTTTTTTAACTTTTTTTTCTCTCTATATTTTTACAAAATCTCTCCTCAAACACATATGAATTAGAATTCAAACTCGAGCAATAAATCATCAAAATCAAGAAAGAAAGAAAGAAAGAAAGTAATCTTATCAAATCCGCAGTTCAACAGTAAAAAAATGCTGCTATGGCCTTACCAACAGGAAAAGGAACGTTCAGTCAGAAATGGCGAGGTCCCACCATTCCCATTCATACATGGTAGTTAAATTCCTTGGGCCATCAAGCTTAGCTGCCTCACACCACGCCATTACATGCCAGAGTTTGTTTTGTCAATAAGAACAACGACTCCTGCACTATCACTGTTTGATGAATATTCACAATCCTATTTTATCCGGCTATGCTACACGAAGCTTCTTCTTCCAATCATTCCAGATTTTAGTCTCACCTCATTGTTTACATCTGGCTGTTTAAAGATCCAGTTGAAAAGCTACAAACCTTTTGGTTTATTCTACCATTTTTCAAAAATATCCCATGTGCGCCTCTCAGCTGTTTCAGTCAAGTGCCTGATAAAACCAAATTCAGAGAGACAAATAAATAAATTCCTCTCCTTATTCTTCCTGAACATGAATAAATAAATTTCTTGGCATTAAAGGATTACCATCTAACATCCCATAAAAGAATTCAAGAAAAGATAATACTAATAAATCACAAGCTTGTATTCACAACATACCTTCCATAGACAGCTAATCACAATCATTGGGAATGTGAATTCAAGTGCACACAGTTCTTCATTATAAATGTCTAATGTTTCCTTCTCTTCTTTTAAAGTCTTTCTTTGGATAAATGTTTTCTTGGCTAGAACTCAAGAGATATTTTGGGATCTGGGCTTTATTTGTTTTTGTGGTTTTTGTTAGGTTCATTCTAAAAAGAAACATCTTGTGATTCGTGTTACTCGGTCTTGTTTCATGTTTCGCTGACACTGCTGTGATTTCGGATTTTTGTTACTTGGTTTTAGTTGTGTTTGTGTTTGCTATTGTTGACAACGAAGACTCGGCTTTGTGGTGCTTGTGTCTGTTATTTAGTCGCTTTAAGTGACTCTCTGTCTTCTTTTCCTGTGTTTATTGTTCTCATTTCATTGGCTATCTGTCCCTCTCTAGATCATGTCCTAATAGCATTGTCTAGATAATTTCATTGCAAAGCCAGAAACTTTTTGTGACTTCTGTTTCTGGGCTTTGCTTGTTTTGGATCATATCTTGATTGGCTGTTCGATTAATGGGTCATTCTTTGCTCTCTATTCTCTGCCTTTTAGTCTCTCTTTTTGTCTATTCCTGTATATGCGCTCCTCTTGAAGATCAAGGAAGAGACAAGATCACATATTTGCCAGGGCAGCCAGGGAGTGTAGAGTTCAATCAGTACTCAGGTTATGTGACTGTGAACCAACAATCCGGGAGGGCATTGTTTTACTGGTTGGTCGAGGCACCGACAAGTCGCAGACCTGAGTCCAGACCACTTGTTTTATGGCTCAATGGAGGCCCTGGTTGCTCCTCTGTTGCTTATGGAGCAGCTGAGGAGATTGGGCCTTTTCGCATTAGACCTGATGGCAAAACTCTTTACTCCAATCCTTATGCTTGGAATAAGTGTATGTGTAATAGATAATTTACACAATGCCATTTCTGTTTCGTGCTTTAACTTGTTCTCTTTGGAATTCATCTCATGTCTATTTTGCTGTTGTTGTCGGTGGCAGTGGCGAATTTGCTGTTCCTGGAATCTCCAGCTGGGGTTGGTTTTTCATATTCAAATACGTCTTCGGATTTGTACACGGCTGGTGACCAGAGAACTGGTAATTGTTTTGTTTGTTTGATTGTTGAGTACTTCAGTAGCCTTTTGATTCAATGTGATTATATGCCTTTCTGGCGTAAAGTTAGTTGATTTTGACTTCTTTAAATGCTTTTGGAAACTGGGTGTCGTGCATTTGTAGCTGAAGACGCATACACATTTCTAGTCAATTGGTTTGAAAGGTTTCCGCAGTACAAATATAGAGATTTCTACATCGCCGGAGAAAGCTACGCAGGTCTTGAATTGCATAACATTATTATTTTTTAACTGTCTCGTTAACTTGTTCATCTTAGGGATTGCACACTGTTTACTTGTTTGAAATTCGGTTTCAGGTCACTATGTACCTCAGTTGTCCCAAATTGTTTATCAGAAGAACAAGGGAATTAAGAATCCTGTAATTAACTTCAAGGGATTTTTGGTGAGAACACAGAACTCATTATTCATAAAAATTGGGAATTGTATAGACTTCTACTGCGTAATGGAAAGTGAATAGTTAAGTCAATATCTTTTTCTTTCATTTAGGTGGGAAATGCAGTCACTGATGATTATCATGATTATGTTGGCACCTTTGAGTACTGGTGGACCCATGGTTTAATTTCTGATTCTACCTATCGAACTCTACGCCTCACCTGTGATTTTGTATCATCTACACACCCATCAGTAGAATGCATGAAGGCTCTCAAGCTTGCAGAGTTGGAGCAAGGGAACATTGATCCATATAGCATTTTCACACAGCCTTGCAATAATACCGCAGCCTTGAGGCACAACCTAAGGGGTCATTATGTAAGCGCTTATCATACCCTTTTCTCTGAATCAACATCATCAAGGGATTCTGCTTAACTGTCAGCAGAAAGATACATGCAATACAAGTTAAACAAGGAACCTGATGCATTATTATCAAAAGTTGATTCTCTGCACCTAGCATGAAATTTCTTACTTGAAAAAAAGGCTATTATGCTTTCATTTGCTCACAGAAGTCTTTTTTGACACCCAATTGGTTTTTGGCACCAGCCTCTAAGTCTTGGATTTGACTGGAAAGTTATCATGAACAAGCCTAGCCTTTACTCATAGCGTTTCACATCTAAGATTCTACCATCAATAGCTTAATAGACATTGGAAGATAGTTTTCTTAGATTGAAAGAGACATGTGCAAGTTTCCAGGATTTTTTAGCAATACGATATAACAATTATCAAACAAATTGCATTCGAAGAAGGTTATCCACCAAGCATATATTTTTGCAAATATTTTCTGTGGCCTGTTAAAAAAATATTCGTATTTTTTCACTACTCGAAAAATTGACAACTTTCTTACAGTGACTTGTTTCCGAATAGCTAATTTGTGGGCTCGTCTTGGGTACCGAAGGTAATTGTTAAATATTAAGTTTCTGACATCCATCAAGTTTGTGGTTTTTGGACCATAGATTGTGGTTCTCGTGTCATGTGATGCTGTTTCTGACCATGACTTCTAAATTCGTGCCAAACTTTTCTTGACCTCTCAACAAACACAAATCTGAATCCGGTCTTTTCCTTTTTGATGTTAGATCTTCATCTATCAGATTATGTTTTCTACAGTTTCTAAAAGATTCCGCAAGAGTGAGGGTAACTAAATGATTAAATTTGTGTTTCTTACTTGCACGACTGATTTTCCTTCTGATTTTGGAATTTTTTTTTTTGAAAACTAACATGGTTTCAAGAAAGTTAATAATGAATGATATAAATTTGAAAAGTTTTCAGAAAATAGCATAGTTGGTAAATATTTGTGGTTGAAAATCGTGATTGTTAAAAAACTACTATTTAGAATAATAATTTAAATAAAAACTGTGATTCAGAATCACGATTTTAATACAACCGCTATTCTCAATAGTGGTTCTTTCACAACTGCAATTTAGAATAACGGTTTCATAACAAAACCATGATTCTGAATCGCGTTTACAATACATTTATAAACACCTTTTTTTTTTCCATGACCGCCACTATTGAGAGAAAAAACCCTAGAAATAAAAAAACCCAAGAGAAAACAGCCTTCAATCCCCCAAAACACCGTTCAATCCTTTACCAAAACACTAGAATCATCTTCCCCTTGTCTCATTTCTATTGTTTTTTTGTTGCATCCGCTCGCCGTCGCAGAAGACATAGATAGGCTAAGATATATTATTATGTTGTGTATAATTGTGTTGTGTTATTTTTCTAGTTAAGAGTTATTTTTTTTATTATTTTTATAATATTGTTTTTGCTAATTAACATGTTGATTTTAAAGTTGTCTAATATATTATGCATCTTCATACTTAGTTTATATAAGTATGATTTAATATTGTTAATTAACAAATGAACATGTGAACAAGTTGTTTAATATTTCAAATCATCTATTAACAACTTAAAAAATGCATATAAATAAAAATAATGTTTAAAAAACACATGCATTAATTTGAGATAATAATTAACAAATAAAAATAATGTTAAAATAGCTTCTGTTTTAATTATGGGTTTGAGGTTTGGTAACTTATGGTTTTGTGTGGTGTTTGATTGTGGTGGTTTAAACTTTATTTTATGTAAAATTTTGAGGTGGATTGTGCTCTTTATGTAAACACCCACTATTATCGTTAACAGTTGTTAATAAAACCGTATTCCCAATAATAATGGAGTCAAAAGTGTATTATTTTTCAAACATTTTTATCTCCTATGTTATTTCTTAAATTTTTTTATCAACCTGTACTAGTTTCATAAAATGCTATTTTGATAAAAGACTTTGATTTTGTTTGTTTTGTATCCCTGAATTATCTTTGATAAATTTTAGGTAAAAACTCATACACCATACAATCCATGAATGTAAAATACTGTTCATTGCTGGACGAGTGAACTAGAATTGCTCTACAGTACTTCATTCACTCTGTCCATACTTTTTGCCCCAGACAGTACTTAATCTGGTACTTAGTAGATACACCAAGCTCATTTTGTTATTTTCAAACTCAGCCATGGATGTCCAGAGCATATGATCCCTGCACAGAGAGGTATTCTAAAGTGTACTTCAATCGCCCTGAAGTCCAGAAGGCACTCCATGCAAATGTAACTGGGATTCCTTACCCATGGGAAACATGCAGGTGATATTTTTTTCTCTTAATTTTTTGAGAATTCTGTTACATATCTTCCAATAACACTGCTAACTGAATCACTACTTCACAGTAACATTGTAGGAGACTACTGGGCAGATTCTCCACTTTCCATGCTTCCTATATATAAAGAACTCATTGCTGCAGGTCTAAGGATATGGGTCTACAGGTACGTTCCCACCTTTGCCTTTTCCCCGCCATTCCCTTTGTTCTAGATTAAATCAGGGAAATCTGTTTAGTTGCTTGAAGATATCAAATGGTAGTTCTAGAAGGAATGCTTGTGGAATTGATTATTATGCATTTCTTTTCAATACTTGATCTCGGTGAGCAGGAGATCTAACTTGCGGTTGAAATTAATGATACAAACTTTTTAGCATTTTTATTTTTGTGATTTGTTTGCTTGTGTACGTGGATCTTCTTTATGATTCAGAGTTGTTTCTAGATGTTTTTGTTTCTGAACATGTCAAAGAAGATGTTGACATAGACACGGTGGAACTAACAAGAAGGACTCGTTTAGCTAACTCCAACTAATTTGTGTTGATCTGTTTTCATGTTATTTGGATCCATTGGTCTGTTTTTGTGGAACACTTGAGTTTAATCTTTATTTGCAACTAACTATGGCCTAAGTTGGTCGGTAAAGAGCTGAGAGGTTTTGTTGGATCATGTTTTCACCTATACCTGGTAGTTGGGAACTGGGAAGTTGGAACAGAATAAATTTCTTTTGAACCGCTGAGTTCTTGGCCAACTAAACTAATCTCCATGTCTGGATAGGGAAGCTTGTTTGCAGTAGGTAGTGTTGATAAAGATTGACGACTTTGGATTTATTTACAGTAGGCGAGACATACTGTGTGCTCTAGCACTAGTAATTGCACTGGGCCCAAATGTTTGTTTTGTTAGGTGGAAGCGTATGAACTATATATGTCTACTTGACTGAGAAGAGTCACCGAAGTCAACACGAAGGCAGCATCTGAAACTGAGTTTAAATGGGATATACACAGAATTCATAGGAAAACAGCTGCTTAACGATGACCAAAAGCTATGATTATATAAAAATAACGGAATGGATATTCTTTTTGGATAGTCAACTTTAAGAATTTACTTTGGTGATGTATAATATTCTCATACCTTCAGCAATAATGGCATGCATGTCTTGCAAAGCCAAAATATGAAAAAAGGTCGGACTTTTTTATTTTCAATTCGGATTTGGCCTTTGTTTTATGTTACGGCACTGGTCAGCATTATAACTTTTTGCCTTCAATTGTTTCTTGCCTCATTACGCAATGCATCTAACTCTGCTTGATCTCTTTGACCAGTGGAGATACTGATGCAGTGGTTCCTGTTACTGCAACTCGATACTCAATTGATGCCCTAAAACTACCAACTATTATCAATTGGTATCCGTGGTATGACAGTGGAAAGGTAAGTACCCATCTACTATACAGAGAACTAATTGCTACAACCACCTTATTTTGGTGCAACCATTGAACTGAACATTTGGGGATTTGATATTCTTTTCTTGCAATACAGTACTAAGAAAAGGGTGGTATAATAATCTTACAGAACTCCATGGTAATTTGTTCGTCTCCCATCTTCTTCTTGCCTCTGTTATAGGTTGGCGGGTGGAGCCAAGTATACACAGGGCTAACTTTTGTAACAGTGACCGGAGCAGGGCATGAAGTTCCACTCCATCGCCCTCGACAGGCTTTTATTCTTTTCATGTCATTTTTGGGGAACAAGTCCATGCCGGGCCGAAGCTTTTAGTCCTCCTTGCATTAATCATTGATGAATAAACAAGCGATAGATAATAGAATTTGTTCATACACAGGCTTATAAATGACAGAGTAAGAGAAGCATTCCTCTCGAGTGCTCTTCCATTCTTCCATAAGTGCACCATTTCTATATTTAAGTTGTAGCATATCAAAATGTATGGAGCTATTCTTTATAGTAATTCAATTATTTGAACTGTAAGTTTAGACAATAGAATTGTACTAATTTCCAAGAAATTTATACATAATGGAGTTAAAATATTTGTGCCCCAAGATTTACTTTTTCTTGGTTTGGTTAGCAATTTTTGGAAACTTCACTCTAAATCCAGTTGAAAGAACTCAGATTAACACCATGGGGTGCAAAAAGATTACCCTACAAGGGTGAACTCTTGAAACCCGTACATCAAATTTGCAGCAGGGCAAATTCGGTGGACTGATATGAATCAAATGAAGGGGAGAGGAGAGGCTTGTGGTAACCCACACTTCTGCCCTTGTATGCACGCAATTCAAAGTATTTCGCATGAAAGGACTTCATCATAAATGCATCATTCTGAAAATCAAAAGAAATGTTAGAATCATAAAAGTAGTCAGTAAAATTATCACTGCTACTATCAATAAGAAGGTGCTGTAAGGACTCGTGCCTCAAAAGTAACGAAGTTGGGGGCGTTGTTACGGCTAGTTTTATCATTTATGACCTTCCAATCCAAGAAACAGTGTAACACCCAGAAGTCAAGAATCCCAGGAGGCAAAGAGGAACAGTGTCCTCTAGTAGGACCACTTGCCCCATGTGGGTGTAGCTTATTGGAGAATGCACAGGCGCTATCAATTCCATCAAAAGAAGTCGACTGTCCATGGTAATAATATTGGGGCGGCAGATCCTTGTCCAGCTCATTGCAATATTTATAACTCACATGTTCGTCGCATCATGTAATATAGTAGCCAAAACAGGGCTCAAACAGCATGTTTCTTAATCTTGATCCTCCTCTCCCTGTTTGCACAAACCGTCCAGCGGATCATTAGGAAGGTGCCCTGAACTTCAGTTTTGATTGTTTGGTTAGCATTAGAAATGATAGATATAGAAAACAAAAAAACGCGCATCATTAAAGAAATAGAAATAAATTCACTTCCCATAGAGTTTTTGAATGAATTTCTGTATTTTCAAGATAGAAAATACGTCGATACATGTCTTATTTATCTCCATTTCTTCTATATCAATACAACAACTCCAGTGATACGTCTATACGCAAAATTTCTTGCCGAAGTAAGGGTAGTTTAAAATGCCTCTTATTTTTAGCAGCAAAAGAAGAAAAAGGAACGCTAAAAGAACATTTGTTGATACCGTTTCAAGGTGAGCATAGCTGCTCAACGGTTTTGGATTAAAAAAAAAAAAGGGGAAAACTTTGGATGATGAAGTAGGAGCACAAACTACCAGGTACCAACCCAAAAAAAAATTCGACTACCAGATCTTGTGTGCATTCAATTCAACAAAAGAAAGTACTATGGACAGCGCAGAGGGCATGTAAGAAGTCAATAAATAATAACATATAACTGACTTTGCAGGCTACACAGTTTTTTTCTAAATAACACATGCTTTGGCTATACTCTTAGACAACCTAAAAGCAGGGGCTGAAGTCAATTGTTAACGAGCTAACAACTAATTTAAACACCCTTTAAAGACCCCGAAACCCGCATTCAAGACAGACAAGCAAAGCCTGATTTTTCACTTATGGCAATGCACATTAGGACCTCTTCTCGCTCTCTCCTCTACGTCTTAAATCTTGCTACACTCCTGCTTTCTACTATTGCGGCCACCAATCACGGTCACCTTGAAGAGCAGAGGAGGGATAAGATTATCAAGCTACAAGGGCAGCCACCAAATGTGAGCTTCTCTCAATTCTCTGGCTACATTACTGTGGACCCGTTGGCAGGACGGGCTCTCTTTTATTGGTTGATTGAGGCCCCCAAGATTGTCAAGCCCAAGTCAAAGCCACTAGTTCTATGGCTCAATGGTGGGCCTGGCTGCTCATCTGTGGCCTATGGAGCTTCAGAGGAGGTCGGTCCATTCAGGGTACGACCTGATGGCAAGACCCTGCATTTGAATCCATATGCTTGGAATAAAGGTAAACATGGTCAAGATGATCATGTAATAATCTCTGAGGTTAATCGCTTAATGTGTGATCTTAGCAGTTTATTGTTTTTTCATTACAATAACCAGTCATCAAGGCCTCATTTATATCTAGATGGGACCTTGAATAATGGTGGGTGTCTCTATTAAATTGCCTGTCGATTCTCCTCTGTTCAAGTTTCATGTGCATTGGTGCAAGTGCTGTGACATTTTGAGTGTTCCAAGAAAGAATAAAATATCAGAGAGTTTTGGTTTTTGCAGTGGCAAATTTGCTGTTTCTTGATTCACCTGCTGGTGTGGGATTTTCTTATTCAAATACTTCATCAGATACATACACGGTTGGTGACAAGAGGACAGGTACTCGTAAAAGTATAGAATAGATAATTTTGCTATAATTTGTCAACAAGTTTGTTAGCCTACCCTCCCTAGTCCCTAACTAGGCGATTATTGCTGAAATCTGAAAGTGCAGCCAAAGATGCTTACACTTTTCTGGTTAACTGGTTTGAGAGGTTCACTCAATACAAGCACAGGCCTTTTTACATTGCTGGAGAAAGCTACGCAGGTGGTTAATTAATTAATTGTTCATCTCCAACTAACGTTTGACTAATAATTTGATCGCATTAATTAATATTTCGTTAATCCATGCAAATTCAGGTCATTACATCCCTGAGCTGTCACGAATTATAGCCCGGAGAAATAAGGGAGTCAAGAATCCTGTCATTAATTTCACAGGTTTCTTGGTGTGTCAATCTTGCCCTGAACAACACTAAAATTGGTCCAAAAATATCTTGACATGCAATCTTAATTAATGTTTTTTTTCCCCTGTTTTTGCAGTTGGGCAATCCTCTTATAGATGATTATCACGATAACGTGGGCACACACGAGTTCTGGTGGAACCATGGATTGATATCCGATTCTACTTATAAAGATCTAAAGAAGTTCTGCCCAAATAGTACTTTCTTGTTCCCAAAAAGTGAATGCAACAGTGCTTTAAAGAGGGCATATTCAGAGTTTGGAGATATAAATCCTTATAGCATTTACAGCTCTCCTTGCAATGAAATCATTACTCTTAGACACTATCTAAACTATTCACTGGTATATTATATTCTTGGATCACTCAAAATCCCTCTTCTTTTTCTTATTCCACACTTTCCGCTGATTAATGGCGGAACTTGTGATAATAATTTGGTTGTCCTAACGAGTTGGTAGCTTTCATTTGTTGGGTTTTAGCCATGGAAATTCAGAGGAAATGACGAGTGTGTGGTGATGTACACAAAAAGATACATGAACCGCCCAGAGGTGCAAAGGGCTCTTCATGCCAATATTACCAGGATTCCTCATCCTTGGGCCACTTGCAGCTCTATTGTTAGGAGAAACTGGAGTGATTCTCCTAAATCCATGTTGCCAATCTTCAAAGAACTTATAGCAGCTGGTATTAGAATATGGGTTTTCAGGTAAGCTCATGCTGAAAAAGATTTAGTTACAAGTCATCCATTCTGATAATTTGCATAAAATCAATAACAGGGAAATCATATTTTCTCAAAGGGTAATCGATATTTATTCTATCAACAGTGGTGATACAGATGCAATTTTGCCACTAACTGCAACCAGATACTCCATTAATGCTCTACAGCTACAAACCAACATAAGCTGGTATGCTTGGCACGATGACCATCATCAGGTTAGTCAACTACAAATGCTGAAGTAATGGTTTTGGCGTAGAGTATATAGATTTCCTATCTCTGATTTTCTCTAAGCACGAAGAATTTTCTGTTGGTATTGATTTGCACTTCTTTTTCATGCTTGGTTTGTTCAGGTTGGTGGCTGGAGCCAAGTTTACAAGGGCTTGACCTATGTGACAGTAAGGGGAGCAGGGCATGAGGTGCCTTTAACTCGGCCTCGACTTGCTTTATTGCTATTTAGGCAATTTCTGAAAAACGAACCCATGCCAGCATTTTAGTCCTAGAAGACTTCCTGTTGTTTAATCCTGAAGGTTACTAGCTGCGTATGGAGTGTTTTTATTTTTCTTTTCATATCATTATTTGATTAAACAAATTAAAAGTAGAAATGACAAAAATTAGAAATCTTTTTAGCCTCATTGTCTTCCCGCTGCTCAGCTAAGAATAAAGAATGAACATTAAAAGTCTTCTGGTCTTTTCAATTAGTTAGCATTTATTCATCTGATGCAACAATTTCCTACTTGTTTTCTGTCATTATTGAGCAATGGACATGAAACTTGGTGGGAATTCTTTGCCATTAAGAAATTAGATTGTTCAGTGGAGCCGTAAAGTGAATAAAAAAGGCACTAAAACAAAGATGGGTGGAGATAAGGAAGAAGCATCATTTTATTCTGTGATCCCCCTCAACCGGAGATAATTCTGGTTCTGGCCATGCTTCAAAAGAAAGCTAAAAATTAAGAGGGTCCAACCCCTGAAAGCATCTCACTGTTCTACAAGCTTGCAATTACCTAAATGCCTGCTATTCTTTGCTTGCCTTGGTCAATTGCATTACGGATTGATGCCTTTACCATATCCTCAGAGAATATTTGGCAATAGAAAAGAGAATTCTTGCTTGCTGTGAACAAACTTCACGTATCAAATTCGTACATGCAAAAACAAAGTTATAAAAACTAGCCCGAAAACCTTACTCGGGTCAGGTTTTATTCTGAACTGGTTTTTTTATCAATATAATATTGATCAACATAATCTCCATATACTTGATTCATGATACGAACTCGATTTGGAATTTGAGATGGGTTAACTCTGGAATAGGTTTTAGTGTAAAAAAACAATGGAGAGCAACCATACATTTTCATTAATAAAGAAAGGTAGGAAGACATCGTAATTTCTACGTTTGTCTACTTATTCATGCATGTATGTTAGGAACCCTATAATTTTAAACTTTTCAAATTATTCTCACCTGGTATGGGCACGCCATGAGGTATTCCTATCATTTAAATCATGAATTATATTTGAAAAAAAAATTGAAAATTGAAATGAATATAATTTCTCCTTCTCAAGTATGCTATAAGAATTGTGGGTTGTGTTTGGCATCGCCCGCCCAATTTTATTCCTAAACCAAGTCCTTGCAAATTGGAACTTTAGACTAGATTAGGAATCTCAATACAGTATGCTTCCAGGGCAGATCAGTCAATCTAAAACGCTCGACAAAGTTACTTGCAGACTAAGAAGTATAATTAACTCATTCCACATACATCGCATAAAGTTTTCTTGAATACCCTAATACACAAAAAAGCAAATAGAGCAAAGGTTATAAACATTTTGAATTCTTGAATCTTGCAGGAACACAAAATAAAGAAAAGCAATGCCACCCGTTAAAAGTGAAAAAAGAAAAGCTGAAGAAGACACCATATATATAACAAGAAAAGAAGCATCATGCTAAGGAGAGAGAACACTAATAGAAATTAATGGAGCAAAAGAGGGAGAGAGAGGTTCGGGTTTAGTACTGTGGTCTAAGCCTTAACATATAGAGATTTTAATTAAGCCAAGGAGATGTATAGGTTTAGCAACACAGTAATTGGTTTCTTGAATCTTTTCACTCTCTTAGCATCCATACCAATAATTGGTGGAGGTTTATGGATGGCAAGGAGTAGCACAACCTGTGAAGGTTTCCTCCAAACTCCACTCCTTGTTGTAGGCTTCGTCGTGCTTATAATCTCACTAGCTGGCTTCATCGGTGCATGTTTTCATGTAGCATGGGCACTTTGGGTCTACTTAGTAGTCATGTTACTCCTTATTGCAACCTTAATGGGTTTGACTATATTTGGCTTTGTTGTCACTAGCCAAGGCGGCGGTGTGGAAGTGCCCGGTAGGGTTTACAAGGAGTATAGACTTGAAGATTATTCTCCATGGTTAAGAAATAGAATTAAAGATCCTGATTATTGGAGAACAATTAGGAGTTGCATATTGGGTTCTAAGACTTGTGCTAAACTTGCCTCTTGGACTCCTCTTGATTATCTAGAGAAAGACATGTCTCCCATACAGGTATAATCTTTAATTTCATCAATCTTGTTCACTCTCGAATTTTTTGGCCTTATGGCTGTTTTTCTTGATTTTTGGTGCAGTCTGGATGTTGTAAGCCACCAACTTCATGTAACTACAACATGGCAACAGCGGTGCCTCAAGACCCAGATTGCTATAGATGGAACAATGTCCCAACTTTACTGTGCTACGAGTGTGATTCGTGCAAAGCTGGAGTTCTTGAAGATGTTAGAAGGGATTGGCGCAAGCTTTCAGTTCTTAATATTGTGATGGTTGTGCTTCTGATTGGAATTTATTCGACAGGATGTTGTGCTTTCCAGAATACAAGAAGGGCTGAAACTGATTACCCCTATGGTGAAAATCGGATGACCAAAGTCCGACCCAGATGGGATTATTACTGGTAAGTGAAAATCAAACCATGCTTTTATATTCATTTAAGATATATATTAATTAGATTTGAGACTCCTGATCACAGAAAACCTCATATAACACACACTCACTAACTTAATTAAGGTTGGATTTTTGAAAATTTAAGTGCTCAGATTGGAATCTTCACTTCTCAAAATCATGTACGAAAGGAAAAGGATAAAAGAGAAAAGAACTCATTTTGAGTGATTTATAACTTTGGAACTGATGATGATTTGATAAAACGTAGGTGTTTAATTTAATCACCAAGATCTTTTTGTGATTTTTTTCTCTTAATTACGCACCAAAATATTCATTATGAAAAGATAGCTGTTACTTCATTGGGCCTGCTCTATCTCGAGGCTACAATTAGGCCGGCGATGATGGGGCCAGGGCAAGATCGGCCAGTAAAAATTTCCACAGCTAAGTCATGCTTTGGTTTCCTTCTTTACAGGTGGAGATGGTGGCAGGACAAGAGAGAACAACTTTACTAGCTGGAGTCCCGATGATCTTTCAAAAATCTCCTGCTTGTGTTATTTTTCAGTGTCTGGGACAATTCAGTTGTTTTTCAGTGTATGGGGGGCATCTTGGAAGTTTCAAGGTCACCTTTCACAGTCCTTTCAGAGTCTTTTTTCCCCCCCTGTACACGGATGGATTTACCTTTGTTTTCAAAGATCACACCAGTATCTTTCTTTTACTTTTCTGCCTTTTGACGTTATGCAGGTTAAATACACCCACTAAGCTATAATTATATTCACGAGTTTTCTTGTTCTTGAAATGACACGGGCTGTATTTCATAATTAATTCCCTCTTCAAGTATATCACATTAGTTAGCTAGGATTAGCAAACTTCTAAAATGAGCAACAAGTTGTTTGCAATGCATGAATCCGCATAGAATTGCTAATGAGACATTAGTCAATGATAAAAGGGGGAAAAAAGGGCTGAGGCCTTGAAAGAATTGGGAATGTTCAGGTGGGAATTCCTCCTTTCTCGAACCTCTAGCTTATAATTTCTTTCATGGAGGAATATGATGGCTCAACAAATCCCATATGCATAACCAAAAGTGTTGAAATGATGAAGCGTGGTGGAAGCAGTATCAATCTCAAGTTTGTTCCCAAAATCTTCCAGCTTGTCTAGTACCATTTGCTGCCAAAAAGGGCAAGAAACGGGTGGTCTATACCAAAAAGCTCTTCAATGAGAGCTTCCCAACAACATTGGCTTCTATTGCTTTTCCTTATTTGCCTGGGTACTTTCTCCATATCTTTTTCCGGCCTCTAGTTGATTAATAATCAGAGTTAACTGCATGTTATGCTCACAAACATTAGCATTTCGATGAGTTGGTGCACGTCGGAACTTGGAGGAGCAGGGTTTCCGGTGAGAAACCGATCCACGATGGGGTCAACATTAGGGTGGCCAAAGGAAAAGGTCTTTTGAGCCGGAGAGAAATTAACTATCATTGTGGGTATTTTTAGATGATTTTTCTTGGATATTTCTTCAATCTTTATTTTATCAAAATTAAACCCAACTTTTTATTTCACCTAAAATATGCCATCCACTTCATAATATTCACGAGGATTTTACTTCAAAGAAAGGAAAGAAAAAATCTCTAAAGACAATTAGTAAACTAGCATTTATCAATATTTATCGACGACGCATGTGGCTGAGGTGGGCCTAGCCACGGTCCATTTGAAAATGAGAGCAGGCTTATTTGCCGAAAGAAAACTGATGGGCAAATGGAGCATGGGTCCAGTCTAAGCGAGTCGGTCTCTGTTCGTATAGCTTTCAGCCAAGTGATGCTTGCTTGTACTTGGTGAAGGTGAGGAAGGTGGCATGATCAAGGTTGTTAATTCCGTTTTGTTTTGCTTGGAATGACCGAAATGTTCTATATTAATTCAAAAAATGGAACAAAACAGAAAAAATTTCATCTTATTTTAAATCTCGGTCCGTTCCGGATTTTTCGGCTAAATTTCACCCGGAATGTTCCTGTTTCATTCCACATGTTCCGTTCCGCTCTTGAAAAACCATAGAATCAAATTGAACCTTGTTCAATTTAATTAATTAAACCACCCAATTATAAAAAGTTCTTTTTCATTATATTTTTCAATAACAATGATATTAATAATAATATTAAAAATTATTATTACTATTTTCATTAACAATGATATTAATTTTTTAAAATTAGATTTATCACTAATATATATGGTTTACATTCATGTTGTTTGTTTCATGTTTATACTTTGTAGGAATTTGAGCAAAACAAAGG
>Ga0307515_10011525_pt1 | contig 16776 bp, 22 predicted proteins | sample 17_EM_MG_FD_194513 | JGI IMG/M metagenome (GOLD analysis project Ga0307515, IMG submission 194513) | Populus trichocarpa ectomycorrhiza microbial communities from riparian zone in the Pacific Northwest, United States - 17_EM | ecosystem: Host-associated > Plants > Roots > Unclassified | place... | reverse complement strand
CAACAGAACAGCCCCTTCCCCGATGGCACGCTACAGAAAAACCCTTACCCCTATGGTGTGCTACATGCTGCTACATAGTCTATATAGTTTCCGATCAACTATGGAGCAAAAGTGTGTTTCCTGATGATGGCCTTGGGATCACATTACAAGGTCATTATAATGGCATCACACACCCCTCATATGCCCACTGTGAAGGGGCTATAATAGCATTGCAATCACAGCTAACTCTTTCAAGTGCATTTTCATGGATTTTGGACATTTTTATACATTTTGACCGTCATGATACCTTATGACAACCTCATAAGGTAAGTTCAACAGGTTTTTCCAATGTAGATTACTTGTCTGTTCTCTTCCTCCAATCAAATAACCTTTGCTACCTTGAGTGTGACCCAATAAGATAAGAAAAATAAACAAAAGGAATGTGGGTTGGAAATGGGCTGTTTATGGTTGACCAGGGATGGGCACTTAGGACCTAGCCATGAGAACATAAGTGGGAGAAAGTGAAAATATAATATAGGTGAGTTCAACATTGCCATGAGATGAGGGGTACCCTCATAAATAACATTTTAGCCTTTAATGGGGGTTTTCTCATGGGCAGTCATCTCCCAACATGACTTAGATAGTAGTCAGTAATGAACTATTGCTACTATGGGTTCTGAAGGTAACAGGTTGTGGAGCTGCCAGACATGTGCACTATTTGGGAAACAGACTGTCAAGTTGTAACCAGTTGGAATTACACCCTTGAACATTCACACTCCCAAGAGCAATTTCCTTCCTTCGAAAAAGCAATGGACCCGTTCAGGCAAATCCAGATCCGAAAACATCTCGTAGCCGGCCTCCAATGATGAGTCACTGACCGGGAAGTCATCATCCTCGGGGTTGGCCGACTCGATGAGTGAGGTGCCAAAACTCCGCATGTTCCGGCCAAGCACCACTCCTTGATGAACTTTGTCTGCTACAGTCAGATCCACCACCATCAAAAATATGTATGCACGTACCGGCAAGGGAGGAGAGACGGGTTCGACAACAACTACCCGAAGGTGAGTCAGCCTCCTGACTCGAACCACAACCCCGTCCAACGTCCGTGCAATGGTAGTCGTCCCAGTCCGGTACTTCAAATTCATCACCTGAATGGCCTCCCCAGTCGGGGGTTGGCGTACCAGGAGTAGACCCATCCTCGCGGAGACCAGACACGCATTTCGAAAAGAATCTTGACGTAACACGAGGAGAGGAACGAGAGTATTCTCCTGGGCTTCGGGTCGCGAGGGATTGTGGTTGGCCACAAGAATCCATGACCATCTGGGGGGGTTGTTCTAGCCCTTTTTGCTGGTTCCAGATCCTTTCAGTGTCTATCACGACAGTTGTCCCCCAGGCAAAGGATGAAGAGTCGCTCAGGATGTTGCCGTCTTCTAGTTCGATATCCCAGATCGTAGAACGATTGTCAGGTGCCCCTTCGGTTTGCTCCTGCTGTGATCTTACATCTTCTGCAATTTCCTCGTTGAGCTTGGGTGTGTGCTTTTGTTTTCCGTGGTGAGATAATTCACCGAGATCAAGTCCACGGCTCGACGAGGTCGAAGGCGATTGTGGACCCGTAGCAATGAATTCGGGTTCATCGTAGAACGAGGTTCGTTCTTGTGGTGAGATAAGAACGACGGTAATGGCGCTGGGCGAAACTACACCTACCAGGCAGGTCTGGGAGAGGGATTCTGGCTGCAGCTGAGGATGACTTTCCTTTTCCAAAAACACCCTTACCACCAACCGGTATCTGGAGGTGATCAGCGTCTGGGTTCCAAAGGGGTGTTGAGACGACCTACCGTTAGCCTTGATGATCCAACATTCTTTGGGGTAAAACCATGGAGAAATAAAAGGCTAGTAGGAAGGCTTGGCTTTTCGCGACGGCGTCTCCTCTGCCTCTTCACTGGGGTATGCTCTTCTGCAGGTTCGCTCGAAGGAGCAGAGTCAGACGTTGTCCGGGTATGTCTCTTCAGCATTAACGATTGCTCCCTTTCTTCAGCTCCTATAGGATGTTCCGCCGATCGCTTCTTTCGAATTTCAGTAGATTTTTTGGTTAGCGTAGGGTCTGCTTGGGTTGGGGCACCTCTCGAGCCCTGAACTTCCGGTCGGATGGTCAACAGAGGATTACGAGCAGTCAAGATGGGGGTTTTTAAATCAAAGGCTTCAGGTAGAGATTCAACAGGGCCGAGGATATCTGTGCCATAGGAGGGAACGAACGGGAGTTGAGTGTGGACATAAGAGCGGACACGCCCAGCCTTGTCGATGTCCATCGGTGATCAAACGTGGGAAAGCGGGCGACGGAACAAATCGCGGTCGGAGGCGCCCCGTCACGTCCTACCGTTCCCCATTCCTTGTCTTCTCCTTCCACTTTTCCAAGACTCAAAAAAATGCTCGCTAGATACACCGCTCGTAGTCTCTCCGTTCACGGTCGTTGGTTCTCTTCGTCCGTCGCCCGTCACACCAAGGTTGCTGTCCTAGGCGCGGGTGGAGGAATCGGCCAGCCTCTCTCTCTCTTGCTCAAAGCCGATCCGCTCGTTACTTCCCTGAGTCTGTACGATATCCGTGGTGCCCCCGGAGTCGCCGCCGATGTCAGCCACATTGACACACCGGGAGAGGTAAATGTTCCCCTTCCGTTCCCCCCAACTCTGATGAGTGACGTGGTACCAGGTCAACGGTTACCCCGCAGACAAACTCGACGAAGCTCTTGACGGTGCCAAGGTTGTCGTAATCCCCGCTGGTGTTCCCCGAAAGGTACTACCGCTTCTTTCTGTGGAGCATGTTGAGTGACTGATGTTGTTTTTCCACCTTAGCCTGGCGTAAGTTCCGTGTCTCTTGGAAGATGAATTTATTAACATTTTTCCCCCTTCGTAACAGATGACCCGCGACGACTTGTTCAACGTACGTTCATCTTTCTCTCATTTATTTGGACAATACCTCACGGAGCTCTTGGTAGACGAATGCTTCTATCGTCCGTGACCTTGCTGCCGCAGTTGCCCGTGTCTCCCCAGACGCTCACGTTCTCGTGATCTCCAACCCTGTCAACTCAACCGTTCCAATCGTTTCCGCCGTTTTTGACAAGGCCGGTGTGTATGACCCACGACGAATCTTCGGCGTAACGACGCTCGATGTTGTCCGTGCTGCTCGTTTCGTATCTGGTATTGTGGGAACGAACCCAGTTGATACCCCGATCACCGTTATCGGTGGACACAGCGGCGCAACTATTGTCCCCATCCTCTCACAATCATCTTTCGGAAAAGGCATCTCCGGAGAAGCATACAACAAGGTCGTAAATCGTATTCAGTATGGTGGCGATGAAGTTGTCAAGGCCAAGGACGGTGCTGGAAGCGCTACCTTGTCCATGGCTTACGCTGGTGCCAAGTTCACCAACGCCTTACTCCGGGGTCTGGCGGGCGAGAAGGGTGTGATCACTCCAACCTTCATCAAGAGCCCTTTGTTTGCTGACCAGGGCATCGACTTCTTCTCGTCTAATGTCGAACTTGGTGTAAGTGCAGAAAACTTTGATTTACCGTAACCGTGCTAACGTTATGTCCTCCCAGCCGAACGGTGTTGAAAAGATCCACTCCATTGGAGAGTTGACTGCGGAGGAAAAGGGACTGTTGGAAGCGTGCTTGCCTGAGCTGAAGAAGAATATCGAAAAGGGCAAGGCCTTTGTCGAATCCTCTCCTTAATTTTACTACCACACGTCTTGAAGATATCATTAGAATGAGACTCGCACGATATTACGAAACATACCTAGCGGTGTTTAAAGTACCTGCCCTTGACCGTGGTGAAACCGTCCTCTTCCACCTCAGTGGGTTGAATGTCCTGTACACGGTCTGAGCCGTATCCATCTTCGTTATCCGACTCCCAATCGCCCTCTTCCTCACCGCTATCGGTATCCAACCCTCCGGGAGGACCGGCTTGTGCAAGTATAGGTCTGTTGGAAACCGCGTTGGCTTGTTGCTCCAAACGCAGTAGGCCGGTTAGATCACCCAGATGGATGTCCTTCCACAGGTTCGTGATATCTTTTGCGACCGACTCGGAACTCCCGTCCTCGACAATCGTCTCGAATTCGTCGTCCATGATCTGAAGGAGCATCTCTTCGATGTATTCTGCGTCAGGAGGCGTAGGCTGTTCAAATGTGTCGACAATGACAGATGCAATCCACGTCCGCTTCTGGGCAGAATCTGGGCCACCCCAACCATTTTGTACGGCGATCTGCAGCGCTGGCCACAGTGCGAGGCGAGCAACGACGCCTTTGGCAAAGGAGAGAAAGGCGGAGGAAGGAGGAGATGGATTAGACATCTTTCTTTTGTGTGGTCGATCTTGAAGTTGGAATAATCTCTTGTTCGATCTCCCACCTTTAGAGGGTCGCACTGTGGCCTCCCCGTCACCTAATGGAGCCCGAGCCCATAGAGACCAATAGACCGCCTGCGGTCAGCAGCCTCAAGTCCCATTTTGAACAGATTGCCAACGCCAATTCTCAAATTCCCTCCAGTAAAAAGCTCACGGTTTCTGGCCTCGGCTTCCCAACCAGTACCAGTGGTCTCTTGACCGCGGACCGTAGGGTTAGCCCCCGCCAGAGAACATCTTCTGGTAATCTTCACTCCCAAACAGACGACCGTGACGACGAGCACCGTCCCACAGTTCATCTCGGGTCTGCCTCCTCGTCAGACCTCAGGTCTCCTAAACGGCCCCCTCCCCCCCCTCCAACCCGCTCCTCCAAGCCAGCCTCTCCAAGCGCATCCCCCCGTTTAGGTCCCCTTTCGACTTCCTCTCTTCCCAACCCATCTACCAGTCCAATCAAGCGTCCCCCTCCGCCAATACCCCCTTCCCCCATCCCGAAATCAGATTTACCTCTCCCGCAGGCAGGAAGCGTAGTCCCCATACGAGGGAAGTTGTCAAGGTTTGGACGATTTGAACCATTGCGCCATACTCTGGCTGATTCGCGTGCGACACATAGCAGTGATACCCATCAACCTCAATCCATCCATCCACTATCGAAGGCGGTTGACATCACCCATCAACCGGAGGCCACGGATTGCTTGCAGTTCTACGGCGGGAATGACCTCCTCTCCCCCCCTCCCCCGCTTCCTACGAGAAAAAGTGGGAACCCCTTGGCTCCTGACGATAACAAACCAGTCGCTGGGGGTAGTCCCACAATCCAGGTCGACTCGGCACGGGATCCAAAACCTTCTCGCGCTGTCCCCCCACGCCCTCCGCCACGCTCCAAAAACCCAGTCACTTTGTCCCAATCAACTCCTCCGTTCAGCAACCCTCATACCCCTCCACCGCTACCAGCTAGAAAGGCCACTTCTTCCGTTTATGAGGACATACCCCCTTCGCGCGCCCTCGGTCTGCGCATCCTAGAAAACCCGATACCCTCGGAAACCATTATAGAATCTTTCCACACTGTCACTGAACGGAAAATATTTGGAAGCCTCCCCCCTCCCCCAAAACGACAGATCGGTTTGAAGGACGACCTCCCGGAATTCAAGCGCCAGCAACAACTCTCTGACTCTTCGGACGAAGAGGAAGAGGAAGAATCTAAAGCTAGAATTGACCTTCCAGACTCCAGCCGCTCGTCGCGGAAACCCCCCTACGCTGATTTCTATCCGTACTCGGAATTACACATTTCTGTCCCTCATAATGGAGTTTATGCTGTGGCCGGTAGCATTGTTGCTATTGTTTCTTCTCACATCGTCAAACTGTTCGACCTTGCCGTCTCCGAGTCGCCGTTGTACGCCTTGGACCTGAAGGACGTCTCCCCTGATCATCGTTCTAGAAAACCCACAAGTCTCGCGTTCAGAAAATCGCGTGCCCATGGTGAGAAAGCCACCCTGCTTTGGATAGGGACAAAGGACGGTCACATTTTTGAAGTGGACATCCGCTCCGCGGTCCTCGTCTCCTCGAAGATGGCTGCTCACGCGCAGACTGTCACCCACATCTTCTCCACAGGCCATACGATGGTCACAATGGACGATAACGGAAAGGCCCTCATCTTTGCCCCGGACGACTCTCAAGATTTTGTTTTATCCAGCGCTCAAGCTCGGGTGGTACGAGTTGCTGATAAACAAGATTTCGTAAAACTCATCGCAGGAAAGCTGTGGACATCAGCTCGGGAATCGTCCTCTGGATCTGCGAATTCCTCCCGTGGACCGATCGTGCGTGTGTACGATATCTTCACATTAGGGGGTTCAGGGAGGTCTCTCTTGCCAACCGAACACGTCGGGACGATAACATGCGGAACCATGCTCCCCTCCAACCCTGGCTATGTTTACCTTGGGCACGAGGGCGGCACCGTCACGATCTGGACCCTGGAGGGGGCACAGGGCGCGCCCGAGTGTGTTGATGTGGTCAAGGTGTCGATGTCTGATATCCTCTGTTTGACCGGCGCGAACGATAGACTGTGGGGCGGGTCCAGGGCTGGATATATTTCCGCTTACGATACCTCCCAGAAACCGTGGGTGATGACTAACTCCTGGGTCGCTCACAAAGACGTCCCCGTCACTCACTTATCTGTGGATCCTTGGAGTATACCATTGGTAGGGAAGTTATGTGCTGTCAGCGTTGGTAGAGATGAGAAGATGAGGTTCTGGGACGGTCTATTGGCAGTTAGTTGGATAGGTCGGTGCGGTAATCTGCTGGTACTTCTGCGGCCCACTGATGCTCTCCCTTATCGAAGATCACGAATTAATGACCCGTGAAGACGAATACAGTTCCTACCGTGACCTGAGCACGCTCATAGTCTCCTGGAATGTTGACGCCAACAAGCCAGATGCACTGACCGGGGATCCGAGCAACGTTGACTTTTTGGAGGAGGTCCTCACCAGTGCAAAATCGCCGGATATCATTTCTATCGGCTTCCAAGAAGTCGTAGACCTTGAGAACCGGAAAGTGACAGCCAAGTCCGTTCTCCTTGGTAACAAAACCAAGGCACATGATGGCACGATGTCGCAGAAAGTATCCACTTCTTACAAGAAGTGGTATGACCATCTCGTTCTCTCCGTTCGTCTCGCACATCCCGGCACGCCGTACCACGTAATCCATTCAGAAAACCTTGTTGGGCTGTTCAGTTGTATTTTTGTAAAGGTATCCGAACGGGCTTCAATCAAGGACACACACCTCAACGTTATAAAACGCGGTATGAGAGGTAATTTTGGAAATAAGGTAAGAAAGCCTACGCCTTGCATAAACCCGATCTCACGTCCTCCTAGGGTGCTATTGTTTGTCGACTTATTATCGACGATTCTTCGTTATGTTTCATCAATTGCCACTTAGCGGCCGGTCAGCATCAGGTCCGTCAGCGGGGAAGGGATGTCGCCGCGATCCTGGAAGAACGTGCCCTGTTTCCCGAACAAAGTAATTTCGATCCTTGTGCCTTCGTCACTGGAGGAGACGGAACAATGGTTCTCGACCACGAGATCGTCTTTGTGAGCGTCGATTCAAGTCGTAGATTGCTGCGTTCTAAAGGTCGCCCAGTTCAGTGGAGATATGAACTACCGCATCGAAGCCCGCAGGGAAGTGGTCATCGCTTCCATACGTTCTGGGGAATATCAAAATCTTCAAGTCCATGACCAGCTTCTCAAAGAAATGAAGCTAAATCGCGGGTTTCGCCTCCGCTCGTTTCAGGAAGGCCCAATTGACTTTATCCCAACATACAAGTACGACCCCAGGACAAACGAGTTTGACACGTCCCAAAAGAAACGAATCCCTGCATGGTGCGACCGTATTCTCTGGAGAGTGCTCAACAACCCCAGAGCCGTACAGACTCAGTATCGCCGTTGGGAGGCGAATATATCCGACCATCGACCCATTTCCGCAGTGTTCAACTTGACCGTTAAATCTATAAACCCGGCTTCGAGGGCCCACGTCAGGAGTGACGTCGAAAAAGAGTGGACGTGTCTTCAGCAACGGCTTTTATCGGACCTCTCGAGGTTTTACATTGATTGGGGAATCCTCTAGAAAACTCTCAGATCTCCATTTTTATACTCAGATGCAGTCCCTTTTCATCACATCCCCACATCTCATTTGTATCACACCTCCAAGAACGCTGTTCCTGTCATTGTCATTGTAATTCCGCACGGACTTCTCTAGTTGTTACCTACTCCCTGTATCCTAATCCACCCCGTCTTGATCCAAGTTTCCACCTTCGTCGCTACTTGAAGACTCTGAGACTTCAGCGGCTCCGCCACCTAGAAAGCGGTTTACCACATTACGAAGGATCCTTACTGGGAGTGGCTATTATGACGGACGGGCGCAAGCCTCAAAAAATGACCGTCGAATCAACTTACTCCACGCACCTCAATATCTGCCTCGTCATCACTGCTGTCCCCTTCTCCACCCCCTACAGCGGGAGCTTGGTCGGCAACATCTTGCTCGAAGCCAAACATCCCTATCTCGCCTTGTAGTTGACCTGGCATGCCCCGATTGGGATTTGGTGCGCCAACGCCATTTGCTTCTGCGATCATCAGGTCTTCCAGCGCATCTTCAGGTAACTGTGCTGCCAACTGTGCAAACTGGATAATGCCACCGGGGAATCGCCCGGCAAAATTTGGGTGCGCCACAAAAAAGTCCTATAGAGCCATTGGTCTCGAGTACAGCGAGGTGGGGCGAGGCTTACCAACCTGTAGTTGTCTGCGGAATACACCGTCTGGTATCAGCCTCTCCAACAAGCGTTCTTCTTCCCTGGTGTTCAATCTCCGAGGGCGGTATCCTAGTGCATCTTCGACACCCTGGAAGAATTCCGCGTTGTATTCGCTAACCTTCAGGTATGGCGGCAGAGGATCACATGAAAGTTGTCTGGAGTTTAGAATCTCTTTTGGTAAAAAAGAGAATAGGGACCGGCATGTTTTCTCGAGAACGATGACATGTCGATAAATTGAAGTCCGGATCGTCGCCGCAGCAAGAACCGTAGATCGGTCCTCGTTTGTGCTCCCCGGGACTGAAGCCAGGGGCGGAAGCGACTTAATGCACTCCGACAACCAGGAGGAATGACTGTCCCCCAACCATAAGTCCCCCCATCTCTGGACATAGAGGTGGCAAAGGAGCTGCACGGCCGCATCCGTCGGGCACGAAAGAGAACTTGGAAATGGCGAAATATCAGAGGAAAACCCCGCTGAAGGAGATTAGGGGAGTCTCACGATGAATCAATATGCAATTTGAAAGCAGATTTGGATCGAACTTCCGCAGGCAGTGGTATATCCACCTTGTCTACGAGCAGCGGAAGAAGGGAAGGGAAACGCAATACTGCAGCCCTAAATGCTTGAATACTCGAAGTGTGATCCTGAAATTCAGAAGATGTCAGGGGGTTGGCAAAAGGTAAGCGATCCTACTAGCCTGCAACCTTGTATCATCTTCGTGGATCTTCATCGCAAGCGCTCTGGTATACCACCACCCAGGCAGAACGGTTGGAGCGAGCCTACTCACGAGACCTTCTGGATTCGTTTCAAAGAATCTCCAGACCTCCAGTAACCAATCATGCATTCCTGCCTTTACTGCGAGGCCGTCTAGATGCAACAAGGATCCATGTGGGTCAGTCCATGGGTCAAGGGAATACAACAGCCTGGCAAACTCGAACGCCGTTCGAATGCAACCCCGTCGGTAGAGATCACTGTCAACTATGGGGTTACGACTTAACACAATAGGAATGTGAACACGACCCACACCAGTTGTCGATGAAGTGCCAAAAAGAATGGCCGATTCTCGACACGGTCGAAATCTAACCGATGACATCCGCCCATGAAATTGAACGCTCCCACGAAAGCTCGCTCGTAACTGAAGAGGGCTCTGTCAATAAAGTCGGAGGCGGTGCTGTATTCTGGCGTGCATTAGATGAAGGAAAGGGGCATAGAACAGGGTGTAACACCTTCTCGATGGCTGTATACCTCCGCGAGTTGAAGCAAGGTGTCGGCATGATAGGGTTGTGCACGTAGGAGGTGATTGAACCCCTCAGGGTCTGTAACCCGTCAGGCTAGATTTAAGGACCAGCCATCTGACCGCTTACCCCCAGACATGACGGTTTGCATGAAAGCCATGGTGATTGCCCGATACTTCTTTCCATATTCCACAGTCCACCACACCTCTTCTGGTCGATCCGACCATCCGTAGCGGAATAGTTTGTCCTCGCGTTCATCGGGAGTAAGCTGGCGAACGGACAGTCCTTCACGCAATTGCGCCGGCCACCAATTTGGTTTGGGATTTGTCAATGTTGATCTATGGGCCATGCCCGCCCGTTTTGAGGTTGCGCGAGAGGTAGTCTTCGAGGAAGCTACGACCTTGGACCCGAAGAATTTACGCATCTCGAGTTCACCGTCGAGATGTTGTGGGGAGACGGATAACAGAGCCATGAAGCGTCTGTGGGGCGATGGACCTAGGTTTGAAGCACCCTCAGAAACTGGTTGGAGTCCGTGTGGGTCCAAGGATAGCTCAGCCAGAACTTTGTCGAAATCCTGGTTATCATTAGATTGTCCGGCTTTAGCCTTCTGTTTCTTGGACTTCTTGGAAGCGTTGGATCGGGGTGGGTTTTGGGCAATTGAGTCGGTCACAGACTGTTTCTTTTTCTTCTTCCCCTTTCTCATCCGGTCAGCACGACTCTCGGTCGGTGAATAACAGGCCGACCACAAACTTTCTTAGGCTTCGAAGACTTATCAGTTGGCCCCTCTTCCTCGAGATCCTCAACCGCCAGCGCGCCAAACTTTCGATGTGCCATTCATCCTCCAAGTCATACAATCACTGGCACAAAACGCACCATTGTAGGTTTGTCCGCATCAGAGGGCGTGTCTTCGAAGTCGATGCTGTACTCATCGTAAGCAGGAAGCAGGGTGGAAAGTTCCTCCTGTTCTCTAAGCTGTCGCTTGTTCAATCGTGGAGGCATGGTGGTGATCTAGGGCGATCGGCTTGGACGATTTCCCACACGGTGAACGTTTGAACGATGGATCAATTAGCATCAAAAACCTCGGTCGCTGTCACTCTTCTGGGACGGATATGTATATTTCTGTTATCGAGGATAGTCATTTAACATATAACGGACCCAAATCGTCTGTTCAGTGTTCATGGTTGTATGCTCGTGCCCTCAAGTTCAAGCCAGAGACGACACCATTCTCAACTTTGTCACGACCAACTTCCTCCACGAGCCATTTTTCATTTGCTTTGTCGTTCAATCTGCCGGTTATTGAGGGGATATCTAGCTGCAGTTCGTTGGCAATGAACAGTCCAATCTCTGGAACGGATTGAGAACAATTCCCAGGGGTGAATGCATAGATATCTCACCGGTGTTATCGTGGTTACCCCTGATTTTCTCCAAGTTGGCAAGGGCTTTCTTGGTGGCATAACCAATTAGATTCACATCGATGGCCGAGTGACCAAGCTGTACAACCGTTAGGCCACTCAGGAGTGATTCTAATGACACCCTATACGCACACTCCCCCACTTGGTCAACGCACGACGGTTCATGGACTGACCAAAGTGAATTCCAACGGCAGAGGCGGAGGACTTGAGCTCATTTGCAACAGCCATCTCGGTTGAACTGTGTATGCACATCTCAGCAAGCAGAAGGGTGATCTGGGGGAGCTGCGAACTTTGCATCCATGATCCCATACTGAGCAAAAGTCTCTAATAGGAAGCCCTGAGGGTCAGATCCATTATATTTATTCCAGAGGGTACCGAGATAGTCGGAAGTATGTTTCGCGGCAGCAACAGCTTCAACATTGTATCTGTCAGTGAATGCTTATTAGATATCAACAATTGAATGCTCAAGGGACTTGCTGGTATTCGCCGGTGTTTACGATTCCTCCAAGACTGAGACTACCACACTCATGATCAGCTGTTCCAAGAAGCAGGGTTTCATCTGAAGCGGAGTCAACGTATTCTTTGAGGTAATCTACAACTTTGTTATACTGGAGACACCCAGAAAAAGGTTAGAATGGTACTGGAAGTTGGGGAGCAACCCACCATCAGGATCTCATGCAAATGGCCAGCTAGGTCGTTTCCGTGACCAGCATGGTCAATTCGCTTGATAAAACTCAGCGTTGCATTGTTTCATAGCACCACCACTACACACCGAAGCTTCAACCATCTGATATCACATGAGCGGGATGAAATTTTACAAGAGATAAATACCCTTACTAAGAAGAACCCATTGTTCGAGTCTTGAGTAGCACGCTCCAGAGATCTGATCGCAGTCTTGGTCATCTCAAGTAGACTTGGTTCCTTGGAATTATCCCTGTCCAGCTGTGAGGAAGTGTGAACAAGATGGTACATGCCGGTGATAGGAATACAACTCGCCTCGTAACTCATATGATCAGCGGTAAACAACCCAAGGTAGGGCTTAATAGCGTGCTTCGCATTGCCACCCTGAAGGTTGTCGAATTCAGTACGGTTTGCGAACGCATAGTAACCGTTCTCTGCGGCGAGAGCAAATATGTCGATGTTATCAGGTCGGCTGGAACCTGCTGTGGTGTTTGGGAGGAAGAATCTTATACCACCTCCGAGGAGGATATCAACAGTTGGCCCGAGTGGAGTTCCACCGACAAGGTGTTTTGCGATGACCGACTCATCATCACGGTTATACACGTGTGAGGCGAACGCCGCAGGGGTTGCATGCTGGTCAAGGTTTTAGCAAGTGTAGTCATTTCTAAAACGAACTGACCGTGATTCTTGACGTGACAACAAGACCGGTGTGGTATCCTGCGGCTTTCGCGGCTTCGAGAACAGTGCCACAAGGATTTCCATCCTTGTCAATACCAATTGCACCATTATAGGTCTTGAAACACAGTAAGAAATTGATTAGGCTGGAATTTACAGAATTGGGCACCTTTATCGCGCAAGAGTAGGCGGTAGCAGAGGCTGCAGAGTCGGTGACCCAGGAATCGGAAGACCTTGTTCGGATAGAACCGATTTGGATGGTGTCGGATCCAAGGACATTGTTCCAGCCGTTGTGACTATTATTCCACTGGTTATAATCCCTCGCGAAAACTTCAGAAGCGGGGCCGAAGCCATCAGGAATTATCAAAATAAGCTGATCATTGGGTAATTCAGGCTCGAGAATAGTTGATCGACACGAGAGACAGGGACGCACATTTTTCAGTTTAGCTGGGCCATGGGGACCGCCTTTCTTGGGTTGACCGTTCCAGATCTTTCCCTGAGGGACGTTGGGGGCACCAAAATCACGACCGCCATTGTCAATAGCAGGGCTGAAGGACCAGGAGGTCTGGAGAGGTGGGACACTAGGACAGGTCGTGCTCTGAGCGGAGACGAATTCGAAGGGGGCAAAGACGGCAGCAGCAGTGATGAACACAACGAGAGAACGCATGATTGGTGGTCAGGGACAGAAAGGGAGCGGTCGGATTTTCAGTACGTATGTCAGCATATAAGACCCGTTCGCCATTGATGCATGATGCATGAATTCAAACTTGAAGCACATGGAACGCATCGCAAACGTGTGTGTCGGGAAAGGGGATTTTTGATGAACTATCTGTGGACTGTAGTTGGTAATGCGGTGGCGGCCGGTGCTCTACACACAACCGAGACATGGGGATTTCCAAAGTAAGTAGCAAACCCCGCTTAGGACTTGTTGAATGTCCCTCAAACACGACGGTGAATTCGCCTATGTAAGTATTTCTACTTGGCCTTGATGTACAATTACACGTCGTATGCGACCCTTGCCGACGTCCACGCATACCTGTAGTTGTGTTGAATTCCGTAATGTTCTTCCGTCCGCCAGTCGCGGTGTTGTTGCGTACGAGCCACCGAGCTGAGTGAAATCGTCACTGGCCGCACAGACGGAGACTCTGAGAGAAAACTTGGCACTTACCACAACGTAATGCTTCTGATCGAAAAAGTCTGACGAGTACCCCGGAAAGATCGTCGTCCCGACGAAGCCATCATGAATATCCAACACGGGTGATGTCCATTCCCACACACCCCCGCCGCCGACGGGCCCTCCAGCAGTAGCTCTGTTTGGCTGTCAACAAAGACGAATGTGCAAAACACGGCCCGGAACACCCACGGGAACGGGTGCCAGTTCCTGAATCCCACATTCGCTCCCTCTTCATACCCAGCGTTGAACTTGTCCGAGAATAGCCGGAGCTCGGGCTCTGTCGGGATCCTACCCCCCCTTCGATTCAGCATACACCGACAACTCATCGAATGATCCAACCATCGGCCAATTCTCTGCAATCCTCATTGCCACCGGGCCGTACACCGTGCGGACCTACACAACCCATTATTCCCTTTGCGAAACGAGATAATCGAACCACGCAAACCTTGATTTCACCGTCATCTTCCACCCAGTTAGCGGGTAGGACGTTGACGCCGCCCACCCAAAACTCGCAAAACTCTTTGATGGGGATTGGCCGGAAACCGACTCTGAATCTCCCAATCTCCACCTGCCGACAAGGGTTTTCGTTATCCCACCAGAAGTCGTGGGATTTCACGTCCTTTCTCTCTCCCACAATGTAGTCACCTACTCCACAGTCATCTCTCCCAACCGACACCATCTCGGGACCAGCTCTACGCTCGAGTGGACCGGTGCCGGGATCGTGTTCCATTGCCTCACCAGCTCATCCCATGCTGGCGCGTGGATGCCTGGAGGTGGCAAGGTTCCGGAACAACCAGAGTCCGCTTTCTGGATGAGCATATACAGAAGCGTCTGCACCAAAGGTAGCGTTAGTTCCCAGAACGGTCTATGCAGTCTCTCACTTCGATATGAAACGCATCGTGTTCCAGTACCATAGCGAGAGTACGGGCCAATCGCAGGGTGAGTACTCGTCTCCCAGGTTCAAGCTCCCGGTAAAGGTCGAGTACGCGTTCCCTGACTCGATCGCGGTAGTACCTGACCACCTCTGAGAGGGATGGCCAGTCCTCATCCCGTTCAGGTACTTCTTGATTCTAGAACGCTTTGAGCAATTCAGTTTATCACTCGAGAACGAGCACGAACATGGCAGTGATGAGGATCATCAACTTGGGGATCGATCCCGCGCTGTAGAACTATGTGAAGATGATCACCTGCATGGAACATACAGAAGACCAACCTCGAAGATACTGGTGAATTTCCGCGGCTCAACGTACGGTAGTCGAAGAAATTTGCTGAGAAGTATATTGTAGAACCTACTAGTACAGATCAAGGGACCCATGCGTCATGTGGGATAACCCTCGAAAAGGAAGGTGCACTCGCGTTGGAATGTGGCCGAGGTAGAACAAGCATTTATGTCGCAAGTCTATCGGTTTGACATGGAACAGGTGAGATGGTATCATACCGAGTGTAACGGGGTCCCAAGCCTTCCACATCTCACGGAACTCTTGAACAGTTGGTACACCGAAGCGAGGCCCTGGTTTCGAAGATAAGGTAGTAAAGCTAAAGCTCTGGCGCTCCACGACGTGCAGGACAATGTCTCCTCGTTCCAAGGTTAGCACCGAGCGAAGTCTACATGCAGCCAACAGGTTCAAGGCATTGACGAGCGTGTACGAATCGGGGGTGAACAAAATTACGAGATCAGGAAGGTAGGAAAGACACCTTGGATTCGAAAGACATGTTGACATGAGAAAGTTGGATCATTATGCATTAACGGTGACATGGCCATGATGCGATGCACTGTAGGACCCTGAACCTAAACCCGGGCCACGTTGAATAATCCAGAAATATTACTTGAGAATTACTACATCGCACCATCGCTATGTAGCACCATCCAAGTACAACGGCCGTTGGTGACTGAGGCACCTAAACTTTCCTGCGCACACACCAACAAAGCGTTGAGATCCGTGGCGGAACCGTGGCAGAAAACTGCAAAGAGAAGATCCGGAGACCCGTCTGCGAGTGGCACGGAGTCGAGGGTATCGATATTTTGGTTTATAGCCACAAGATGTGATCCGTGGGGGAGGGGGAAAACGAACGGAGACGTCATTGCGGAAGGTAGCGTTGACGTTGATTGGAACCTGAGAGCAGTTGCTGGGGAGGAAGGAGGGAAATTGTTTGATTTTATAGCCAGTGGGTAGGTAATTACATGGGGTACGGACAGGCGAAAAAAAGATTGGAACCCCGAAACCTGTGTCTGCGAACCGGGCTTTGAGTTATTCTGCCGATCCTGAGGCCTGAGATCCTGGGATCGTACGTAGTAGAAAAAGGAGCACGATGTATCCCAGTTCACGTGCCCAGGTAGGTTTCTAGGGCAGTCAAGAGAGATAAAGAACAAGGGCAGCCGATGCCTGGAAGGATCGATAAACTGTGAGAGGTTACCGGGGTCCGACCATCACGCACTGACCAGCTGAAACGCAAGGATACATAAGGGCAACAGCTGTTCCATTGTGCCATGCAGAGAGTGCAAGAACATGTGGGTCGGAAGCCTAGGTCCGTTGGGGGGTGCGCGGATACTGGAGCTGCAATATCTCGCGTTTTCCCATGAACTGTGAAATGGGCAGTACAAAAGGCGACTCCAACAACTGTCAACAGCCAGAGAGGGTGTTCTGCTCGAGACGACCCGCACAAATAAGCCTCTCCACGTTGGATAGCCCTGCCCGAGCTCTTTTGACCGTAACTGACCGGTGTCAGTCCCCAAAACCGAGTAGGATCTGGTCTAAGTGGTCGAGTAGCGCTGCGTAGGAGATGGAACGTTTTGCTGGTGTTGCAACTGAGATTCGAGGAGACAACAAGGCGAATCTCGGGTGTTGTTGTGGGGTGGAGAGTATATCATCCCCAACGTCGCAATCGCAGCGTAGGATGGCGCAATCGCGGTCATGTGACTATGAATACTGCTGGGAACGGCC
>Ga0307515_10011524_pt1 | contig 16777 bp, 13 predicted proteins | sample 17_EM_MG_FD_194513 | JGI IMG/M metagenome (GOLD analysis project Ga0307515, IMG submission 194513) | Populus trichocarpa ectomycorrhiza microbial communities from riparian zone in the Pacific Northwest, United States - 17_EM | ecosystem: Host-associated > Plants > Roots > Unclassified | place... | reverse complement strand
GAGTTGGTATCAACCATAGCAAATGTAGGGATGTTCAACTTCAAAGCCTCAGATACTGCAATATGCTCTTTCTTAACGTCGATCAAAAATAATGCTGCAGGTAAACGGTTCAAATCAGCAATACCACCTAAAAGGGTTTCTAATTTGATACGCTCACGTTGTATCATCAGTCTTTCTTTTTTAGAAAGGTTGCTGTAAGTACCATCTTTAGTCAATTTATCGATGTTTGACATCTTTTTGATCGACTTACGTACGGTAGCAAAGTTGGTTAACATACCACCCAACCAACGCTCGGTGATGTAGGGCATGTTTACACTTTTTGCATAATCAGCAACGATATCTTTCGCTTGTTTCTTTGTAGCTACGAATAATACCTTACGGCCTGATTTTACTATTTGTTTGATAGCTGCAGCAGCTTCTTCAACCTTAGTTAAGGTTTTATTTAAATCGATAATGTGGATACCGTTACGCTCCATGAAAATGTACTGTGACATTTTCGGATCCCATTTGCGGGTAAGGTGACCAAAGTGTACACCTGCATCCAGTAAATCCTGATATGTTGTTCTTGCCATTGTGTTGTCCTCCTGTGATTAACGTTTACTGAATTGGAATCTCTTACGTGCTTTCTTACGACCTGGTTTCTTACGCTCAACCATACGGTCATCGCGAGTCATAATACCTTTAGCGCGTAATGCTGGTTTCTTTTCAGGATCCAGTTCAACAATGGCTTTAGCGATAGCTAAACGAACGGCTTCTGCCTGTCCTTTTACACCACCACCTGCAACATTTACTTTAACATCAAATTTTCCGGTGCTACCAGAAACCTCAGTGCTCTGAGTTACGATGTACTGTAATGGCAATGTTGGGAAGTACTCTTTGTAATCTTTACCGTTAACGATGATCGCACCATTTCCTTCTGAAAGGTAGATGCGGGCAACGGCTGTTTTTCTTCTGCCTGAAGTGTTAGTTGTTGGCATTTTTTTTCTCCTTTGAAATTAAAAAGTTAAATGGTTGTTGGGTTTTGTGCTGCATGTGGATGCTCGCCACCTGCATATACATACAGGTTACCAAATAATGCTTTACCCAAACGACTTTTAGGTAACATACCACGAACGGCTTTTTCAATTACGCGCTCAGGATGTTTTGCCATTAACTCCTTAGGAGAAATGAAACGCTGACCACCTGGATAACCAGTGTAAGAAACATACTGCTTTGCGCTGAATTTGTTTCCGGTCAACTTTACCTTGTCTGCATTGATAACTATTACATTATCACCGCAGTCTACGTTCGGGGTGAAATCTGGCTTGGTTTTACCACGGATGATCATTGCGATCTTAGTGGACAAGCGCCCCAAAATCTCGCCTTGTGCGTCAACAACAACCCATTGTTTGTTAACGGTTTTTTTGTTGGCTGAGACAGTTTTGTAACTTAACGTATTCACTTGCTTTAAATTAAATTGTTTAAACGTTTATTATACCCCGCATTTTCGGGACTGCAAAGATACAGCTTATTATGTTATTAACAAATAGTTTTACACTAATTTTTAAGCCGTTATTTGTGCTGTTGTTCAAGTTGTTAAAGCCGGGTGTTTTTGTTAACAAGTTATCAGGGGCCATAAATGGCACATCTATGCAATCCTGTTAAATTCAAAAGAAATGCAAACCTATACATTTGGCTCCTGCTTTTTGGTGACATAAGTATGTCACTGCTGGAAATGAGCACAAAAAGCTGTTTTGATGGACTTTTCTGTGTTGCGCTTAATTCACGAAATGTTGTTTTTTGTTGCGGTTTGTTTCACCTGTTGCGAACGCAACGCTACACTTTGAATCGAACCCGCAAGCCAGGAGCGATGTGCAAAACTCTCACATCTAATATCTTAAATCTACTTTTCCACATCTCAAATCTAATTTCTAATTTTGCGCCTCAATATTATTTTATGGCCAAAGCATCAGATGTTAAAAATGGAAATGTGCTTCGCTTTAATGGCGAATTAGTGCAGGTAGAAGAGTTTTTGCACCGTACACCAGGTAACTTGCGCGCATTTTACCAGGCCCGTATGCGTAACGTAAAATCGGGAAAATTGGTTGAATACCGTTTCCGTACCGACGAGGAGGTTGATATAGCCCGTGTTGAAACCAGCGATTATCAATATTTATACGAGGATGGCGATTCATTAGTAGTGATGGATAACGGCACGTATGATCAGCATAACGTGCCCAAAGTGTTATTTGGCCCTGCCGTTAAATTTTTAAAAGAAGGCATGAATGTGATAGTTGCCTTTGAAAGTGATGAGCCTATCATGGGTTCAATCCCCGGCTCGGCCGAGTTGGAAATTACCTATACCGAGCCTGCGGTTAAAGGCGATACCTCGAGCGGCGCTCAAAAGAATGCCACTGTAGAAACCGGCGCCGAAATCCGCGTACCGCTGTTCATCAACATTGGCGATAAAGTAAAAGTTGATACCGCTACCGGAACCTATGTGGAAAGAGTGAAGGCGTAAGCCCCCTCCGCCCCCTGAAGGGGGTACTTTTTGAATAGTACTCTCACTAATATTTATTACTAAACACCAACGCCCGGTTCGAAAGAAACCGGGCGTTGGTGTTTATGCGAATCAAAGGCTCCCCCTTCAGGGGGCGGGGGGGGCATTAAACAACCCGTTCCGTTCCTGCTCCTGGTAGTTTTGAACTGTTTCAATGGCATTGTCAACAACATCACTGAGTGCAGTAATAAAGCTACCCGGTTTGGCCAGGCTCATGGCGTGTTTAATGGCATCAATCTCTTTTGATACTACTTCGCAGGGTTTATTAGGATCAACAGAAAAGATACCTTCCTTAAGCAGGTTTAATATATTTTCTTCGGTACGGCCGCGCAGGTGTTTTTCCTGCCGCAGGATGATATAATCAAACATTTCGGCGGCTATTTTACCAACCTCGCGGATGTCATCATCGCGCCTGTCGCCCGTACCGGCAATGATGCCGATTTTCAATGGCGAGTCGATATGCCTTAAAAATTCCTTGATGCCGTTAAAGCCATCAGGATTATGCGCAAAATCAATCATGAAGCGGAAATCTTTGAAATCAAAAATATTCATGCGGCCAGGCGTTTGCGCTGCCGATGGAATAAATGTTTCAAGCGACATTTTGATATCCTCGGTCTTGAAGCCCCACAGGAAAGTAGCCAGCGTTGCTGCCAGCACATTCTCAATCATAAACGGCACAGTGCCGCCAAAAGTTAAAGGGATGAGGATAGTACGCTGTACGCGGATTTTCCAATCGCCTTTTTGGATGGTGATAAAGCCATTCTCGCAAATGGCAGCTATCCCGCCCTTGCGGCAATGTGCTTTGATGATTGGGTTGTTTTCGTTGCGGCTAAAATAAGCGATGTTACAATCGGCCTTGTTGCCTAACCGTACGCAATACTCATTGTCGGCATTTAATACACCCCAGCCATCTTTTTTTACCGAGTTTAACACGGTGCCTTTTACCCTTGCCAGGTCATCCAGCGTATGAATATCGGCCAGGCCAAGGTGATCTGCCTGGATGTTGGTAATTACACCAATATCGCAAAAACCAAACCCAAGTCCCGAGCGCAGGATGCCGCCGCGGGCGGTTTCCAATACAGCAAAATCAACTGTTGGGTCTTTCAGGATAAACTCCGAACTTACCGGGCCGGTAGTGTCGCCCTTCAACATCATGGTGTTTTGCACATAAATGCCGTCGGATGTGGTAAAGCCCACCCTGTGTCCGTTGTTCCTTACAATATGAGCTATGAGGCGAGTAGTGGTGGTTTTGCCGTTGGTGCCGGTGATAGCAATAATAGGGATGCGTGCCGACTTGCCCGGAGGATAAAGCATATCCAACACATGCCCGGCTACGTTGCGGGGCAGGCCTTCACTTGGTGCAATATGCATCCTGAAGCCTGGTGCGGCGTTAACTTCCAGTATTACGCCTCCATTTTCGGTAAGTGGCTCGTGCAGGTTTTCGGCCATGATATCAATGCCGCAAATATCAAGGCCGATTATTTTAGAGATGCGTTCGCAGATGAAAACGTTTTGGGGGTGCACATGGTCGGTAACATCCACAGATGTGCCGCCGGTGCTTAAGTTAGCGGTCGATTTTACAAATACTTTTTCGCCTTTAGCTGGTACTGTATCAACAGTATAGCCCTTTTTTTCAAGCAGGTCCAGGGTGTCCCGGTCAATAGAGATCAGTGTCAATACATTCTCGTGCCCGTAGCCGCGGCGGGGGTCGGTATTTTCCTTGTCAATAAGTTGTTGTATGGTTGATACGCCATCGCCCGTTACATGGGCGGGGTCGCGCAGGGCGGCGGCAACCATTTTATTATCAATTACCAGTACGCGAAAATCATAGCCGGTAACAAAACGCTCGGCAATAACCCTTCGTGATATTTTGGCGGCATGCTCATAGGCTGCAATAGCTTCTTCTTCTGTACGGATATTGATAGAAATACCCCTGCCATGGTTGCCATCCAGCGGCTTAAACACCAATGGGAAACCAACCTTACGAATAACCTCGGCTACCCCGGCAACAGATGATATAGTCATGCCTTTGGCAACCGGGATGGCTTGCTCCTGTAACATGCGTTTGGTTTCATCCTTATTGCTGGCAATATCAACAGCAATGCTGCTGGTTTTCTCGGTCATGGTGGCGCGGAAACGCACCTGGTTTTTACCGTAGCCCAACTGCACTAACGATTGATTGTTAAGCCTGATCCAGGGGATATCTCTTGCTATGGCCTCTTCTACAATTGATCCGGTGCTTGGCCCCAAACGGGTATTCTCGCGGATTTCGCGCATCTGCTGGATATCAACTTCCAGGTCATAGTCTTCGCCTTTTATCAAAGCCTCGGCAATCCGCACGGCCGATTCTGCCGCAAATGCACCTACCTTTTCCTCAATATAAGCAAAAACAACATTGTAAACGCCTTTGGTTTTGGTTTCGCGGGTGCGGCCAAAGCCGGTGTCCATACCGGCAAGGGTTTGTATTTCAAGGGCTATGTGCTCAATAACGTGCCCCATCCAGGTGCCGGCAATAACCCGTTGAAAAAAGCCGCCGGGTACCCCGGGCGAACAGCGGTGCGCATGTAACGAGGGAAGTAGTTTTTCTAAACGTTCATAAAAGCCATCAATCTCGTTAGTTGGCTTATGTTCCATCTCCTGCAGATCGAGCCGCATCTGTATTAATTTTTTGCGGTTTATGCTCCAGATGTTAGGGCCGCGCAGTACCTGTATATTTTCGATCTTCATAGGTCTTTTTTGAATTTTTTCGACAACTTAATTTCCTTAAAACTATAAAACTTAATAGTGTAAATAAAACTTTTAAGCTTAAAAGGCATTATTTGTTCATAACAGACTGGGTTTTTGGTGCATTTTATCGTAATTTGTGATGTAGAATCAGTTGATTGGGTTGGATTTTGTTTGAATCAGTTGATAAAGTTCGTTTTGTTTGGCATAATGGAGCTAACCAAATCAACTCAATCTAACCAAATCAACTAAAAAAAATTAAAAGCATGATTGTCCCGAAAGGAAAACTAATTATTATAGGCGGCGCGGTTGATATGGGGAGTAACGTAACCATACAGGAACACATTTTACAGCCTGATTATATTAAATTTTTTGAACAGGGCATTTTAAAGCGGATCATAACCGAATCGGCAAAACATCACGGCTCATTAATTGAAGTTATTACCACTGCATCACAGATTCCGGAATTGGTGGGCGAAGAATATGTTAAGGCATTTGGGCAGCTTAATGTTACCCATGTTAATGTACTGCACATTAAAAGCCGCGAGGATGCTGCTAAAAAGGAACATTTAGACCGCATCCGCAAAGCAGATGTGGTTATGTTTAGCGGTGGCGACCAATTGAGGCTTACAGCCATTTTTGGCGGTACCGAGTTTTTACAGATCCTGAAAAAAAGATACCAGTTTGACGACTTTGTAATAGCCGGCACCTCGGCCGGAGCGGCTGCTGCATCAACCCATATGATTTACCGTGGGCAAAGCAACGAGGCGCTTATTAAAGGAGAGGTACAGATAACCGCGGGATTGGGTTTTGTAGATTCTGTTATTGTGGATACACACTTTGTACAACGCGGCCGCATAGGCCGGTTAATGTACGCCGTTGCCACTAACCCCGGCATTTTGGGTATTGGCCTGGGCGAAGATGCAGGCCTGCTGATAACCGAAGGTAGTGTAATGGAGGCCATCGGCTCGGGGCTGATTATTTTGGTAGATGGCAGGAATATTGTGGCTACCAATATTTATGATGTAGAAATTGGCTCGCCCGTTTCTATCGAGAATTTAAAGGTTCATGTTATGTCTATCTTTGATAAATACGATCTGGCACAACATCGTTTACTGATAAAAAAGACTGTTAAGGTCGAAGAAGGCGTGTTTATTCACGCGCCCGATAATGACCTTTTGCAATAAAAGCCTCACCCAACCCTCTCCAAACGAGAGGGCTTTAAACAGGGTTGTTTAAAATAAACCTATCCCAAAGCGTTTATAATACACCAATTTTTGAATCATCTAAATTATTCAAAATGAAGATCATCATCCATGGCGGTTTTTTCAGCGAATCGCAAACTAACCAGGAAATAAAACAGGCCAAGCAACAGGCTTTGAAAGATATTGTGCAGGCTGGTCATAAATACCTGTTAAGCCATACCGCGCTGGAAACGGTTGTTTATACTGTTAGGCTTTTGGAAGATTGCGACCTGTTTAATGCCGGCACCGGCTCACAGATCCAAAGTGATGGCAAGATCCGCTTAAGCGCATCGTTAATGGATGGAAAAACACAGAAGTTTTCGGGCGTTATTAATATCGAAGATGTAAAAAACCCTATTTGTATTGCCGAAAAATTAATGGCTTTTGATGATCGTGTTTTGAGCGGCAAAGGCGCCAAAGATTTTGCAACTGATAATGGTATAGCCTACTACAACCCCGAAACACCACAGCGCAGGCACGAATACGAAAAAAAGCTAAGTGACTCCATCAGGTTAGGTACTGTTGGTTGTGTGGCGCTCGACCTTTATGGCAACCTGGCCGCCGCGACATCAACAGGAGGCAAAGGCTTTGAAATGCCCGGCCGGGTAAGTGATTCGGCAACTACAGCAGGCAATTATGCCAATAGTTTTGCGGCTGTATCCTGCACAGGCGTTGGCGAAGACATTGTAAGCGGCTCGGTAGCCTCAAAAATTGTTACCCGGGTTACTGATGGTTTGCCAATTTCGGTTGCTACCGAGAAAAGTTTAGATGAAATGAAACCGTACGATGGCTTTGCCGGCGTTATCGGTATCTCGGCCGACGGCCATATTTACCATGCCGATACCCATCCCTATATGGTTTGGGCATTGCATGACGATGATGTGGAGGTTTTTGATTAACAGTCCGGTTAATTATGCCTCGCCCGAGGTATCTTCTCCAAAGTGGATGATATTGCCATTATTATCCAAAATGCTGAACTGCCGCCTTTTCCAGGGCATGTTTTTAAGCTTGCCGTTGGGATGTACCACTCCCTTGGGTGTGTATTCGGCATATAACCTGTCAACCTCAGTTACATTGATGTAGCAGCCGGTGTTTTTAGGAATTTCGGGATCATCAGTAGGCCAAAGGTGAATGGTAATATCATCGCGGCTAAGAATAACATATCCATCCCAATTAGCCACTGAAATAAAGCCCAGTTTTTCGGTATAAAATTGAATGGTTTCGTCTGCATTAAGTGAGGCTAATATGGGTATGGCTTTTTGTAACATGGCTTAAAAATTGGCTTAATTCAGGGTGATAACTCAAATATACCTCAAAAACTTTTACATGTAACAACTTTGTTAAAGCGCGGTTGCATTTTTTAGCTGATTAATAAATAGGTTTGTTATTAACTGATCTTATTATTTATTAACTATGAAAGTAAAACTACTTTTTTCATGCCTGCTTGCTACAGGCTTAAGTGCGCAGCTATCTGCACAAGAGGCCGTTGACCCGGTAATGGTTCAAAAAATCCGCGAGGAAGGCCTTAACCATTCTAAAGTAATGGAAACCGCCTTTTACTTAACAGATGTGTCCGGCCCGCGCCTGTCGGGTTCGCCGGGTTTAAAAAGGGCCCAGAACTGGGCTGTTGAACAACTGAAAGCCTGGGGCGTAGCCAACGCCAAATTAGAATCGTGGGGTAAATTTGGTAAAGGCTGGGAAGTTCAAAAAAACTATGCTGCCATTACAGTTCCTTATTATCATGCAATTATAGCTATTCCCAAGGCCTGGACTCCCGGTACCGGCGGATTAGTTAAAGGCGATGTAATGGTTATAAAGGCCGATTCGGCTGTCGACCTGGAGAAATACAAAGGCAAGCTGGCCGGTAAAATTGTAATGTTTGATACCAAACCACTTACCGAACGTACATTTAAATCAGATGCGGCCCGCTATACCGATGACGAGCTTGATAAAATGGGGAAAGCCACCATGGAGCCTGCCCGCCAGCGTGCGGCATTTGATCCAAATTCGCCACAGTTTGCTGCCATGCGTAAGCAACGGGCATTCCGGGCTTCGTTGGGCATGTTTTTACAGGCCGAGAAGGTTGCCCTGGTATTAAGCCAGGGCCGTGGTACCGATGGTACCGTGTTTACCACCAACGGCGCTTCATACGCCGATACAGCAAAAGCCGTAGCCCCCGAACTGGAAACCAGCAGCGAAGATTACCAGCGGATACTGCGCCTGGTTAATGCAGGCAAACCGGTTCAGTTAGAGGCGGATATTAAAACACAGTTTTTTACCGATGACCTGCAAGGTTATGATGTAGTTGGCGAAATACCGGGTACCGACAAAAAGTTAAAAGACCAGGTAGTAATGATAGGTGGCCACCTTGATTCATGGCACGCCGGTACAGGCGCAACAGATAATGCAGCAGGCAGCGCGGTAATGCTGGAAGCCATGCGGATACTAAAAGCCATCGGCTTTAAGCCAAAACGCACTATCCGCATAGCCTTATGGAGCTCGGAGGAGCAGGGGCTGTTTGGCTCACGTGGTTATGTACTTAACCACTTTGGCGACCCTAAAACCATGGAACTGAAACCAGAACAGGCCAAGCTATCGGCCTATTATAACCTTGATAACGGTACCGGCAAAATACGCGGTATTTATTTACAGGGCGACTCGGCCGCCGGGCCGATATTTAAAGCCTACCTGGAGCCCTTTAAAGACCTGGGCGCCACTACAGTTACCGTTGGCAATACAGGCGGCACCGATCACCAGTCGTTTGATGCTGTTGGTATTCCGGGCTTCCAGTTTATACAGGATGCTATTGACTATGGCTCACGCACCCACCACAGCAACCAGGATACTTACGACCGCCTGATTGAAGACGACCTGAAACAAGCCGCTACCATCATTGCATCGTTTGTGTACAACACCAGCCAGCGCCAGGAAATGATACCACGCAAAGAACTACCTAAACCGCAACCCGCAAGAGGATTTTAGCATATTTTAAAAGCGCCCCACCCGTACGGGTGTTTTGGGCAATGGGGCGCCACAATATGTAAAGCAAGGCCCGGCAGCAATTTTCCTGCTGCCGGGCCTGCTTTTTTTTCATGCACCTGCAGGTACTGTATAACCTGGCGAAGGGTTAGCTCAGGTTGGTTGCCTTTTCTACCACGGTATCTTTCAGGTCGGTAATGGCTTTGGCGCCTGCGGGTACCTTTTCTTTAACGGTTCGCCAGCCTTTATCCAGGTTGTCGGTTATTTTGCCACGCAAATCGGCGGTGTCATCGGCAAGCAGCAGGTAGGCAATGGCGCCCGCGGCGGCAACCCCAATAAATACGGGGACCAACACGTTGGTTTTTTGGGTTTTGAATGGGTTTTTCATAGCATTTTATCCGGTATGGTGTACTGTTGGCAACAATACGCAGCTATGAAAGTTTTATCTTTTTTAATTTAAAAGCAAAACGCTTTTCCGGATTTTCACAGGCCGGGTATAAAAGAAGTAATTGTTTTGCCGGCAAATTAACCCAAACGACAGCCGGCAGCCCTGGAAGTTTAAAAAACAACCCGGTTAAAATTCCGTCCGTCCGCAAAGGTATGCCACTACCCAAACGGACAAACCCGGACACATTCGTCCCCTTGGGGTTTCCTCAATGCTATTAAGTTAAGGTCGATTTAATATCGAACACCGAATATCCAATTTCGAAGAATGAAGGAAAAACTTCGGTGTTGGATATTCGAAATTCAGTATTCGATATTATTTTTCAATCTGTCCCCTCGGGGTCTCCTTGAAAAGGGACCCCGAGGGTGTTGTAAAACGATGGCATTTAGGTTTCCGATGAGCCACGGACCTTAGGTTCCTCTACGAGAGAACCTGAGGGGGACGGGAAATGAACTTTACCCAATCGCCAACTTCCCGCTTTCTTTCCAAATATAGGCAGGCATAGGCTCGTGCAATTCCCATTCAATATTCATGGGTTTGGCTCCACTCGATTTGATGTAGTCGGCTTCGCCTAAGAAAACATAAGGCATTGTAAAACCAAATTCATCGTCGTTTTGCTCTCGCACAAATAGCAAAATTCTTTTATGCTGCGAATTGTGGTTGATGTACGATAATCCCTTGGCCGATTCGGGCGTGGTTGCATTTTGCGATTGCCAATGGAATAAGGTTTCGTTAATGGCATAATCATCATATAGGGTAGATGGCGAATATTCTTTCTCCGACTTTTTGAGGGTGACAAATAGCGATTCGATATTCAACCCCTTGTTGGCTGCAACGCCCTCCCGGTTTGATGATGCTTTATCAAACTGGTGTAAACCGGTTGCTACCAATATCTCGCTTCGGTTGTACCTGCTGTGCACTTTAAGTGGCAACGGGAAATTCAGGTCGATATCTTTTTCGATAAAGTCGACTTTCGAGATCAGATAATTAGCCACCTCCAATAATTCTGATACCATCACCGGATTTTTGGCAATCTGTTTAACGCTATCTTGTATTGAATCAAAACCCAACTGCGGCCCGGCCTTTTGCCAAACATCATAATGGAACATTAACAACATCAAATCCTGCTCTGCCGATAAATTGCCTACGTTAAATCCGCTTTCAATTAGTTGACGCAGAAACTTGAGGTAGCTGATAGAGTTGCACCTCAACAAGCGTTTAATACAGCCCGTAATTTCGGTTTCGTTGGGTTCGATAAAATTTGGTAATACACCAGCTTCTACACATAGCCGTTTCCAGTTATCTTTTTTGTAGATGAGTTGTGGTTCGATGTGCTGAAATTCGATGAAGTTTTTCAGGGAAAGGGATAGCGTGGATTGATGTTTAAAGTTTTGAATTTTAATTACCAACTGCCTGCGGTTAAAGCCAATTGCGGCTCTGATATTTTTCAGGATCACGTCTTTGGCCTTCTTCTCCAATACAATGGAACAGCCCAAAGGCAAATGAGGAAATTCATCTTCAATCTCCTTAATTATCGAAGTCTGAGTTTTGCCCACCAACGCCCTAAATTTGTGCTCAAAGTCGTACTCCGGCCGGGCGTTGCCTACAAAGTCTAAAACGGTCAAACAGTCTTTATTGGGGGCAAGGCGTAAACCACGACCTAACTGTTGCAGAAATATGGTTAAGCTTTCAGTCGGCCGTAAAAACAATACGGTATCAATTTCGGGGATGTCGACACCCTCATTAAAAATATCGCGCACAAAAAGGTAGTTGATTTCTTTATTCCGTAGCCGTTCCCTAATCGTTTCCCTATTTGCCGAGTTTTCGCTTGTCAGGTAATCCGCTTTAAGCCCCTCCATGTTAAACTTCTCGGCCATGTAGCGGGCGTGTTCCATGCTTATGCAAAAGCCCAAAGCCCTTACATCGTGCACATCGGTAAGGTATTTATCGCAGTTGGCTAAAATATCGCCCACCCTACGGTCGCTTTCGGTATAAAGTTTGGTTAGCTCGTTAATTTCATACCGGCCATTTTTCCAGGATAGTTTTGATAAATCAACACTATCCGATAGTGCAAAATATTGAAATGGCGATAGCAGTTTTCTGTTGAGTGCTTCGGGCAATCGTATTTCGGCAGCTATTACGCCGCAAAAATCTTTCAAAATATCTTCGCCGTCGCCGCGTTCGGGCGTGGCGGTTAGCCCCAATAAAACTTGCGGTTCAAACTGTGCCAAAATGGGGCGGTAGCTTGATGCTGCTATGTGGTGTACCTCGTCGATGATAATAAAATCATAAAAGCCAGAGGATAACGCCAGTTTGCTGATTTGATTGGCCAGGGTTAGTACTGATGCAAATACAAACTCGTAATTGTCTGGCTCCTGCCCATCCACCCACAACTCACCAAAGTTGGCGTTTTTCAATATATGCTGAAACGTGTTTTGGGCTTGCTCCAAAATCTCTTTACGATGCGCTACAAATAACAGCCTTGCCCGCGGGTTATTGTTTTTAAAGTTGCGATAATCAAAAGCCGATATTACCGTTTTGCCTGTGCCGGTAGCCGCTACCACTAAGTTTTTATAACGGTTGTGTACAATCCGTTCCGATTGTAATTTCTCTAAAATCTCGTCCTGGTACGGAAAAGGTTTTAAATCAAAAAAGCTGGTGATGCTTTGTTTATCGTACGATTTTTGTTGTTTTAACGCGGCGCTTAATTTCTGTTTGTCCCGGCCAAATTCATAAGGCTCAAAATCCTTATCAACCCAGTAGGTTTCAAAAGTCTTTTTAAACTTATCAATAATGTGGTTAATCTCTTTGGAGGTTACTTTCAAATTCCACTCCAGGCCATTGGTTAAAGCCGAGCGGGAAATGTTTGACGAGCCAATATAGCCTGTTGTAAAGCCCGTATTCCTGACAAATAAATACGCTTTGGCATGCAAGCGTTCATGGTCCGAATTATAGGATACCTTAATCTCGGTATTTTTTAAGTTCGATAAAAACTCTATCGCTTTTACATCGGTGGCACCCATGTAGGATGTGGTGATGATGCGCAACCTTTTGCCGCTGTTGGTAAATTCTTCCAGCTCCTCCTTAAATATGCGGATGCCCGAATATTTAATAAACGACACCAGCCAACAAATTTCATCCGACGAAAGAATCTCTTTTTTAATCTCGCTCTCTAACGAAATCCCAACATTATTGCCTGTAAACAATTCGCTTTGGCTTAGCCGGGTATAAGGCGTAATTTCTTTTATCCGGTTATTAAAATCGGCAAAGGGCGAATCGAGTTTAGAGAAAACTGCATCCAATATTTTGCCTTCATTATCAATCAGGTTTTCCGAAAGGCTAACGCTGGGCAATTCTGTTATTAATAGCTGGATGATTTTATTGGAGAGTTCAATTTGTTTGAGCGTTTTATGCTCGTCCTTAATTTCATTTAAGGCAAATTTGATAGTCTCGGATAAATATAAACTTAAATACCTTGCCGCTTCCTCTTTATCCAGTTGGGTGCTTTTAATAAAAAAGGCTTCGTTACTCAACAGGTTTAGCTTGTTGGCAATCAGTTTATTAATCAATTGCTCGTATAAGCCTAATTCAACTGCTGGCATTTTAAAGGTTTAAGTAATGTTTTACAATGGGCACATCGGCATCTGCCCAATCCAAAGCTAACAATTCATTTTTATGCAGCCACTTATATTGCGCATGTTCCTTTAATATTATTTCGCCGCTGGTATGTTCGCAAATAAAAGGAATCAGTTCGATGGTAATTTTAGGGTAGGTATGTGTGTTGGATGGTAGGACTTTTATAATGCTGATTTCGATATTTAATTCTTCCCTAATTTCCCTGATCAAGCAATCTTCAGCAGTTTCTCCCGGTTCAATTTTACCGCCGGGGAATTCCCATTTTAAAGGCAGGCTCATGGCTTGGCTGCGTTGGGCGGCCAGGGTTTGGTTTTGGTGGTTTATTATGAGGGCACAGGTTACTTCTAAGGGCATTTGAATTCTATGCAAACCGGTTAGTGGTATCATATAGTTTATCACCTTCTGGTATACTCATAATTTCTTGATGACTTAGATGATCTATTTGGGGTTGCGGCGTTTTTTTTACCAAAACCGAATAAACGCTATCAGGTAGAGATCTTCTTTCGTCATTTACGACGAGCCATTTTTTTCGGGTGGAAGAATCGATTACAATTTTACAACAATGCAAAACAGGAATCGAGTGATCGGGATCAATTAAATGTTTAACGTCTAAAAACTTAAGTGTCTTGGTATATTGCTTATTAAAACCATATACATAAAATGAAAACGCACTGTCATCGGCTATGTGAATCAACTTTTCATTAAGGAAAACATAATAGCTATCTCGGTTTTCTAAAGAAACAAGGTCATTTTCTTTTAAATCCAGTTCGTTCACAGTAATGATTTCCGACATAGGAGTGCTTTTTTTTAATGTTAACGGCTGATTTTGCGCCACTTCTAAGAATTCGTCAACATGTCTATTTATTTCTCCTATTTTTATTCTGCTACTCTCATCTTTTTCCTCGTCAATGAATTTCAAAATATCGGTTCGCTGGTTGAGTTTAAGTAGCTGATTGGGTTCATGGATAAAACCAACAGAAGAATATGTAATTGGGGGTAAAATAAATGATACCACCTTGTTGGTTAAAGCCCAGGCGGCTCCCATTTCATTAAGACAAACCTCACTGTTCTTATAATTTTCCGTAATAATTAGGATTACCAATGATGATTTTAATAAATTTTCTTTAATTGCTTGTCTAAAATCATTTCCTGATTTAATTGTGCTTTCTTCAAAGGAGGTGCAAAAAATTTGATTACTTTCTATTTTCAAACATAGCTTTAAAACTTTATCTATGAAGGCGCCAACAATTTTTTTGTCTTTGCTAGAGTGACTAATAAATATATATAAATCCGTAGGGCTTTGTGCTTTTGCAATTATGTTTGTTTGTTTCTCCCTCCTATTAAATAAGTCATTTATCAATATTGGGTTTTCGATTTTGCTTTGTCCCTTAGTTATGTTGTCTAGAGAATTAAAAAAACTTTTGAGATCTAAATATTCGCGTTCCTCCACCAAATAATCGACAATTCTATTGCTATTTACAGGACTCTCTTCTTTGAGGCGAAATAACTTTTTATCTAGTTGTATTTGATTTTCTTTAAAATAGGATAGGTATTCCCTTTCAATCAACTTTAACGTCGTGTTAAATTGAGAATCAAGATTATTAATCGGATAACCACCAAACCATTTCAATATAAAAGCGAATAAAATATGTTTTTCTATTTCGCCAATTGGAGTGCCTTTTAGGTTATTCAAGACATCAAATGGCTTCTTAACGTTATCTTTTATGAAATTGAATTTCCATAACAATAAATTAAGGAAATCAATAGGAGAATAAAACTTTTCGCCATATCCGTTATCAAAGAAAGCATATGTATCAAATACCAATTCTTGATTTGGGATATTGTCAGCGTTGAAGAAATAATTTAAGTCATACGAATAGTTTTCAGACTTCTGTGTTAGAGTATTTTGTAAATTCGGAGCACTATCAGTCAACACTGCTCTGTAATCTTCGCCCTGTTTACCAATAATGGCAATTAGTGTATCAATCGGAACAACAGCACCTTTTTCAACACCAATAAATAACAAGATTCCATCTTGATACGAGTCTAATTCAAAAGTGACTTTATCGGTTTCAACCTCGGCTAATAAATCTCCTGATTTTACTTTATCGCCAACTTTCTTGTACCATTTCGTCAATATTCCTTCGGTCATAGTATAGGTCAATTTAGGCATCTTAACAATCTCGGCCATATAGTATTTGTAGGTTATATTTATTGTTTTTATTATAAAAGTCGTTAGATATAGATGTTCACCAGTCAACCTATGAGTGGATGACATTATCTACTCGCCAATATACAGATAATCGTTTTGAACGCAAACGTTGGTATTTAATTCGACCACAACGGAATATTCAAACCCTATGTCGGCATAAATATTTTATTGGCGTACAAACGGTGAGCAAGAAACAATAGGATAGAGATTTTGCCATTAGCCATCCAATTATTTGCTAAATTACCTTCCTAAATCAACCCCAATGCCTGTTGCCGAATCTTATCAGCCTATTTTAGCGGTATTTCGTTATTAGGCAAGCCAATTACCCATGAAAACCATATTAACACTTGCATTAACACTTTTTTGCACGCTGGCTTTTTGCCAGAAAAAAGGGAAAGAGATAATTTTCCCGCCGCCGGTGTTGGATATGCACTATCCCGATTTTATGAGCGCCTGCGAGCTGCCGGCTCATAAAAAGGAGTTGGTTTACACCCGCTTTATTTATAGGGGTACAGATGAGTATTGGAGCCTTGTGCCCGATAAAAAATGTAAAGGCGTAAAAGCCGCATTAGAAATACCCGATAGCGTGGAAATGCGACAGGAATTTACAAGTCAATTTAAAAATGTACACGATAACTATTGGAATACCTATTTGCTTTTGGATGTTATTGGCGTGTATGAAGACGGGGACGCCAGGGGCTATGGCAATTTAGGCAGCAATAAAAGTAAATTCACGGTGAAGTATTTTATTGCCGTACAAACGGTGAAAAAGGAGAATCAAGTGGGTAAAATCAAGAATTAAGACGGTGTTCCGCCCTTTCGCGTTAGGGATTGAAATGGGTACCGGCCCGTGAATAAGGCCTTGCAGGCGTATGAATGTAAAGCCCGGCGACGCTTCTACCAGCGGCGAACGCCCGGATTAGAGTTAAGAGTCAAGAATCAAGAGTTAAGACTTTTGGGGGGGGGGGGGGCATTGGGGTTGCTGAAATAAATACGCA
>Ga0307515_10011523_pt1 | contig 16778 bp, 2 predicted proteins | sample 17_EM_MG_FD_194513 | JGI IMG/M metagenome (GOLD analysis project Ga0307515, IMG submission 194513) | Populus trichocarpa ectomycorrhiza microbial communities from riparian zone in the Pacific Northwest, United States - 17_EM | ecosystem: Host-associated > Plants > Roots > Unclassified | place... | reverse complement strand
TTTAATAGTCAATAGGTCTTAATATTCGTTAAACATAATAGAACCTTATCGCCTACTCTAAAATGCTTATCCTGGTGCTTGCGGTTATACTAAAGTCTCTGCTGCTCTTAGGCATCTTATAGGCTCTGCTTTGCATACTTCTATTACTCCTCCCATTCCTAGAGGTATCCTTATACTCTTTAATAGATATCCTTAGACTTCCCAGTAGGATCCTATAACTAATTATGCGGCCTTAGCCAGTAATCGTTAGGTATACTATTAAACCCAAATAGTCAGACACTATAGGCAATCTGGATTGGTGCATACTTATATAATATATATTACTTTAAATTATAAGCGTACTCCGCGTACAAAAGTAGCTTATACTAGTTATCTTACTAATAGTTTAAATATATCCGTAGGTAAGACTCTAGTTCCTAGTTCTGGCGTTCCATTTACCCATCCGTCTATGGGTAGAAAGCCGTACTATAACGGTGGTCTATCTTTAAATAGAAGTATAAATCCGACTAGTACTAACTTATAAAGACGCTGCCCCTATTAATAATAATAGAGTACAGCTAATCTACTTTAAGAAAGCATTTCTCCTTAATTAGGTTAGCAAGCTCTTATACATTAATCGTCTTATTAATGGGAAGGTATTAAACATACTTTAAAAACCTATTAATAAGTATAAGGACTAAATTATATATTCGTCCTTAGCTATCTTTAGATAATAGGAGATCCGTAATAAAGTCTATAGCGTAATATTGCTATAGCTTACTAGCGGGGGGAACTAATTTAAGTAGACCCTATAGCTTATACCTGCGGATCTTATATATTTAATACTTCTCGCAATAGCTAATATACTCCTTTACTTCCTAATTAAGCCTTAGCTAATAGTATTTGCGTTAAAGTAATTCTACTATCTTTGCTTAACCATAGTGGCCGCTTAAAGGATCATTATAATTCTTTATAAGAATCTTCTATTATAGATTTGCTTCTTATAGCACCCAAACCTTACCACCTCTATACAGTAGGCCTATTAGGTCTAGTTCCTAATAATAGCGCCTAGCAGCTTCCTTTCCGTTACGTTTCTGGTCTACTTCCGCATTAAGGATAGCATAAAAAGCGTCCCTCCGTTGCACCTTACAGATAAGGTCCATTAACCTTTCGGATAGTTCTTAGGTAAAAGCTATTTCATCTTATACTGCTCTAAGTATAAGACTAGATAGTACCATAGATTTTATAACTCTTTAATGCGTATATATTAGGAAGGCCGCTATAAGGTTAAAGTCCTTTAGTTATTATAGGGCTCTAAGTTCCAATTACTCTATAGCTTCGCTATTAGTTTAAGGGGATAGCTTAGTAATTAGGGATAGTATATTACTAGGTTCCAAGAATGTATCGGGGACATCCTATTTAGGTATATTTAGACCCTTATTAACAACGGACTGGGTACTAGCTAGAACGTCAGTAAAAACCAATAGGGCTTACACCGCCTAAGACTTAGTATATAGAGCTATAGGTACTCGAGTATTTTACACCCAGAGCTTGTTCTATAATATAGGGAGTAAAATATCTATTATCTATTTTCCTTCTCCCGTTTTAAAGCCTTTAGCATAGTCTGGCCGTTATAACGGTCTATTAGCAGGGTTATTTTCCCCTAGCTTATATTTAATCTTAAAATTAAATCGCATAAGCTCCTCTACCTATCTGGCTTATTAAGGTATAAGCTCCTTTATAATTATAAAGTAGCGTAGATTATAGTAATCTAAGAGTATACGAGTAGTATAGCTCGCGTACTTAAGGTAGTATCGCCACTATTTAAAGCAGTCAACTATAGCCAGCAGTTCCTTATCGTGGGTATAATACCTAACTTTAGGTCCCTGGAATTTTCTGCTATAAAATACTACTAGTCTCTAATAGAGCTAGGTAGCGTCTAAATACCTATTAGGTTGCAGTAGGATACTAATAAAGGCAAAATTTAATACATTAGTGATTATTATTAATGGCTAATCTAGGTTAAAATGCCGCAGTAATAAAGCTTCTATAAACTTCGTGCGAAGTTCCTAAAAGGCCTTCTAAACCTTTCCGGGCCATAACCATGGCTTATACCATTTAGTTAGTCCCTTCTTAGTTTTCTTCCTTACCGCCTTTAAGCTTTTTACTCCTTAGGTTGGGTTTTAAGAAGCTTCCGCAATATAGTTAGATAGGTATTAAGCAACGTCTAAGTAGTTATAGATAAAGCGCCTATAGAAATTAGCAAAGCCTAGGAATACTTAAACATCCCAGTAGCTCTCTAGCTCTGGCTACTTCTAAATCATCTACACCCGTACTAGGTCCATAACTATACCTATAGGCGTTATAATATAACCCAGAAACTCAACCTGCTTAGTGTTAAAGATATACTTTAATGCCTTGGCGTAGAGGCCCTAATTATCTAAACGTTCTAGCACTTTACGGACGTATTACTCGTGTTAATCCTTGTCTTCTAAGTAGATTAAGATATTATCTAAATAGACAACGTATATACGGTTAACTAGTCCCCCTAAGGCTCTGTAAATATATAATTAGAATATCATAGGCATATTAGCTAGCCCGAAAGGCATTACCAGATACTTAAAGTGGCCGTATTAGGTCTTAAAAGCGGTCTTCCACTTATCCCCTTCTTTAATACAGAGCCTATAGTAGGCGTCTCATAGATCTAGCTTTGTAAAGATCTTCGCCCTAAATAATTAATCCAGCATTTCACTAACCAGTGGTAGTGGGTAACGGTTCTTAATTGTAATTTTGTTAAGACCGCGATAGTCTACGCATAGCCTTATAGTTCTATCTAGTTTTAGGACGAAGAGGATTAGTACGCCTAACGGCGACTTATTAGGCCGGATCCACCCCTTTTCTAGTGACCTATTGAGGTACTCCTGTAGGATCTTAAGCTCTTTACGCGAGAGGTTATAGATAGGAAGGTTTAGCGGTTATTTACCTTCTTCCAGATTAATTATATAATTGTACTTCGAGTTCTACAGTAGGACTTTAGCTCTCCTGCCTAAAAATACCCTTAGTAAATCCTTTAGGCCTACTAGAATATTTAATAAATCGGGGTCGCGTTTATCCTTTATATCATTGTTAGGTAGGTTCTAAAGCTCCCTTAGGATACTCACGGGCAGCGTCGTGCGCCGTAGTAGTTGCTTATATATAGTTGCCACCGTACATTACACCATTTTATACAGTAGCCAGTAGAGGGTAGGGAAATCCTTAACGCAGCGCTTAAGGTGCCGTAGCATACTCTCTGCATATTGCTTAAGCCATAGTAACCCATAACGGTTAAAGTATCTTATAAGATCCTCAAGATCGCTGCCTCCCTATAATATCTCCACAACCTATCCAGCAGTTCCCCATAGGGTCTCTATTATAGAGGGGTTATTACCTATACTAGGCTCTATACCCATCTTACTATTAAATAGGGGTTAGATCTAATACTCCTTTGGGTATAGAGCGTACACTGTTTTACTTAGGGCTACATTCTCTAGGATATCCTTTAGGCTTATTAGTAATATACGCCCTTCCAAATCTTTATTATTCCACTATTTAAAGGCTCCAGTCTTAAAGCGTATCTTAGGATCTGCTTCCGCTAGCCAAGGGTATCTAAGGATAAGGTTATAACCTATAAAGTCAGCCGCCTAGAAGGGTTACGGGCCAACTACCTTAGTATAGTTGTATATGTCGGCTACTAACACTATAAGCTTATAGGCACTATATAGCTTAATTTAATACTTATTTAGGAAGCCTATAATAGGTTTTCACCACCTTTACAATGGGATAAGTTTATGCTCTTTTACCAAATTATATTATATAAGATTAATTTCGGCGCCGCTGTTATATAGTACTTAGAACTATCATATTTTACCTATAGGGAGTGTTATTTCTAGCTTAATAGCAATACAGAGAGTCTCTCCTTCTATATCTTGCCCTAATTATAGCCAGGAGAGGTCCGCGACTAGGGCTTTTCTTTTTTTAGATTATTAGTGCGGTTATTACCCTACTTGTTTTTTTAATAGAATCTGCCTCTGGAGTTTTCTCTTAACTTTTTAGAGTGTTCCTATAAAGGTGCCGGACGGGTATCGGGTTAACCCTAGGAGTTTTTCCCGTTATTTAAGGTTCCTAACTTTAACCCTTCTAAAGTTCTCTTTAAGAACGGCTTCTTTAAAGGTTGGGTCTGCCCTATATTACTACTAAAGTGCCCGCGTTTTTAGTGACCCCCTAGCTTTCTACTGGAAGAGGTCTAGATTCTTACTATATCTTTAACGTTTAGAACTGCTCGTTTAAAATCCGCATATATAGTAATCCGCGATAGGGCTCCTACACGCTTTATTTTATTATAAATTGCTAGCTTAATTCTAGCCTAGATAAACCTAATCTTCTCCTTCTTATAGATGCTACCGTCCTTATTTTTAAAGGGCTCTAGATCTATTTACTAAGCACGAGTTTTTATAAAGTTTATAAACTGGCGGAAGTTATAGTGGTCTAGCTATATCCCATTCTAGAATAGCTCTGCATTATTATATTATACGATATACAGATCTTAAGTCTATTTCTTTAGGAAGGTTTACAGCTGTGGCTATATAGTAATTTGCTTTTTATTAAGCTGATTAAGTGCAATCTAGTTTAATAATTGGTCTTTAATCTTACTAATAATCCAGCGTATACGCTCTTTAGTATTATCTCGTATTATTAGCATTTTAAAGAAGTTGTCTACCTTATAAACCCAATCGTCTAACTATTAGGCGTTAGGTCTATAGCGGAGTTCTAAACTACTAAAGGCCTTAGCCAGTTAGTCTATATCCTTTTTCTATTTATAGCGTAGATAACTCTCTAAGTCTTCTATACCTTCTTAGGTAGATACTAAGTAGCTCCTAAAAAGCCCTTAGCCTTAATTAGGTTATAAAAGAATTTACCTAGCTTAGATTAGACCCTACTAGATCTAAATTTGCCCTTAGAGGGTTCTAATATATTTATTAGTGGCTTCCTCCCATATAGCTTCCAAGAGCCTTACGACAGCTTCCCAATATCCATCTTAAAGGAGATTAGTATAGGGCTCTTAACCTTCTAAACTTAGGCCTAGGGAGGCTCTTACTATAGAGGTAGTGTTAGTACCAGTAGCTAATATAGGCTTCCCAACGAGGCTCGGGTCTTAAGTTAGTAATTAGCTTAGATTACCTAAAGGGGTAGGCCCACTTAGCTCGTAAGCAGTCTATATACCGCCACTGTGCCGATTATAGGCCAGTGGTCTTCTGGGAGGGTTCCGGTTAGTTCCCTAGTTAAATATATTAATATATTCCTCTAGCATTTCTAGCTTAGGGGAAGATCTTAAAGTTGCCTCTAGCGCTTAATTTTTTAATTAGCCTAGGTGGGGCCAGAGGGGTTCTAGTTACTTTCTGGCAGTGTTGTGACCGTTATAAAGGGTATCTACGTTTTCCTTAGCGGTAATTATAGGTGTGTGAGAGTCTTTAAGCTCCTAGAGCATCTGGGTATTAGGGCTTATTTAGCCGTCTTACTTAGAGGGTTATATTGTCGCAATCTCTCGCTATTAGAGGGACCTTCCTGCCTTTATGCGACGGCTTTCCATAAGGTATCCGTAGAGTTTCTGTTTAGGTCGTCGCGAGATTTTAAGGGAGAATAGTAGTTGTAAATAAAAGATATAAACAAACAATCTGGTCCTTAAAGCCGACTACCCTTCTAAAAAAGAGTAGAAAGGATTTAAATATAAGGGGATTTTGTAGATAGGGGGCTATAAGGACACAATTGGAACAGGATAAATTAGTGAGAGAGATAAATCCTTAAGGAGGTAAGGCCTCTAGGATTGTAGAGACTATATACTACGGGTATATACCTTTAGCACATGACCGGTGACCATCCAAGGGGCGTCTGGGGGTTGTCCTAAGGGCAACCCAAGGTGTCCGCAATAATATCCCTTACAATATCGTACCCGTTACGGTCTATTAGTAGTTTATAGAAATTTATAAAGATATACTGCTAGGGGCGCTCTAGTATTAGGAGTGGCTTTAATAGTCCTAGGGTCTTATCTTATAGAATTATAGACCTATAGTAGTTGTTGTAGTTTTATATATAACGGTTAATATCTATAACTATTCCGGGCTAGTAATAACGGTCACCAATAATCTTATAGGTTTTATTTTTTTTAGGGTAGGCCGTAGAGACCTAGGTATATGCTTTAGTAATAAGCTAGGTTTATAAGTTCTATTTTTTTACTACTACTAGCCATTCCCGGTGCTTAAGCAGTCCATTTTTAAGGGACTATAGGCTAGTAACATTCTTTGCCTTTTCACGGTACTCCTATAGAGAAGGGTCCGTATAGTTTACTTATAGTAGTTTATTAATAAGGTTAAATTCCATAGGGTTAATAGGACATATCTTGGCGCTTAAAGATTTAGTACTTAGTTCTTCCTATATCTAAGGGTTAAGGTACTCTAGTTATAGTAGCGTCTAGGTCCGTAATAAGATCTTCACGGCTATTTAGTTATTTAGGTCCTATTTATATCTTATAAGAGTATCCGCACGGTTAGTAGCGCCTAGCCTATATATAATTAGGAAGTTAAACTAAGATAGGACATCCGCCTAGCGCGCCTGCCGGGCTATAAGGGCTTTTATTATTATAAAATATTCTAAAGCCTTATAATCTAAAACCACTTAAATAGGTTTAGGGGTCCCTTCTAGCTATGCTTACTAGTGCTAAAAGCTATAGATAATAGCTAACATTTCTTTATTATAAATTGGGTAGTTTAGCTTAGTATTTACTATAGTCTTTAAATAGTAAGTAATAGGGTGCCATTTTCTATTTATCTACTTTTAGGAGTAAACGCTAGCTATAACACTATCTAAGGCATCAGTTTCTAGCATTAAGGGCCGTTTTGGGTTAAAGTGGGCGAGTAAGGGAGCAGAGACTAGTCGTTTCTTAAGCTTATTAAAGGCCTGCCTATATACGGTGTTAAAGTAAAAGGGCCGGTCCTTGTAGGTAAGTAGGCTTAGTGGCCGGGTAATCCTGCTATAGTTCTTAATAAAGCGTTAGTAGAAGTTACAGAACCCTAAAAATAACTACACCCCCTTTACAGTCCTTAGGGGTACCTATTAGTTAATTACAGCCGTCTTTTCTAGGTCTGCCTTAATCCCGTTTATACTAATAATAAACCCTAGGTACTTTATACGCTTAATACTAAATTCTAACTTCTTAATATTGGCTTGGAGGCTAGCTTCCTAAAGCCGTTATAGGACTTTATAGATATGCTCTTTATATTCTAGTTCGTTTTTAGAGTAGATTATAATATTATCCAGGTATACTATACAGAAGTTATTGAGGTAGTTAAATAGTATGTTATTTATATATTATTGGTATATAGCCGGTCCGTTAGTTAGTCTAAAAGGTAGTACTTTATATTTATATGTTCCGTAACGGGTCTAAAACATAGTAAGGTTTTTTAATTTAGGGTCTATTCTAATTTAGTAAAAAGCCTAGCGGATATTAAGCTTTATAAAGATTTTAGCTCTACTTATTCGGGCCAAAGTCTTATTAAGTAAAGGCAGTAGGTAGCGGTCTTTAAGGGTTAAATTATTAAGCTTATGGTAGTCGATATAGAAATAAAGTCCTCTATTTAGCTTTTTGGCAAAGAGAATAGGTAAGTTAAAAGGGGCTTAACTAGGCTTAATAAAGCCCTTATCCAGGTTATTAATAAGATACTACTTTATGGCCTATAATTCGGCAGTAAATTGCTATCGGAGGGGGCTATAGCTAAGGGTAACTACCTTATCCGGCTTAATTTTAATCTTATAGTTGTACGGTTAGTAAGGTAGGAGTATATTAAACGCTGCTTTAGAGAAGGTGTTTTTAAATTTCTGGTATTAACGGGGCAGTTTCTGTTCTACTAGCTCCTTATCTATAAGCTTACCTTTCTTTTAGGCTAGGGCTTCTTTCTCTTTAATTATTTAATTAATTTTGTATAAGCTAGTTATAAAGGTAACGGTATTAGGCTAAACTAGGTTTTAGTAGAATCCTATAGCGTTAATATAGTAGATATTAACTGGCGGGAGGTCTATGGGTTTCTTTACGGATGTTTATTAGGCCGTATTTTGCGGTATAGGGTTTATAGTCTTCCTTAGCTTACGTTCCATTTTCCGTAAGTTATCCTTTTAGTCTATTAGTTTAGTATATTATCTAATGTCCCTAGCCTTTCTTTATAGCTATATAGGGCCTAAGTTCTCTATTAGGGACTTAGCTAGGCCATTACCAACTTCCTAAGTCTTTGGTGCGGGTAGTGTAATATAGGCAGTCTGGGGGCGGCGTAGTATACGGATCTGTTGCGGATTAAGCTATACATCCTTTTTAAAAGCCTGGTCCCTACGCGTCGCATCGGCCTAATAAACGATGTTTATCTGCGGCCGTATAAGGTTTTTTATTGTAATACTAATCTCTTTTATAAAGGAAGGCGTTAGGGGTATAGTTTTGGGCTAGATAAGCTGCCTGTTTCGTACGTTAAGCTATAAGCCTAAGTAGGCTAGCTATTTTCTCCCTAAGATTATATTATGGCTTCTAAGGTCCGTAATAAGGAAGGGGATATTATACTGCCTTTATCCGTTAACGCGGAGGTAGATCTGTAAAATAGTTGTAATAGGTAGTCTTATCCGTCCGTTATAACCGCGAATAGGGACTAGTTTAGGCAGTTCTTTAAGTAGTGCATTTAAAAAGTCAGCCAGTTTTATAGCGCACTTTGTATTAATTAAGGTAAAGGTATTTACTCCTAAGTTAGCTAAAGCAGAGGTTAAAACTTAATATCTATTGCAAAATAAAGTATAAGGGATAGTGTAGCTTTTTCTACTAACTAGCTGACCTAGATTAATATGTGACATATCGATCCCTTTTAACCCTAAAGAGGAGTCTTCCTCTAGGGTTTCTCTTTTTCCGGCTCCGTACTATCCTCCTGAATTAATAGGACCTTATTTATCTTTACCTTTATTAGGCAGTTCCTTATAGGGTAGCCTATTTAACCGTATAAGAAGCAAGCTCTTTAATCGCTAAGGGCTTATATATAGGGGTCGCTATATATAGGCTGGGTGTATACCGGGCCCGCAGTAGGGGTAGCTGCGCGGCTAGCTACTGGGTTAACTATAGGAGTTGCCGATCGTGCTAGGGTACTACGGGCCGTACTTGTAGTACTTACGGCTTGGTTTACAAGGTTTCTAGTTTTTAGCTAGTTAGCGCGTACCTTAATTTAACGGAGGCCTTAATTAATAGCTAGGTAATAGTCCGTAAGTTCCTTTAATGTCTATACCGTAGTATAAGCTGGTAATACGGCCCGCTGTAGGTCTAGGGTAAGCTTGTTAAAGAGGTCTGGTAATAGGTCTTTTTGGGGGATCTAGGCCTGTTTAGCTAGGTGTAGAAAGCGGGTTTAGAAGGCTAAAAAGGTCTCCGTTATTTTTATGTTTAGGCTTTTATAGCTAAGGTGGGCGTTCTATACTTTAAAAGGGTCTTTATAAATAAAAGATAAGTATTTAATTATTTCTTTTTTAGAGATAAAGGGGTTTGCTAAGTCTTTAGTGTATCGCAAGCGTAAATGCGTTTAGGCGTCTCCGCTAGTACGGCCGAAAACGTAGGCCATTCTGGCTCGGGCGTTAGGGAAGTGGTCTGCATTAACTTTAAGCTTATCCCGCAATTAAAGCTTCCAATTATTAAATGTAGGGTTGGTTCCGTTTGTAAGTAGCGGGGGATCCGCGACCTTTGCCGACCGCCTTAGTACTACATAGGCCTTAGTGGGTCCACTAAGGCGCTAGGATAGGGCCTGAAGGACTATAGCAAGTCTTTAGTTATCTAATAATAACTTATTATTAGATACAGGGGTATCTTTGGCTTTAAGCAGCTCTCGCAGTTATTTAATTTTGGTATTAGTAGCCGCAAGCTCCGCCTAGGGGGTTAAAACGTTAATTGTTTCTTTATCTGAAGTATTTAAGGGTCCTATAGCTGCTTTACCTGCTGCTGTAGTTTGTGGCATAGTGGTAGGGGTATTAGGTAATTCCGGGTAATTTCTTTAGGGGTTCTGGTCTGTGTGTGTCTTATAGGTTCTTTTCTTAGGGTTCTGTTCTTTTTTTTTAGGTCCTGTCCTTGTGGTCCTAGTGATGTCCTTAAGGTCCTATTCTGTGTTCTTACAAATATATTTAAGTTCCTTCTTAGGAAGAAAGAGTAGAGTGAGCTTTAGATAATGTTAGCGACTTAGTTAATTGAGATATAAGCACGGCAAAAGGGTCGTGTAAGCCTATGCGATTGGATTGTCTATAAACGAGAATCTAAAGCTAGAGAAAAGGAAAGGAAAGGACAAGTAGTAACGCGAGGAGTTATATACAATCCCTAGTTACGTAAGAGTCATGTAAGCCCTGCGTCTACCATAACGTCTACTATAGCTGCCGCTTTCTGCTAGTGCCGTAACAGGTATAGGGTAGATATTAATAGAAATCTTAAGCTAATAGATTTTAGTAGATTTCCTAGATTTTAGTTTAGGGTTAGGACGGTATCCCTTGCAACGTCAGGGTCCTTAGAGTATGTGGTCCGTGCAGAAACACTATAATATTTCTAAGTACGGGCACTAAATTCAGCTAATCTAATTGGTTGGTTCTTATCGATAACCTAAGGACCCGAATTGACGTTGTAAGGGATATTATAAGGCACTTCTACTTATAATGGGAGGCAGTAAATAGAAGCTTAAGGTTATCCTAATTAATAGTTACCTTATATAGCTTTATCTAGAGTTATTTAAGAATTACTAGGTAACCTAAGGTAGTGGCAAAGAGCTTAATTAGTTCTTTATAGTTTAGGTATTAGAGTCTTAGGTATACTATATAAGTAATTCGGCCTAAAACTATACGTTTGCTATTAAATCCAAATATATTAATATGCCGGTTAAGGGGGGTTAGGGTAAAACTATTATCTTATATAAAGATCTTATTAATAAATCCTATACCGCTAGCTCTTATATTAATTAGGATTTAAGTATTAGCCTATTAACTATTCTACTAAAGACGGTAGTTAATAGTTATGCTATGGTCCTAAGAGTCGGAGTTTATAACGTTAAATATATTTAATAAGATCCTATAGTAAAGCCATCCCAGAAAGCAACTTAGCTCTAAGACCTTCCTTTTAGAGGTAATTAAGGTGGGGTTCTTATAGGACGTTGGTTAGAGCTTTATTCTTATAAACGGTGCTTACTAAATAAAAGGGTAGAACTAGATAAGGAGGGCCATAATTAATAGCTTAAGGTTAGGCGTAATAAATAGTTGCTAATATTAGCTATTTATAAATCGTTTTAGGGCGTAGGTAAGGGGACGAAATAGTATTTTAAGATGTGGTCCTTACTTCTACACTTAAAGCAAAGGCCTAGCTTAATACGTCTTTCTTATTTAAAGGACCCTAGTAGGGCGTACTTTAGGGTTTTAGTGTTAATATCTATGGCGTTGGGGTGCTTAGGCTAAGATAATAACTTAGTAGATATTTATAGGGTTGCCGTATTATATTAGGGGGCGGGCTTTAGTATTAGGTGTAGTATATTATTATACCATTTATTAATAACGTTTATATAGGCATTAAGGGCTCCTAGTAAGTCTACGCTTATTAGGGAGGTTTTTAGTTTACAGCTTAAAGATTTAATAAGGCTATTAATTAGTACGGAGTTATTCCAGCCTATTTCCCTTATATAATAGTTAAATTTAGAGAAGTATACTGGAAAGCTTTTCGTTCCTTAAGCTATATAGTTTATTTTCCTTTAAGCAATATCTTAACGGTTTAGGTTACTGTATATAGCTTTAAGAAGTACAACTAGGCTTTATACTAAGTTTAGTTAAAGAGGTTTAATAAGGTTAGCTACCTCTTCTCTTAGTTAATTTAGGGCGTAACAGAGTTAGTTAGCTTTAGTTAGGTAGCGGTTAGCGTTACTAGTTAGCTTAAGAATAATTAGAGTTCTTATTATTTACTAATAAATACTAGAGGATCTAGTAGTCGTTTAGATTATTTTAGTATAGTAGTTAGTTTAAGGTAGACAGCTGCTATAGGTTTGGGGCTTATATTCCACGTGTTTATCTCTAAAAATAGTGTTTAGTCTTAAGGCCCTAATATAGGCATCTTAAGTATACGGATTTCTTCTTAGAGGTCTTTAATTAATCGCTAGTGTCGTGCTTCTTATTCGGCTTATTATTAATTTAAAGTAGCTTAGTTTTATATAAGGGCGTCTATAAAAGACTTTTATATTTCTACTAGTTATTCTTAGAGTGTAGATATAATACTAACGGCCGTTATAGGGGCTTTAGGGTTGTTCTATATTTTAGAGGTGGTATATAAAGTTAATATAATGTAGTATTACGGAGTAAGTATAAGCGGCGATAATATATAGCAAGGTAGATATTATTAAGCTATATATATAAACTATATAAGAAGTTAAAACTTTATATAAGGAGAAAAGGTAGGAAATAGAAAGAAAGGGTATATATTATTAACTTAGTTGCTTAGTTAATACGTATATAGGGCAGAATAGGGGTTAGGTTATAGTCCTAGCAGAACTTAGCAAAATTTAGTAAAACTTGGCAGAATATAGCAGAATGCCGTAAATTGCCGTTAGATTGCTATTAGATTGCTATTTTACGGTTAGTCTCTAATTGCTAAGTTAGTAGAAACAGGTAAACGTATATAAGGTGTTACGGGTATTACGGAACCCTACCGCAGGGGCCTCTATAGGAGAGCCCCGTGCTCTTACATATACCTCGCGTATAGCTTATATCAGCTACGCGTAGGTATATCACCTCCTTACGCCCTTAACCCTTACGATCGATCGCGTAATGTCTTGTAGACTCCTTGAATACATACACTTTATAGTTACTACCCCCGTCCTATAACATTACGTTACGCCTTTTTTAATACTAACGCTTAGCCTATAACTAATTCTACATCTCTATAATATTATAGGCGCTGCTAAAAGTAGCGTGTCTATAAATTACCTTTATACTTCTAAGGAACTTATAATAGTAAGACAATATCCCTTACTAGCTACTATATTAAACCTAAAGAATAATCCAATACCTATACTTAACCTACAACGCTAATTAATCCCAGGAGAATTTAATTTATTAGCCCTAGCCTTAACCCCTAAGGAGGCGGACACTAATAATATCTTATTTTTTATTAACTATATAACTACAAAGAAGCAAATAAAAGGGCTACTACCTATTAAAATTGAAATATAAGACGCTAAGACGTTTATAAAAATGGTAGCACAAGACCCTAATAAATATTACCGCCTTCTATAGAACTACCACCTAAAGCTTATATAAGCCGAGATGCGTACTGCCTAAGATTATAATATTATTTAAGACCTATAAGCTTATAAGGCGCTCGCCAATAATATATATTAAAAAACTAAAGATAACCTCTATGTGTCTAAACGCGACGTCTAATAGTTAAAGAAGGCTAAGATTGTACTAATTGCTATAATCACTAAAAGAGAAGGTATAATTAAATACCTATAATCTTAGCTTAACGAGTATATTTATAATAACGCTAGACACCTCTTTACTATATATAACGCCACCTAAGTCTCTACGCCCCTAGTAACTTTACCTACTTAACGCTTAATAGAGGGCTAGCGCTAAGCAGCTTTACCTAATAGGAACCCCTACTAAAGTAGTAATAATAAAAGCTATAATAATCGGACCTAAACTGCTACTATAGGGTCTAATATACGCTACCTTAATCCCCTAGTTTTCTAGGGAGACCGCAAGGAATATAGCTACTAGAAGATATAAATCTATAAGAAATTAACTTAAAGCGCCTACCTTTTTCCTACGGAAGACACTAAGATTAGCTACATTATTGGGTAAATAAAGGGTATACTATTTAATAGACTCTTCGCCTAATAAGAGACTAGTAGCCCCCGGAAGTAGCAGTCCTACTAAAAAGTCCTTAATAATCTTAACCTAATATACTATAACTATAACCTACTAGCCACTAACCGAGCTAAACTACGTGCCCTAAAGATAAGCCCTACTGAATTATTTAATAAATTTTATATTAAATTCTAGGAATATACTAAAGCTCTTACCTAAGACAATACTAAAGATTAAAAGGACCTCTTTAAAAAAAGTTACTTATTGCCTTAGTTACGCAGCCGCTAGCTATAACTATAATAATATTTATAATATAGTAGCAGCTCTATAAAAGATCAAATAACGACTAAATTGGATTACTACTACTAACCCTTATCTAAAGACCTCTCTATAGAAGCCCTTTAGGCCTACTAAACCCATATATACTAAGCTACTAACGCCTACTACCTTAAGTACTACTAGAACTAATATTAATTTCTCTATACTAACCTTCCTATAAAAACTCCTAAATAGAAAGCGCGAACTACTCTGGAAACTAGGACGCTACTATAAATACTATTAAAAAGGCTATTATTGCAATAACCTAAACTGCCTAATAGCTAGGTTTAATAGTTACCGCCTAATACCTAATCTAATACCCTAAATACTAAATATATTACTATATGCTACTACTATATAAGATAAAGACATAGTAATAGCAGTAGAGTCGGATACGGAAATGGAAAACGCTAAGTCCTAGCCCTAAGTTGCGGGTTAGGACGCCCTAATAACGGAGGGATCTATATATTGGCTTGCTTAATAGATAACTTTATAAAGATAAATAGATAGAAATAGATAGTTTTACCTATAATAGGAACTACTGCTAAAAAATAATATAAATGCCGTTCTATAATTAATTGCGAAGCTATTAATAAATTTATAGATACCTAATTTGTGCGTACTTATAACTTACCTACCTTACCCCTTACTAAAGCCCGCACCTTATAACTTGCTAATAGTAATTATACTACATAGAAGATTACCTATATAGTATAACTCTATTTAAATATAAATGGGCACTAGGAAGAACTCTAGGCCTATATTATACCACTTACTAACTACCCTATTATCCTTAGAATGAACTAGCTTAAATAACATAACCCTACTATTAACTAGAAGAAGAGAGAAGTAACCTTTAACTCTAAATACTGTAGAGAGACTTGCCTAGGGCATGGCCTAGCCACCCCTATTTACTTTCTAGGATATTAACCTAAGGAACCCCTTATTACCCTACCTATAACTAACTACTACTATATAAGTGCCCTAGCCTTCTACCGTATAGTATATAAAAAAGGCTAGACCGTTACTATAGCTTCCTAATTATAACTATATAAGCTTAATAAAGAATAGGACTACGTCCTCTATAGTAATAGAATAGACATAGTCGACCTTTTAGAAGACAACACCCCTATAAAACTCTATGGACTTTTACCTTTAGACTTTAAGAAGTTTATAAAGCTTAAAAAAGGACTTACTAACAAAGAACTCCGCAAGCTCCTCCCTAAGAGGTACTATAACTTTACTAATATATGCTTATAAAAGAGCGTAGATATACTCCCCCCATATTAACCTAATAACTATACTATTAATATTAAATAAGGAAAAATGCTACCTTATAAGAGACCCAACCTAATATTAAAAGATAAACTTCTAGTTATAAAAAAGTATATTAACGAGCACCTTAATAAAGGATTTATTTGTCCTAGTATGTTACTAGCAGCTACCCTTATCCTTCTTGCTAAGAAGCTAAAAGGAGGTATCTAATTCTACGTTAACTATAGAGGACTTAACGCTATTACAATTAAAAACTAATACCTAGTACCGCTTATACGTAAGACCCTTAAGCGGCTTAGTTAAGCCAAAATCTATACTAAGCTTAACATTATTGCCGCCTTTAACTATCTCTAAATATGGGAAGGTAATAAATAGAAAACCGTATTCGCATCGCGCTTTAGCCAATTTAAATATACTATTATACCCTTTAGTGTATATAACGGCCTAGGCATCTTCTAAAGCTATATTAATAACGCCTTATGGGACTACCTTAATAACTTCTACTCTGCGTACCTAGACGACATACTTATTTATAATAATAACCCCTCTAAGCATACTAAATATGTTTAAAAGGTCCTATAGCGCCTTAAAGACGCAAGACTTTATATTAATTTAAAGAAATGCGAATTCTTAGTTACAGAAGTAAAATACCTTAGACTAATTATTACCACTAAGGGTGTCTATATAGACCCCAAAAAGGTATATATAATTACTAAATAGTAAGCCCCTAACTGCATTAAGGATGTATAAACCTTCCTTAGTTTTACTAACTTCTATTAGAAATTTATATACAACTTCTTAGATATAGTAGTACCACTTATAGTAATAATATAAACGAAGGGCCTTTCTGCAAAAGGAAGAAAAATATACCTACGCTTTACCTAAACGCCCGAATACGAGAAGGCGTTCTAAGACCTTAAAAATGCCTTTACTAAAGCACCTATCCTAGCTTACTTTACACTAGGACAACAACTCTACCTTAAAACCGACTCCTTAGACTACGTTAACGTAGGCATCCTTTCCTAGATAGGTAATAACGGTCTCCTTTACCTAGTCGCATTCTACTTATCTAAGCTTATACTATAAGAGTGTAACTATAAAATCTATAATAAAGAACTCCTTATAATTATATAAGCGTTTAAAGAATTCTAACTAAAACTCTCTTTAGTAGAGCCTAACTAGCTAACTAAAGTCCTTACGGACTATTGCAACCTTAAGTACTTTATAACTATAAAGTAGCTAAACTAATGCTAAATATATTAGAACGAGTTCCTCTC
>Ga0307515_10011522_pt1 | contig 16779 bp, 13 predicted proteins | sample 17_EM_MG_FD_194513 | JGI IMG/M metagenome (GOLD analysis project Ga0307515, IMG submission 194513) | Populus trichocarpa ectomycorrhiza microbial communities from riparian zone in the Pacific Northwest, United States - 17_EM | ecosystem: Host-associated > Plants > Roots > Unclassified | place... | reverse complement strand
TACTTTCCTGTAGTTTCAAGTTCAGTTTTTTTTGGTTGCTAATGAAAAATCAATGGAACTATTAAAATAGCCATTCAATATTTAATTTTCATTGGTTAAAGAGTTGAATTGCCAGCTCTCCGGACCCTGGTTAGATGCATGTATGGCAGCAAGGATGGACATAAAGAAATGGATAGATAGCAATGTTTTATGAGCTTGTGGGCGTGATGTATGGGCATGGGAAGCAAATCTCGAAAGGGAATCAAGGCAGAAAATTGGCCTCTCTTTGCCCACAGACCACACCATTCTCCCTCTGCTCAAGATATGGTAAGAGCCACATGATTTCACATTAGGGAGAAAAAGGCACCTCTGCTGACATCACCTGAATCTCTCGGGGGATTTTGATGGGTCCCACTGCCACCCCTCTATTCATTTTCTCTCTCCATGTATTTTGCTTTCCTCCAAAACTTCCTCCCTATTCTCCCCTTCCCCTCCATCGTTCTTATTTATATGGTGCTCTACTCCCACCATGTGTGGTCTGTGTAGTGGTCTGGGTCATATAGGTAAAACCCGCCTCCCCCATCTCCTCCTCCGCTTTAACCTTTCCCATGAAGATTTTATTCTTTTATTTTATCAGGTCTTTGTGTTTTTCTTTTATGCATTGCTTGCCCTATAATTCAATCCTGAAATCAACTTGGAAAATTTGCAAGATTTGAAAAGATATCTGGTCGGATTTTGCTTTGTGGGGTGCGTGGAATTTGTTGTCAAGGTCTCATTTTTTTACTACAAAATACGCCTCTCCTCTTCTACTCTCCTCCTTCCATTATAGAGACAACACCACAAAAGCCAACCCAACCCAACCCAACCCAACAAAAACAAAACAATACATAGCATAACCAAAACCAAAAACAAGAATCTTCTTCTGTATTATTGCGCTCTATATTGAGGTGATATTGGATCTGGAGTTTGATGCAATGGCAATAACAGGGGATTCACTCTCCCAGTTTCATGTTTTAGCTGTTGATGACAGCTTAATAGATAGAAAGCTGATTGAGAGGCTTCTCAAGACATCATCCTATCAAGGTACTGACTTTACTTTCTCTGGTTAAAAAGGTTAAAAAAGGAATGGTTTTTACGACATGAGATATGGTTTTTCTTGCTGGGTTCTGATTCTTTTGTCATGACAGTTACTACAGTTGATTCTGGTAGCAAAGCCTTGAAATTTCTGGGATTACAAGAAGATGAACAAAGCAACCCAGACACACCTTATGTTTCTCCTAACAATCATCAGGTAAAGTTTCTTTCCCTGCCTTCCCCCCACCCCCACCCCCCTCAATGTAAGAGATTCCTCTTCTTTCTTGATAATTTTTCATCTTTTCTGATTTTATTCTTTGTTTTTTGGTGCTTTTGCAGGAAATGGAAGTGAATCTTATTATTACAGATTACTGTATGCCTGGCATGACAGGCTATGATTTGCTCAAGAAAGTAAAGGTATAAGCTTTTTTCATTTCCATTCTCATGTCTTCATTTTGAGTAATCATATATTCCCTTCTTTTTCCTCAATCCCCTTAAGATCCATTTCTATTACTGGCAAAATGGGTTCCTTGAAAATTCTTTCCCAGGTTGAGAAATCTTCAGGGTCTAAATGATGTTAGTTGATTGGTTGTCAACATGTGTTCTATTATTGCCACTTGCTTGAGAATTTCAAAGAAAATCTAATAGGAATATTTTGCCACCTATTTTGTATCCAAACAAATCTAGGTCAAGATATTCAAAGATTTCCTTTGTTTCTGCGTGCTACCTTCTCGTGTCATGTCACCCATCAAAGATTTTAATGCACATTTATTTACCATGAAATCAAACAGTGGTTGTTAAAGAGACTTGTTTTTTGTTTTTATTCCTTTTCCTCTGATCTTGCAGGAATCATCATCTCTCAGAAACATACCTGTAGTGATCATGTCATCTGAAAATGTTCCTTCAAGGATCACCAGGTGAAAGACCAAACCAAGCTAGAATTGGGTTTTTTTTTTGGCCTTTTGTGGAAAAAAATACAAGGAAACTATAATTTGATTTTTTGATGTCATAAAACTGAGTGGTGGGCATAATTTCATCCATTACACAGATGTTTGGAGGAGGGAGCCGAGGAATTTTTCTTGAAGCCAGTAAGACTATCAGATTTGAATAGGCTTAAACCTCACATGATGAAAACTAAGATCAAGAACCAAAAACAAGAAGAGCAAGAAGAGCTTGAAATACCAGCTATTCAGTCAGAAGAGCAGAAACAACCAGTGCAGCAGCCATCATCACAGCCACAGCCTGAGTCACAACCACAACCATCAGCACTACTACTACAGCCCAACAATAACAAAAGGAAGGCTATGGAAGAAGGGCTTTCACCAGATAGAACCAGACCTAGATACAATGGCATCACTACTATGGTCTGATAAATCATGGGGACTTTTCTTTTACAATGTAATTCAGATAATATTCTCTCCCCTTTCTAGACGTTAATGCTGGTTAATACAGGCTCAACAGAAGTGTAGAATAGAGTTGCTTCATCTATACAGTTTTTACATGAAAATATTTCATTCCAATTTTGTCTTTGCTAATTAAGCTATAAGAAAAAAAAAATTGTAACTTAAATTTGGAGTTGATCCGATGAATGTTATAAATGTTACAGGCTCTTATAATTGTTAAATCCTAATCATCCTTACTTTGAATACTAGTAGTACACAGACTAATTAAGATTATAGAGTTTAAAATTTATAAATAAAATGAAAAAATTACAGTTTATAAAGTGAAATCAATTTGATTGCGGTAAGAATCAACCATTTGTATGGACCATGTAGTTAGATTGTTTCTCAACTTTAAAGAAAAGGGTCATTGTATTTGTTGGCAGAATCCGTATAATGTCATTTTCTGTCATCAATGCATCTTCATGTGACTTGACTCTGAAATCCATGGTGGAACTGATTCTGATTGGCAGTTTAGGCCCATTTTAGTAGCTGAGCCTGAAACATGTGTCTTCCCTTTCTATCTATTCGTCTGTTTCTGTATCCCTCGCTCTAACCATGTTCACATTCAAATATCATCAGAAGAGGATGCTTCTGCGATGGGAGAAGGAAGGTTCTGGTATCACTTCCAGGTTCCTTGACTAGTGTGACGATTTGCCAAGTTCATCAAACCCTGAGCATATTTTCACAGTAAATAAACTCCCACCTGCTAATAGAAGGAAGGGTTCTGGTATCCCATCTTCATGTATTTTTAGCTTTTTTTATGTGCTTTAAAATGACTGTATCTTTGAAAAAAACCCAACACACAGGCCAATACTAGTCAAGAAATTTCAACGATGAACTACAGGGCTAAGTTATAATTATCTTTAATTCTGATTTTAAAATAATTATTTTTTGAGCTTCAAATTATTTTTTAAAAAATGTTGAAAATAAATTTTAAAAAATAATAATAAAATATTATTTTAATACAATTCCAAACGAAAAACACTTTGAAAAACATCTACTTCCTACCACACTTTTAAACAAACCTGCAATGTTAGGGAGTGCATTTTAAAAATATATTCACATGAAAAAAGCTTCAGTATATATTGATATAAAAACATTAATATTTTCAAACAAAATATTTTTAAAAATATCTCAATACAATACCAAGCACACAAAAAACACAAGAAGAGGACAGTCCAATCTGCACAGTTGTCAAAAAATTATCTGATGCCAAGACAGAGAGAGAAGAATGATATCAAATTTAGAATCTCATTCAAAAATGAAATCCCAATATTACATAATGCAAAGGACCAATCAACAAGAACAACTTTATAATCACACCAAACTGCAAATATATGTTTCTGCAAACACCTAGATTTAGTATAACTTATTACCATGCATTCTCATGGTACTAGAAAACGTACTGTTGCATTATTTTGAACTTTTTTTTCACCCTAAACAATCCTACTGTCAACAGTCATCACTACATACAGAAGTCAGCGAAATTTTACACGCCAATCAATATCTCCAGTGGTTTCTACATCTGAAGCTTCTCCCAAGCTAAATTGCTATTTACAAAACCTGTACTAGGGATGCAGTTGGACCTGCAATAACAAAACTGTGAAAGAAAGAAATGAAAATATAAAGAAAATAAATGCTTTAACAAATTAAATAGGAAAGGCAAAGATGAGACTCTAAGCATGAAGTATCTCCACATTTCCATCTTTGTGAAAAAGTAAAATTATGTAAACCAAAATTAGAAGTATACATATATATATCATACCAAACAAATATAGACATGAAGAATGTGCTAACACAAACCATTTCTAGCAGTCTTAGATATATAGAAATATCACCATGAAAGAACTTAATTCCGACGCAGCAGAGGTGAATCGCAGCATAAGCTTTGCTGATAGAAAATTGTACTGATAACCATCTAGTAAACACTAGCAGCACGAGCAACTCAACAAAAAAAATAAAAATAAAATAAAAATAAAAAATCAGCACGAAGAACTCACCATAGAAATTCTAAGGCTACTATTCACTTCCAAAATCATCATAACTCATGCCTTCTGATATGGAGTCCAGCCTTCTATTATCTCCTGTAAAATCAGGGCAACAAATTAGCTTGCTCCTTTCTAATGTAATAAATATTATGAATACCAGGGGGAAAAAAACCTGGATGTTCTCTTTCACGAGAATCTGGGAAGTTATCATTGTCTGCTGCTAGAAAAGGTGATCTTGAATAGTTTTCCAATATTTCTGAACATTGAATACAAACAATTGTAACACTTGTAAATTGGCCAGTCAATGTTCCACACAGAATTACTTGCAACAGAGGACCCAAGTTAAGAGCTGACTCCAATTTAATCAATGACCAACCTGAGTGCTCATAATCGAGTCCTCTAAGAAGTTTGTTGCCTAACTTCTCAGTTGGCCAACAAACAGCTAAAATAGCAATCTTGTGCAAAAGTGCGCCAAAGGGAGAGTTGGGGATTGGAAAATAAAGAGATGAGAGAAGAGGGAGATATAAGGTGGGGCAACAAACCTGAACTCTGGGTAAAATCAGCTGTCAGATCCGAGAGACTGAAAACTTGAGGAATCTGACTTAAAAATCCAAATGAAGAAGTGTCTGCGTCCAGAATAGACTCATTCAAGGCTTGCGAACTGGAGTCTACGCTGCTGAAAGATGCAACAGATGCATCCGCAATAGATGGGCGTGCTTCTAGGACATTGCCATCAGCACCAAACATGTAAGGGGAAGTACCCGAATAACCAGCTTCTGATTTGATCATTCCCCCATTCATTCCTTGCAGCAGACCAATGTTTGAGCTCTGCATTGAAAGCATGTTTGGAGGTGCATCAATTCTATTGGCACGAGCAGATATTTCAACAGCAGCATGCATACTTGAGTGCAATGATGATCCACCATTAGTGTATGCATTTGTCAAACTGGAGCCAATGGGGTGATGCATGCTCTCTGGCTTCAAGGTCGGTCCTGTATGATCTGGACCATAGCATGCTGTATTCTGGTGCACTGACAAAGAAACCAAAACCAGTTGCCATAAAAAGCAGGAATCATACAAGGGATAACAGGTTTGGAGAAAGCATGCTCTACCAAGAAACTACAGAAAAGATTCATAATCAAATTATCCTTGTAAATGCACAATGATATCATTTTGATCAGGACATTCAGATAACATAGTTCAGCAATCAAAACACATGTCAAGAAACCATCTAAACAAAAAGCATACTTAGAGCAAATATCCAAAAATGACTTCCAAAAAATTGAAATTGAAATTCAAAAAAGGAAGGAAACTGTGTTATCTACCACACTATTAAGCAAAACTTTACGAAATAGCACATTCCCCAAATACAGATTGACAGAAAAGGAGATTTTTTAAATCTAATTTCAAGGAAGAAAACAAGGAAACCATCTTTAACATCTTTCCACTATGAAAAAAACTGATACCTCCACAACGTTTCCAACAAGTCCCCTCCCATACCCTACAAATTCATTTGATAGTGGGGCAAATGGCCAGTAGCAAGTCTGATAAAGAGATTTAAATTGCTGGCTACTAGTTATTAATATACAGTAATTACTATTACTTGGAAAATTTCGGAAATAGGTATCATGAACTTGTATATTAATACAAAACACCACAGAAGGCCACCATTTCTCCTCTCCTTTAATCTCTCACTTACAGAACTTTGCTTTCTTTCCAACCAAACAGTTTTTCTGGAGTTATATAATGATTCTGAAATCAAATCATAACAATTACAAAGCGCAACTGCAAAGCAGAGCCCAATTATGCGAAGACTTATGTATCACAATGTTCTTGATGAGTCGATGCCTACAGATCAGACAGTAAAATGCTCATGGGGAAGAAAAGCAGTCTTACATGGTGAGATATGAAATCCATTAGAAGGAGGCATTGGGGCAACTCCGGTTGAATTTAGGTCATGCATCAAGTGAGCCTGCTGCACAAGCAGCTTGTTGAATTCCTCTATTTGTTGCTTTACCTTCAACCTCAAATAATAAGCCCTGAAGAATTCACCATTCTCTTCTTCAAGCTTTTGCCAAACTGGAAAATAAATTTACAAGTTTGAGAATGAAACAAGATCACCTAACTTGAAGTTTCCTGAGCTAAACAATATTAGTTTAGAAGTATGTAACAATGGAAACAAGGGGAAAAGAAAAGGAACCATAATCAACAGGCCTTGCCAGTTCAACTTTTTCAGAAAGAACACTTTCAACCTACTATTTACAAAAAAAAGTTGTAGTTAACTCTATTTAAGTAAGTTTAAGTGAATGCTCCCAAAATATCAATCAACATGGCTAAACTAATATCCGGTCCCAAACTTTTCAACTTATTTATTTTCCAGTCCTTGTGCATTTATTCCATGTGATTGAATACTTAACAGAATTTTAAATTCCATTCAGTAGCTAAAGTTAGAACAATTGAGGAATTCACCGATGCATGTGACACTTCCCATCCAGACAGACAGGCAGACTGATGATGCCTAGTGGTTCCATTCATGAACTGATAGTCGCTTGAAAAATTGCTCCAATAGCATTGTGCTACATACTGTTTTGTCAAATAATCACATAAAGAACAAATAATCTAATGATGCTTAAAAATGGTGGGAAAACTCACAACCAGTTATCCTAACACTACATTGAGCAGCACTTTCAAGGGGTCAAGAAGACAATAAGCAACCCTCAAAAGTGCCACTGTAGGAAATAGTATGCATAGAATCTACTCATTATTAAACTTTCTGTAACACATAAACAAGGAGTTCCAGTATTAATTGTTACCAAGTTCAGTGAAACCAGGCTCAATCTTTGCTTGAGCCAACAACGTTTCCACAACTTCAGTCTGGTTCATGTACAGTTGAAGACACCGCTCTATGAGATTTTGCACCTGGAAAAAAACATCAATAATCCAAAGGAGATTTTTTATGACTGCATTGTTATGTCAAGGTCTAAAAGATTATTAATGATCCCTCAACCCCATGAAAAGAGTTCTGATGCAGAAACCCATTTTTCCCAAAGAAAGATACAGATGAGAGACAATCTCTAATTAACAGCTGTTCATAAAAATATTTTATGGACACACTGGGTATTGTGTGCATAGCAGATATCCAGACTGTCCTATTCTGCGTGGTTATTTACAACTATTTTTTTTCTAAATTAGTTAATGTTGAATGGCTAGCACAGAAAAAGTACTACTGAGTCACCAACATAAAAATAAAGCGAAGCTATCACATGCATGGCTCTCTGGACCTGCACACATTTAGCTCAACATAATGATTTGAACTCCCAAAATCCTATAGACAAGATGCATTCCCTCTGGGTATCATTAACCCTTGCATGGAAAGACAACATAAATGTTGTCTGTTATTTGACCTTTAACTTAAGAACCTGACATTTAAGCTCATACACAGGTGACTAATGTCAGCTAATACTTCCAAATTTACAGTACATGAAGAAGAATTTCCAATTAGGACCTGGATTTCTATATTAAAATCAAGTTTCCATTTCAGTATTTATCAGGGAAAGGCCTTAGGAAAGAATCAAAATGTGCTGATGGTTATATATAAGGCACTGCTATCTAGCAACGAAGACATGTAATCAGTTCAAAGATTCCTGCATCTATCTCCGCGAAAATCAACTAGAACAATTCCAACACAGGGTCAAGTAGCCTATCAGAGAAAACATTTCGGAACTACATTTGTTATACAAGGTGCTTGAGGAAGCCAAAGGTCAAAACTAATTTTGTCAACAAAAAATAGCATTTTTCAACTATCCTCATTGGCCGCTTACTTGATACAAAATAATTCTACTGCTAAAATTAGTAGAACAAGATAGCACATATCAAAAGTTCATCAACTCTAAAATTCAAAGATCTACAACTTACAACTTGTATGTCTTTTGGTAAGACCCTTCTCACTGGTCCGCTCGACATCTCTTGATATTGGAAATGAAAAGGAGAACAAGCTGAATAACCTTCTATGTGACAATATCCTTCATTAGTCTATTTTATTTTACATGCTATTTCCTTGAGGCTTCAAGAAATATTAGATTTGATGAAAAAGGGTCTAAACTGAAACAAGCATACACAAGAATCAATATTCACGAATTAGTCCTCCAATGTTATCAGATGTTAAACAAAAAACCAAAGATAATTTCCATCAAAATCAGCTATGCCAATAAAGCGAAAAGAAAAGTCAATTAACCATGTATTTAGCATCAGATTGTCCAGGTGCTCACACTTAAGCAAAGGATTAAGTAGTGGGGATTCGAATAAATACTAGAACTCGGTAAATTATGCAGCCAGGAGCACCCAAAAGCAAAAGGAAAAAGGTAAAAAAAGGTGTTAGCGTGTTAGAAAAATTTTCCAATAACCAATAACAATTAGAACACGGAGAATAAACCTTAGCAAAATCAAATTACAACTTAGCATTTAAGAAATAGTTGACGATTGAGTTTGAATTCCATTGAATCTAGCACTAATTTTCGTTAATAATATATTAATCCTAAACCACTAAACCCCTAATTACAACAAAACGAAGAATAAAAAAAATCTCCAATCCTTCTCTCACCCAAGTTCATTCCTTTTCAAGCTTAAAAACACCCTTTAACACACAACTTGTCTTTTATCTCACAATTTTGAAACAACCATTAACAATGGAAAAACAGTTCAAACACAAGATTTGTATTCCAATCCATCCAGCTCTAATTCTCCTTAATAATTCAGGTTCATACATAACCTCCCAAGTCCCTAATTACAAAACTAATAATATAAAAAAAACGTTATAAAGCTTAATCCTTTCGCATCAAGTTCAAAGCTTTTCCAAGCCCAAACACCATTCCCCCTCAATTTTCTCGGAAACCAAACACTTCCCCTCCCTTATCTATCAGTTTGCTCATAAACCAAACAGACCCTGTTACAATTCAACAAAATCACAAAAAGAAAAATTTGATCACCACAATTCACCAAAAAAAAAAACCAAAACCCTAGAATCACAACACAACAACAATATCAAAAGAAAAAAAAAATTAAAGAAAAGAAAAAAACATTAATTTCGACAAAAAGTAAAAAATAAATGCAGACAGCTAAATAAATATAAGAAAAAATGATAATAATAAACGGATAGAATACAACGTTTGATAATAATAATAATAATAATAATAATTATTATTATTATTAATCTACCTTAAAAATTGGAAATTTTGTAAGAGAGAAAGAGATAACTAAGAGAGAGGGAGAGGTTTTTTATGGATCGATAATGGTGTCTGCTTTTTTTTTAATCTGGTAATGAAGAGGAATATTTTTATTTTTATGGGTGGGAAGAAGCATGGAATCATGCCACGTGGATAATCGAGGGAGTTGTGGGGACAAGTGAAGAGATCAGGTGGTGGTGATTGATTGGGACTCTCTAGTTTTTGTTGGTGTACTGCATGGTCAAATGTTGGTCAACTTTTGGATTTTTCTTTTACCAAATTTGCTGTTCTTTCTTTTATAATGTGAATTTAAATTTGGAGGGAGAAAATAATTAATTAATAAATTGGTATTGATTACAGATAATTCAATTTGAGGTATCTAATTTATTAATTCCTTCAAAATTTAGTCTTCCTTTAAGAATTTATTTAAAAGTCCAAGTTAATTATTATTATCATTATTTTTAATAATAAAGGGTCATTTTAATCTCCTTTTATGTTAATTTAAACTAAGTTAGTTCTTCAGTTAATTTTAAAGACTTGTCTTTTATATCAATTTAACATATTTAAAAAAAAATTAATAATTTTTTTTGTAAATATCAATCTCTTACTTGAAATTCATAAAGACAAAAGAAGTAAGCATGTCTCTTTAAATATAACATTGTTATTCTAATTATTATTATTTTTATTATATTTTGTTGGAAAGAAAATATACATTTATTATTGGAGGAGAATGTGGTGATCAATTTATTGGATTTTTTTTTATTGAAATGATTATAAAATGACCCAAACTAGACTGAATTTATAAATATTTGAGTTCATTGAGAGTAAATAATAATATATATAATAAAATAGGTGTAAAAGGAAGTCGTTATATATGATGATTGGTTGAGTTTTGGTGAAGGACTGAAAGTATTGTACTTTATAAGTTGACCCTTTGGAATTTCTAAACCTGTTACTTAGGGTGATGATGAACATGAATGACAATGATAGATTGTCCACCGTAATTGAAAACAACTCAGCTAATGCATAAATACAAAAGAAAATCCCCAAATTTTCTTATTCTATTTTATTTTAAATTTGAATTTAATGGAAATATGTTAAAAAAATTATATAAATATACTAATTATAGTATGATAATAATAACAAAGTTCTTAGCGTATAAAACCTCGTATGAGAATACTTTAATTCTCTCAGTAAACAGTAAAGATAAATAAAAACATCTAAAAAACTTCAGAAAATAAAATTAAAAAAAAAAAAGTGTTAGAGAGTGTGGTAATTCATACTTTCAAGTGCATTCTAAGAATATGTTTCATTTAACAAAAATATTAAATTATTGTTTTTTAGTGTTTTCCAATATTTTTTGTTAAAAAATAAAATAAAAATACCATATTTTGTGACCATAAATAAAATATCCATGGTTATTTGGGGGTGGCTCAATGATTGGACTACATAATTGGATAATGCCTCAAATCCCCTTAAATTCCAGTCATACAAAAACTGGCTTTGCAAAGTGAGGGCACTGTACAGCTAAGAAAACAACTAGGCAGTCCAATTGGCAAAGAAACAAAATCAATCAATGGTTGTGTGAAGGTGGGGTTTCCCCGAAGCACCTTCAGCAGGACAAAATGCTTGGCATTTTCCATTTTTGGGACAGATATGTGGCTGAAATCTTTGCTTGTCTCCTTCGTATTGCCTGTTAAGTCAAAATCATCAATGCTTGCTGGCCTCACTCACCGTTCATGCATCTTTAAACGTTTCACTCATTCGAGCCTCAAAATCTTTTACTGGCTGCCATAATGCATCCCAAGAAAGGTGCATTTCAAAAAATGAACATGGTGGGGTTAATCTTCAAGGTCAGTCTTCGAGCAAGATGCTAATTGCCTCGCCCTTTGTTATTGAGCAAAACAAACACCATCTTGTAGTTTTGATCTGTTTCTATTTGAGTTAATTGCATATACCATGGATAGAATTGGATAGAAGAAATCACACAAGCAGCAGCTGGAAAGCTGCTCTACCAACTTTTATTGTTTTGAATGCATACAGTAGAATTGTTGACACGAACAACACAACACCATCCAATATTTCAACACCCCAGGTAACAAATAATTATGCTATAAAGTTAAAAAAATTCAAATAATTGCGCATTATTTGCCTGTTACAGGTAAAAAGTCAGGGGGAGGCTGGCGTACAATTTGGGGTTAAATTTGGAGACGCTCAAACATCTATAATGGTCCAGTTCTTATTGCATGGTCTAAATCAGCAATCAGATCATTGACATCCTCTATCCCCACTGAGATACGAATAAGATCTTCAGTGAGACCTCTGGCTTCTCGTACTGCAGCTGGTATACTTGCATGGGACATGAAGCAGGGCATGCTTATAAGGGATTTTACACTCCCTACAATAGACAATTACATAGTAAGGAAGGAGCATGCAACCAAGTGTGAGCTAAAAAACATCGGTTCTCAAAACATTCACAATGATCACATTTCAATTTGATCAGACAGGATTTGCAACATGACAATCCACATTTATATACTGTTAACAGATTGGATTTTAAAATTGGAGGCTACGCAACACGAGGCAAACATTAAATCTGCAAGCCTCTTGCTGCAAGCATATATTGGAGCAAATGAATGCCCTCTCATGGAACTTTCAAGATTCACAACCTTAGCTTTTAAGAAATATGAGATGCATAGGTTATGGTGATATTGAATATCAACTGAATCTGTCTTATGAGGTGTGGAAACCATAACATAAAACTAGTACTCCCATGACCTAAGATTTCAATACACATGAGGAATAATCTGTTTCCAAAATCCCACTGGTGGTTTTTTTTTTTTCGAGCTTCATTATCTCTGGTTGCATATTCATTGGACATGCATTCAAATTCTAACATGCAAAGACAATAGTGGTCTGTATCTCCAACATCATCTTTCACCATGCAGATATCTCAGGGGTTTTATCAATTGGATTTTAAATTACCCCCAAAAATATTTTCAAGTCATGAGAAGCTTTGAGTAGGAAGAATGATTACCAAAACTGACAGTTATGCTGAAATACTTGGTAGTCTCAACAACATGCTTCGAGAGAGCCAGTGATCCTGTGAGAAAGCTAAGCACTGATCCTGCACCCTTTGCCTGCAAGAGATTTTAATAAAAGGGCTTTCTTATATAAAAGGTTTCACGCTGCAAGAACACAGTTAGTATCGAAGCTAAGTCTAACATCAGGCACACCTGAGAATAGTGCAAATCACGTCCAGGATGACCAGGAAGACCTGCATAATTTACTTTCTTCACCCGTGGATGTGCTGCAAGGAACTCGGCAATTTTCTGTGCATTCTCCTGCCAAAAGGCAAAGATCCTACTAAGTGGGTTGTTACAGATAGGTCATCAGAATATTCACAAGAAACTATTTGGTCAAGTTTGACCTCAGCTTTTCCACCCATCGGATTGTACAATATACAATAAATATGAGTGAATTCAAATTAGCACCTGCTGTTTCTCAACTCGTAAGGCCATGGTTTTGATGCCTCGTAAGCAAATCCAACAGTCAAATGGTGCTAACCCAGAGCCTTCTGCGTTTTGGAGGAAATACAGATCTCTTGCCAAGCTGGTAATGCAGGAAAGACTTCAGAAATAAATAAATTATAAATGTTTAAAAGAAATGAAGTCTACATAGGTAGTCACTGCAGATATTTATACTGGCTAAGGGAGAATAATGACCTCAAGTATTTATACTAAGTTTGCCAACTTAAAGCATGAACATGTGTGTGTCATGCAGAACAGTTCCAATACAGAATTTAGAATACAGCAACTATATCCTCTCAAGTGAAAAAGAAAACAACAACTTCATCATATGGAACTCCATCAGCTTGACAGAAAAAACTGTTTGCAAACACAATAAATTGCTAGGCATTAAAAGTACGGTATGCAAACAGGTTTTCTCCAATCACAAGATCAATGTTAACAAAGAAGCACAAGACCACAAGTGATAGGGCACTTCAACTCTATATCACAAATGGCTATAAAAAGGCAAGTGAAATACGCCAAACAATACACATAACGCAGTAGAATTGTATTGAGCCAATGGGTTTCTTTATACTCAAGCAGTTTGTAACCCTGATTGAAAAGACAGATAAGAGCTCTGAAGAGAGCAAACTTTCTAAACTTAAAGATAGCAAAGGAAACAAAAGACATCCCTTACAAATGCACTAAGAAATACATAAGTTAGAGCCATAACCTTTCCCCTTTTACCACAAGCACACCTGCCATGACATCACTATGTCCAGCTATAAATTTAGTCACTGAGTGCATCACAATGTCTGCAAGCAACATGAATAATTCAAAACTAAGCACTAGGCAGAACTGCAGTTCCTAATTGTTACAACCACAATGCATTGGCCATACCTGCTCCAAGTTCCAGTGGTTGTGATAATACAGGAGACAAAATACTATTATCTACCAAGACAAGAGCACCATGTGCATGAGCCATCTCTGCAATTTTCTGAAACCTTGACAAGATCGGCAAACCATTGTAAATAAAAATAAACAATAAAAATACAAGAACAATTGATGGCTATTCAGAACAGACAACCAAAAAGACAGGGAGAATAGTTATGAACAATATATCCCTGCATCGCGGGTTACTATTGGTCAGCCATTTTTATAAACCAACCATAACTTTTTTTTTGCACAGTATCAAGCAGGATAACCAGAATGCATTTATTCACATATGCATAATATAAATAATATAGAAAAATCAATAGCAAACACTTCTGTATAGCCTAACTTCCAAATGGTCAAATTAGGATATTCTACCACAATAACAATAAACCTGAATGCTTATTAACAAACAAATTTCCTAACTTCGAAAAAGTGTGACTCTTACACGAATATCAGAAATTTGTTGACGAGGGTTAGTTGGGCTCTCTAGCCACACGAGCTTTGTTTGGGGACCAATTGCAGATGCAACTTCTTGTAGATCACTTGTATTTACCCGTCTGCGCATTGCTAAGCATAAGTATCTCATATTTTCAGTTACAACAGGATCATGATATACAAAAAGAAAAAAGAAAAAAGAAACCAGACTAACTTAACCACAATTCCGGCCTTCGGAGTTACTTGTGACAACAATCGGTCAGAACCACCATAAATGTCATCTCCAGCAACAATTTCCTGGCCTAAGATGGCATTGAAGAAAGTTAACATGAAATATTCCACAAATTCAAGATTAACTATTTCTGGCCATATTATGAACAAAGTAGACATTCTACAAATACAAATTTGCACAAACATGTGCTGAGTATGGAACTCATAACCTCAAACCTATGTAATTACAGTTGCCAAATGTTTAGAGCCTATTACAATCTCCGGACCATAATGGACTGGGGATATTTTGAGACATAGCTAATAATGTGGTATGGTTGATAAAAAAACAGATTGTGGGTGCAAACAAGAGACAAAAAATAGAGTGAAAAGCACCTGTTCCAACAAGATGAGTGACAGCAGCCAAAGCAGCCATTCCACTTGTGAAGCATAATGCCCGATCTCCTTTATCTAGCTTCGCCAGGAGGCTAAAAAAAATAGAATAAAAACAGAAATAAGCTTAGAAGGAAGAAGATGCAAGGAGAAATGACCAAGGCTGTCCTTCTAATACTTGTGAAAACTGCTTCATCAGCATTATACACACCAACAAAAAAAAAAAAAAACCTTTCTAAGGCATCCCTTGTAGGATTTCCACTTCTAGTATAATCATATTGACCATTCTCTGTCGCTGATGACTGCAATACAAGGCATAAAAAAAAACTCATTAAAGCCCCCAAAATGAAATGATGCTAAGCAAGTGTTATGCCATACGAATAAGGAAATAGCACATTAAAAAGGGAACTAAGTCCATGTCAAAAGCATATCAACTTCCACAAGCTTCTTAGACTAATGTCCATGACTCTCTATTCCTATTCTCACCACATGCAATCCAAACTTGTTACTTTCTTGCCCCAATTTCGTTATGAACATGACATGACAAATACATCAAAACTTCACCAACATTACACATACACTTTTCACCTCCCTCATCATCTGTAACACACAACACATAAAGTTGCTTCCCTTTCAACAATACCTGCTTAAATGTTGCTGTTTGGTAAAGTGGTGTACTCATTGCACCATAAGGATCGAACTTGTTCTCAAAATTCATCAATATTGTCGAAACACTAGGTTCCTTAATCTCAATTTCTGTAAAAAGATGCAAACTTTACATTAAAAACTGCAAACACAATAAGCTCATAAATTCAAATAACAACAAAAACAAAACAAACACATACCATTTAAACACTCTGCTACACCATCAACCAAAGCTGAAGTTCTCACATCCATATCTTTATCTTTCAAGCAATTCACTTCAAATTTCTTTACTATAATCAAATTCTTCCCCCTTAAACTGCAGTCCTTTTTAACCCAAAAACTTGTAGGCAAAAACCCACTTCCAAAACCCTGCGAAATCATTACACCCAAAAAATAAGAATCACTAGCTCATTGAGTCCATAAACAAAACACCCCCACGCACAAAAAAAGAAAAAAGAAATCTTTCTCACCCGGTTGTTACTGACTTCAGTATAGAGAGAGCTGAAATAGGGTTTGAGAGAGAGCGAAGATGTCATTATAAGACTGAAATTTAGGGTTTTGGACTGGTTTTGAGGAGGACAAACACTGGCGCCACTGAAAGGAGCTAAAATGGGAACATTTATATAGAGGAAAGAGGGGTCTCAAGAATAGTGGTAGACCCTGTTTGGCGGCTACGAGCAAAATAAAACAGCCGTCAGATCACAATAATAATAATAATAAAAAAATATGTACAAGATATAATTTATAAGATGGATTGGCAATTATGGATATACAAGATAGGTCAGCTCGTGTAAGGTCATGGCCCGTGTAAAACCTTTTTTTAATAGAAAAGAAGAAATTTTTTTTATTTTGATTCGAGAAAACTTGATTTTTTAAAAAGCATATTTTATGAGTTAATATGAGTTAGTAAAATCCTGATTATTTTAAGTTTTTATAAAAAGTGCATCTT
>Ga0307515_10011521_pt1 | contig 16781 bp, 7 predicted proteins | sample 17_EM_MG_FD_194513 | JGI IMG/M metagenome (GOLD analysis project Ga0307515, IMG submission 194513) | Populus trichocarpa ectomycorrhiza microbial communities from riparian zone in the Pacific Northwest, United States - 17_EM | ecosystem: Host-associated > Plants > Roots > Unclassified | place... | reverse complement strand
AGAAAATAATTAAGCAAGTAACAAGAAATGAACTCAGGAATTAGAAATATACAAAGTAAACCTCTTTTTTTTTTAAAAAAAAAAGGATGTTTTTGATAAGTATAACCAATACCTTTTTATATTTGTCTTTAAAACCAATGTATCTTTTTTAAACTTTGAAAATTTCACATGTGAGGTAGCTATTTGTATATATTTGGTAATGGAGAGTAAAATATTTTTCAATTTAAAATATATCAAAATAAGTTTTTTTAGAATGTTTTTTATTTTTAATATTAGTAAATTATAATAATAAAAAAACATCAATAAAAAAATCAATTTAATATTTTTTCAAATAAAAAATAATTTAAAAAACATTTTTAAACACAAAATAAACATTCAATCATTCTATGCTTTCATTACTAAAGATACATTGAACCTTTGAATAGTATAGGAGCATAGGGAAAGATCACACACGACCTGTTTATATACAAACCAACTTTTAAGTAATTACTCACAGAAGGGCACACCCATCATGCCCACAGAGTTGTCAGATCATGTATGAAGACTGATGCCTAAACAGTGTCTCCACTATTGGTCGGCAACACAAGTGAACAAAAATTTTGATGTGCCTTCCCTTTCCATCAACTTTACTTTTCTGTGCTTTTTCGTGGTTGAAGATAACACTTTCCAGATCTTTTGCGGTGATTTGTAAGGCTTGATTGTCTGTTTATGGCCATGCCAGGCCACCCTGTCGAGTCCTTGGAAAAAAACACATCCAATTATTGAGGATCGGCCTAAATTTGTTGATGTTTTGTCCCAAATGTACGAGTTCCATGTATAAATTTAGTCTCTGTGCTGTTTGATAAATTTACTTTACATGTTTTCCATGACTATCAGATTGTCAGAAAAGGAGAACTTTGTATTCGAAGGGTTTTTTTTTTGCGTAAATCCAAGTTTAGCCCCTAACGTATTTCTTTATTATCAATTAAGTCCTAAACATATATATATTCCTAAAATCACATTAGATGACGTTACATATGCACACGAACTTTAAGAGCTTCTGTGCCGAAATAAGCCTCAATAAGCTCCAAATGATAATTCCACCTTTTAAAAAATTATCTTATTTATATTTTCCCTTTCGATTTTTCTTTTGATTCAAGTCAAGTTGATGATGCCAGGAAGGAGGCTCAAATAAAGAGGAAGGATAGAAAAGCCAGGCTAAAAATGAATGGCTAAGCCCGTCCAGGAGTAGTCCAACTCGGAATTAGACATGGCGTGTCGGCCTCATCGAAGAATGTGGTCTTGTCACCATTCTTCAAGACAAGGGATAGCGATTTCTCAGAAAAAAGACTGAAGAGTTGGGAGCAAAAGCATGGATAATTTGCATCAACTAGTCAATTTGGGCACTCTCTTTCTAAAAGTAGAGTCTGATTATATCTTTAGTCATGTTCTACCTATAAGTTAAACAAATTTTGATTTAATTTTTAAAACTAGAGGTGTTAATTTGATGTAATAAGCTGATTTTTTTTTATTTTTTAATTTTTTTAAAAAAATCAGTTTGGCTTTATTTGTTTTCTATTTATCAAACCAAATTAGTCTATGAGTCCTTCAATTGGATTGTTTTTTAGAGATTTTGATGCAACGGGTCAACTTTTTATTTTTGATTTTTAAAATATAAAATCAAACTAAAGTGAATTTTTTTTTAATTTTCTAATCGTGGTTTGATCTCCATTTGGATTTTTTTAATTAATTTTATGTAATTTTTTTGTGTTAATTTTGATTACTCGGTTATTTTTCTCACCCCGTTCAAAGCTCCATTATTGAAAACCAAATTATTAAGCTCTATACTTTAGTATTATAATTTTTTTAAAAAAAAATATCTATACCAAAATGAAGTCTTTCCCTTTTCGTTTTTGCCAAAGGTGTTAAAAATTGTTTGAAAACCATAATTAATTGGCATATTTAAGAACAAATGGTTCATCTATGTTTTTTAACAAATTTGCTTACATTTTGTTTACGTAATTTTGCTCAAACATGTGAGATAAGATGATATTTTGTGTATAGTATGTACATGCTTATTTCCTTATTATGATTAAACTAAACAAATATCTAATATGAATCGGCACCAGATTCTATCTTCTCCTCACTGGAATTTAAACAACAAAAGGGAGAAGCACTAATAAGGCTTGAACCACCTTAGTCCAGCCACCAAGAAAGCAGTCTGTAGAAAATCCGATAGGATATGCTGTTTTTATTCCTAAGAAGAAGCTGCCGAAGGCTGATTATGATTATCATCGCTATCTCTTTTGGTCTTCCATTTGCAACAACTTGGCAAAAACTCCGACTAGTGGTGCTGTATTATACGTGCAGGCCTCAGTCTGCATGTAATTTCCTCTCTGGTCCATGAAATTATCTTGACAATCAGGTCCTCCAACCACTGCCCCGACTACAACATTAGGGTTGGGCTCTTCCCGACCATACCAGAGGTCGAACCCTTGGGTGCACCCAATGAACCCCATGCTCTCTCTGTATGGCACCATTGAGGCCCCTCTATGGTGCACTCTTGTGGGGTATTTACGGCCATAACCCACTAAATAACTCATGTTCATTGGGTTAGAACCTAGGATGTAATCAACTTGAGATTTAGCAAAATGGAGTATCTCTTGGTAATCCACAGACCCTCCATGGCACTTGAGCTTTTGAGTCGAGTTTCGAAGGATATCGGAGTATAAAGTGAGAAGGAAGGCTGCAGTTGATACATATTGCATGTTGTTCCATTGCCGGATGTGCAATAGACCACCCGGAGTACGATTCACGTTGCCACCGTTATTCTTGTCAAGGCATGAGCATATGTAGTACTCGGCTTTCGATCGGTATTGTTCCAACGTGTCCCTGTGCCCCTTGTGTTTTTCCTCCACGAGCAACTGCAATCTCAATATATATATATATATAGATAATAAATTAAAAGATATACTCAAACTAGTTTACATATAAGTCAAGAATCAATCCCTTCTGCACAGATTATTTAAAGTTGAAACCTCTTGATTGACTATCATTCTCTTTGTACAAAAATAACATTATTATAAAATATCACGATACTACTATGCAAATTCAATTCAACTTCTAATAAAAAAAAATATTAATCACAATTGAACTAACCTGTATAATACCATATTAGGACTTTATTTTGATTATCAAAACTCAAAAAAAAATTTAAAAACAAGCCAACAAAAATACTAAAATTAAAATAAAAAATAATATAATTACATCAAATTTATAAGATTTTATGTTTTAATAAGGGATTTTACTTAACAGTGTCTTAAAAACTTTGCTAATAGCTTTTTAATCACTTAACACAAAGGTTTCATAGGTGTGACATAAAAGGAAATTATGGAAAGAATCATACATATAATTGTTTTTTACCGTTATCCCTTATTTCTAATTAGAAAACCTCTATGAACAAGATAAGTAGTGAATTCTTTTTCTCTAGAATTCAATTATTTTTTATGTAATTTCTATTCATGTCTTATATAATTAAAAAAAAAATCTCTTAAAAAAAAGATGTCATGAGGAAATAATAAGAATACTATTATTGACTACGAGTTATGGTGATATGAAAGAGATTTTTGTTCATTTATGCAATTTTATTTAATTAAAGAATGCTACTTGAATAATAATAATAATAATTACGGTAGAAAAACATTATAATTTTGTAATATGAAAGTGTAAATACTAGTTTAATGGGCCTAAAAAAAATGGTCCATTTAGACCAGGCCTCGACACCCTTAACAAACTAAAAATCATGCCTAAACATGTTGAAACTAGTCCATTTTGACGAAATGAATCCAAAAATTAACCAAATCACAGGTAGTCTATAGCCATTGGCACACGAAATAAGGTTGTGCTACATAATTTTCAAGAGGTCATGTGGTATCACCTTATTGCTTGTTGCAAAAGTAATTGCAACCTTTAAAACTTTCAAATGTACAAGTCTCATGATTGGTCCACGTCTTGGTGAAAGAATATTCGCTTAACCAACCACGTGATGAGATCATTTTTATTGAAGTCAAAATTTCCCCAATTTAATGGCCCACTTAACTATATGTCTTCATAAGTGAGGTTTGTGGAGAATCTGTCTTGAAGGTTGATAGTACATATAATCATGTGGTATGATTGGAAGTATGGATTTAGTTTTCTCATAGAACTAATCAACACAAGAACCACCTTCTTAATTTTCAAGTATCTAGTTTTAACATCTTATAGAACCTTGCTAGTATAATATACTAGTTTCTGGATCCCTTTTCTTCTCACATAAGCACAACATTAACTGCAAAATTTGCAACCTCTAAGTAAATGAAAAGCTCTCCATCTTCTCTTGGTTGAGATAGGATCATTGAAGAGGATAAGTAAGATTTAAGTTCTTTAAACGCTCATTGTGATGCGATCCAAACACCAAAAGATCCATTGGAGGTTCCGGTTGGTCTAAATACAAGGATTAGAGTTAAGAGGTTCAAAGAAGCTTTCAATGGACTTCTTCAAGATACATGGGCTAAGGTGGACTTCAAGAAGATATTAAATAATAAGAATCAAGCCGTGATTAATCTGATTCATGTTCAAGAGGGGCTTGTTGGTGGAACCAAGACCATTATATAAGGATTGGGAGAAGAAGACTAGATTCGGTCTCATAACTGGAGCTGCAGGTAGAATTTCGATTTGATTCTAGTTGGGCTGGAAACTAGACTTCCATAACTTTCTAACGGTATATGGCACGCCTTCTAATTCTTTAAGACGAGAGAGAAGCATCCAGTTGAAGTTGGGTTTTGCTGTTGCCAGACAGAATACGAAAATAACCGAACTTATCTTATTAAATTAGATGGGCTATTAAACTTTCTTTATTTTGTGAGGAAACACTTGTTTGGGTTTCAGACTTGTTTATTTTATTTATTTTAATTAGTTTGGGCTAGTTGTAGCTTGGGTTGATTATTATTTAAATTGGGTTTATATGTGACCCATTAGGGAAACTAGGGTTTTTGGCTCAGGGTAAAAATACTATTGAGAATAATTTTCAAATTAGTTTCTTTTGGCTAATAATATTCTGATTTTTGCTGACTTTTGGTTGTCAATCTTGGTTCTTGATTGAATTTTCAACTCTTCAAAGAATTGATCAATCTTTGTTGTGAATTTGTACTCCTTTTGCTCGTCTCCAAGTGGAGGCGTTGTGATTGGGTTGGTTTATAGTCTTGTTGCCTTAGAGCAGGTCTTCTATTGTGATAAGATCATCCTAATGTCAGCAAACTTGGGTTAGATAGATCTTGGGTTCGTGAATTCCATTCAATTTCGCTAGGGTTCGCATTACATTGACATTTCAGAGCCTATTTAAAATTAGAGATATTCTTTAGAGTTTTGAAGAAAGAAAAGTAACGTTCTCCTAAACGAGAAATAATTAAACATGTTGAAACTATAATTTTTCCTATCAGCCTTCAGACAACCCTCACACATTAACGAAGGGTAATGTCTGGGATGACTTTGATTTTTTCAAGATTGGGCTCTATTTGTCTATTACTAACCAGGAAACCTAAAACGAAGAGCAATAGATGGCTCACTCAATGACAAGGGGTAAGGAATAATAGTTCTCCAAATGATGAGCAAAGGATGTGATGGTGGAAGTTATGATGTCGTTATTTACCTATTTTCCTAACCAATAAAAATAACAGAGATTGTGCATGTAACAAATAATAATTGTTTGATCATATGGGTGGTTAGGTTAATATTCTTTCACCGAGACGTGGAGTAATCAGAAAACTTGTTCATGTGAAAATTTGACATACTGTAATTACTTTTAAAACAAGCAATAAGATGGCGTAGCACTAACCTTTTGGAAAATATATAGCACAACCTTGTTTTGTGCTCTAGTGGTTATATATTGCCTATGGTATGGTTAGTTTCTAGGCTTGTTTGGTCAAAATGGACTAGTTTTAGCCTATTTGGTCAAAATTGTATGTTTTCCAACCTATTCAGACCATTTAAACATGGTTTTCAACCTGTTTAGGTTGTTCGGGCTAAGCTTTATTTTTTGTTTGTTTGGGCCTAGCGTGAATGACTTAGTTCCTAGTCATTCAGGCCTGGTTAGGCTTTCTAGTCGTTCAAGCTTGATATAAATGGACTGGTTTTCTTTTTTATTGTAGGCTCATCATAACTTAAGAAGAAAGCTTATTGGGACAAATCAAATGACTTAGTTCCTTGTGTGTGTGTGTGTGTGTGATGGGGTCATGAAAAACCTCAGACGTTATTGGGTTTTCCATGGTTGCTATCTAGGGCTAAAAAAAATGATTGGATCAATAGTCATAAGCTTTCCTACAAAACAAGTTTCCTATTGATACAGGGGACTCTCCGACACTTAATTTAGACAATATTAGAGTAATGGAATATGTGTGTGAAACAAAGAGAGTAATGTATGATGTAAGATTGAGTTAGCCTTATCTGAGTCCGTCTTTTTACTTTGTGACCTATGATATATATATATATATATATCAGGGGTTATATAAGTTTATCTAGTGGAAAGAGAAAAATTATAGGTATATCTAACTTCCTAAAAAATTAAGTTATATATGTCACGTTTTCCATTAAGAGATAGGTTGGTGTTTGAAAGTAAGTCATTAGTGAAAAAGGTGACCTGACTATAAGAGTTGGTGCGAATTCAGGCTTTAAGAAAACTATTGGTGGAAAGATTGGTTTGAAACAATTTGAGAGGTTGTTACTGGTGAGATAGGGTGGCCATTATAGACGAGAAGATTGAGGCATATGAATCAGGCCGAACACGCTAATGAATTCAATATGGACGAGAACACATTGTGGTTTGTTCACGAGTGAGGTATTTTTTTTGCGATAGATGTGGCCATTACAGGTTATGACTAGGGTTCAATTAGACTTGACTAAAGATGGTGAGGGTTCAGTTGAGCCAAGGTTAAAGGGGGTTTGGTTAGAGATTAAGGGGTTAGGTCGGGATTGAGAGGGTTAGGTTAGGCCAATGAGAAGAGGGTTAGGTTAGGCTGACCTTATTTTCTCTTTTCTTCTCCCTTTCCTCCCTACCTAGCCTTAGTTGGGCAAGTAGGGTTCAATTGTGCTAGCTTTCAGCCCACTTATTTTTCTTTCCTTTTACTTCTCTCCTTTCTCTTCTTCTCTTTTTTTTCTCCATTCTCTTTTCTCGATCAATCTACCAACCTCTAGGGTCAATAGGGCCTTCTAACCTAAGCTTGGCTGGTTGGCAAACCTATTTCTTTTTTTTTTTTGTACCATCAATACACACACACAAACTACCTTATTCCTTTAAATAAACATATTTATTACCTTCTCAAAAAAATGAAAAGGAAAGAAATCCTTTATAAAAATATCCTCTTCATTAATATAAATTAACTACAATAAATGGCATAACAATACGGTGGCCTACTCTATTAAATTATCTCGTACATCTATGTCACATCTAACAAGATAGCCCTTATATATGGAAAGAATCATGCCCACTCCCACAAACTTTAAAGCAAGCCCTACCTTAAAGTCTAGTTCAGACATCGCATGTGTGTGATGTTGCGACAATTATCTCTCAGACTAGGATCTTTATGGTGATGAGTGGAAACGACAAGGAATGCTTGTCCTGTATCAGTAAAAAAAAGACAGAGTCACCATCTAGTATTTTGGTCACTAAGAACCCTAATTAGTCTTAGAGCCTGGATAAAGAGACTAGTTGTATAAAGAAAGGATGTATCACCTCTAAGCTGCATTGTTTATTTGTTTGATACAAACTAAGGTACTGTTATATTTTATAACCATTGGTCTGTCTCACGGTTAAAGTCAATCCACCCCAATAGAGTAGACTATAGCTTTAGGGATCAAGCCTAGCCATTCTAGAGTCACATAATAAAAATAAAAGAAATTGCCTTGTTATTCAATATCAAGAATATATCTTACATATAAGTTTATAATCTCGTATATTAAAAGAACAATATAAATTTTTGGTTCTTTTGAAATATAGACCAAGTTCTCATGATTTTAATAAACTAGTTATTAAATCCGAAAATGCATGCAAAGATATCAACAAAACTATTTTTCTTGAATATTAGTATTTAAAGATGCTATATAATGCCATGTATTTGTTCTATTATTATTTATGAAAATATGATTTTTTTTTCATTTTTGAGATACTTAGCCATATGCAAAATCAAAATATTTAAATGTATTTTTGGAAGAAAGATTTTTTTTATTTTCTATCATGTTTAAATAATAAAATAATTAGTTTATCTAATACCAAAAAAAAAATCTTGTGTGTAGGTCATAATTCCAAACATTAAATATAAGAGGGTAGAAAAATATGAGCGACTAAAAAACAATTGCAAAATGGTTCTTAGAAACAACAACAACATTAATGCTTTGTTTGGAAAACAAACCTTAAAACCCTAAAAATGCATTTTTTTTCTTTGACAAAATTAGACCTTGTCAAACACAACTTTTGACCTTAAAGGCTCAGCCCAGTCACATGGACTGGGCTTCCTAGCCAAGCCCAAAACTAATGCAGACTTCAAACAAAGAAAAACACCAAGGCTAAGGAAACACAGTGATTATCCAAGAAAAAAAGAAATAGACTATCATGCTAAAAAGTTGGCTTTGAAAGCCTAACCCATGAAGAAAAACAAGGGTCTCATTCTTTTTCTTTTTTTTGAAAGATCTATACAACACATTTAAAAAATCTTGCAAATTGCCTATGCCCGGAAACATGAGGTTTCAATCAATACAAAATTTACAAGCATCTTCTTATTAAAAAAAAAAAAACAGGTTTTCCAATCGTTAGCCTATTGTTAACAAGTCATTATATTACTTTCTAATCAAACACATAAGCCCTATAATCAATCATGCTAGAATAGCTCATGACAAGAAGTTAGAAGTTCATGCTTTGAAGGTTTAAGAAAAGGACCTTTAATGAAGAAGAAATAATAAATCAAGGTTGTTGAAGCTTATAACTCTTACTACTGGTTACGGTTGAATCAAAGGCTCCTCACGGTAACAACATAGTTTTTCTTCATTCCAGTCATAGCAGTCTTTTTTTTTGTTCCAACCAACTAAAGCAAAGAAATGAAGACTAAAAACACAGGGACTCTTAAAGGAAGACTAAAGAAAAGCTAAGGATGTTGGAAAGTAGGGTGTGCTCCAGCTATCGATTGGGAGGATAATCTCTATCACTTTTATCTTGGAATGAAAAACAAAACTTCTAATGCTTCAGTGGTTCACGGTTTGGCTGGTCTAAGAGAAGTTGCTAGTGAAGAGAAACCTCTGTATTACTGTTGAGATGGAGCTGTTGGCGTAACTGATGGAACAAATATAAAGAAATGCAAATTTAGATAGGTAAAGACTGAATGAGAATTTTTGAAAGGTTTAATTAATTTTATTAAGGATTTAATTGCAAGAAAAATTGATATTTGAAGTCAATTTAGGCTTTAATTAGAAGAAATTAAAGTTTGGAGGTTGATTTATAATTTTAAAGAGTTAATTTGATCAAATCAGGAACTTAATTACATAAATATTAAAGTTTAATGGGTAATGAGGGACTTGATAGAAGAAATCCAAAACCAATGATCAAACTAAAAAAAGGCAAATTTATCAAATCAGCTGTCAAATTGAAGAAAATTAAAAGTTTCATGGTCAATTAAAGGTCCAAGTGTACAAATTGGAAACCAAGGACCACGATAAAAATGATGCTAAACTTTGAGGATGATGATTGAGTTTGGTAGAGGTGAAATTGCATGAAATTAAGAGTTTGTGAGGCAATTACGAGTGCAATTAAAAGCAATTAGAAGAATAAGGACTAAAATAAAATCTGTTAGATCCCAAATTAAAAACCCTAATTTATAGGGTTTCATTTAGATGACACGTCGTTCAACCATTGTTTAGCTTCTTCTTCGACAATTTTGGCTGATCGAGTAGGCACTTTTAAGTGAATGAATGTGGCATTTTCAATCACCACTTGGGCTGTAACCATAGCCATTCAACTGAGAAACACCCCTTCTACAAAAATTAGCTACTCCCATCAAATGTTTACATCTCATTTTCTTTAACGAACTTAATAACATCTTATCCTCGATCAGCCATCACTGTATTTTCAGATTCTAGGTTGATTAGGTTGACACTATTAAATGAATGAATGTGGAGCTACATACCTCCAAATTGAGTAAGATTGGATCCAAATGAAAGGTGTGCACACCTTCTACCAGGATTAGGTGGTATTCAACGATGATGACATTGGAGTTGCTTTGATAAATCCTCGGAAGTGGTCAACTCAATGATCAATATTGTGATACCCATTTTATAAAACTATAAATCTTTTTCGTGTGTTCACACTTAAGCTTATCAATGAGTTGTTATTAAAGGTTGGTCACGTTTCTCTTAAGATCAAAAGGCTAGAAAGAAGCTCCTTGGTCTCCAAGTTTGGAAAACCACCAAAACCTCTAAAAACCAAGTTTGTTGCAAAACCACCATTTAAAAACCAACATAGGTAGAGCTCATAGTTGTGAAATGTACTCCAGAATCCTCTTATTTTGATCAAAGGGCTAAGCTTTGATCAATCTATGTTTAAACTCATCCAAAACCCTATAAAATCCTAGCAAATCCTATAAATATCCCCTAGAAAATCAGAGTAAAAAAAGAGAAAATGGGGGGAATTGATAAAGGAACTCTAAAGTGTGAAGGTTTAAGAGCCTAGCACAAGGATTTTCTTAACTTTGAAAGAAAGTAACAAACTTAAAAAAGAAGGAATCAAAAGGCAATAGCCATTGTTTGAGCTTGGAAGGTATAAAACATTCACTTATCCTGGTAGATGATGTCCATGAGGCATATCTCTAGGTTGTTCTTTCATGTTCTATGGTGTTTTTCAATATTTATTGCATTATATTGCTTTTAGCTTTGAAATTAATTAATGCACAGAATCTCGTTCTTTTAGTTGTTTGATCCTGTTTGGAGTTGTCTATTCATTTTGCTAGATGTTTAGATTAAATGAAATAAAGTGATTTGAAAATTTTGCAGTAGGGTTATTGATTTTTTATGGTTTGTTAGTGTGTGTTCTTGGTTCCTAGGCATGGTTTGGGTTCCAAGTGTTTAAATAATCAATTTTGAATCGAAACTTAATGTCTTTGTAAGCTGTTTCTAGCTAGCAGTTTTGAAGTTTGGAACCTCTTGCATGATTTTGATGTTTTGATGATATTTGTTAGTTTTTTTATTCAAACATGTTTGGTTATGGTTGTGTAACTTGTTAGAACAAAGAAAACATGTTTTAGAAGTCAAAATGCCAGTTTTGGAGGCTTGATAGTGTGCTAAGTTGCTTGATAGTGTGCTGAGTTTCTAGGCTATTTCTAGGTTATTGGGCAGTGTTTTTCATATTCTTGGGAAGAACATTGCCTTATCTTTATAATTTGGACTAGTTTTGGTCCAATTATTTGCATAGAATCCTTAATGCAACTTTATTAGTCAATAATCTAGGGTTTTATTTGCATCAATAACATGTTTTCAATAGGTTTTAAACCTAGGGTTTCGGTTTTGAACCAAAATCCATTTTGACAAAATCATGGTTTTTAAGTGATAATCGAAATGCATGAATGTTAGATTATTGGTCTTTACATGATTTTCAACATGTCTATCTCCTTAGTTAGTCCATATCTGGTCTCATTTGAAATCTACATTGTTGGGTTCATGTTGAATGTTCTTCGTTGTTCTTCCTTTTTTTTTGGTTTTGATCTGTTTTGATAAAAACAAATTTGAGTTTTTATGTTTTTTTTCAAGTTTGATTTTGTTTTGGATTATGGTTTTAGTTTTGGTTTGTTTTTCGGGTCAAACCAGTGGAGTTTGGTTCGGTTTATGGTCGAACCAAAAGTTTTGGGTCAACCTGAGATGTTCAAAATTAGGTCAAAAGTTAAGACCTTGTTTCGATAGCAATGTTTTTGCTAAAGGTTTTCTTTAGCTTAAGGGTGTGTTTGGAAAATGATTAGTACTTAAAAGTGCATTTTTATCAAGGTTTTATATCATCATATTGCACTTAAAGTATCATTAAATTCCCTAACTTGAACATGTTTTATAATAAAAATTCCGATAACATAAGATATATTTAATTTATGGTAAATGTTCATTTTGAATGCAGGCATATCTCATAATTTAAAGGATTGATTGATGTGTTTAATTATTGAAAGTGAAAAGACAAAGAGAGGGCTAAGCTTAAAGAAGAGATGCTGGTTCAATTCAAATTGGAACACCATTCGATTATTGGATCATAACTGGAGTTGTAGCACTTGGATTTAGGTATGGTTTATATTTATTGAAAGGTAAGACATAGGCCTCAAACTTTCATGAAGAGTCCAAGATTTAAAAGGCCATTTTCAAGTTCAAATTGTAGCAACAAAAGAGAAGTCGGAATCTGTCCTACAGCTAAGACATTGTTTAGTGTTCAGCCCATATCTCGAGTTATAGAAGTCCGAATGAGCTCATTCTTGTTTTGTTAGAAAGATGAGACAAATTCCCAAAACTTTCATGAAGACTATCTGTTCAAATTATGATGTTAGAATTGACGTTTTGTTTAGACAAGAAGATAATGGTTGTTACCAAGTCAAGAGGTGGCCACCCACTCAATGATTATTCATCAAATCAGTAGTTCTGAATTTTAGCCTATAAAAGGAGGCATTTGTCATATATTTAGGCATCTTGGTTTTCAAATCAAGATCTTGCTCTTGCTCTCTTTCTTTGATTTTGTAGTGTTCAAGTTTTATTTCATGTTATATTTTTATTAATCTCTTATTTATGCTTTTCATTTCCTTTACTTTACTTAGTAAATGTATATCATTATTATGTTTTTATTTTGTTTATTTATGTTTCTCTTCTTCATTATGTTTAGCTAAGTTTATTTTGTCAATGTGAAAAGCGTACACTAATGGTGTAAGAATAAGTATAGTATAAACTCAACATGGACTTTAATATTTGATACTAACATGTTTTGTATTTATTATCTTACTTACTCTTAATACCTTGCTTGTTAAATGGTTAATCTAGATTTGTGTTGTATAACCCCTGGTACAACAAATACTTGATACTTTCATAGCCTACTGTATGGTATAACCGACACCTGTGCTATGAAAGGAACTTGATTTATTGTTAACATAAGTTATCTCCATGAATACTTGACAACATTTACAAGTATTGACATTATTCAAATAAGATAATTAATATGATCATGTTAATAATTTATAATCCGATTGGAACCTCCTTTGTGTGTGGTTCCTTGTTAAGTAATAAAATGGGTTTATATTATACTTATTTGAAATACCATTAGTGGACTCTTTAACCTTGACAATTGTTTTATCTTTAGTTAAATCCTTACATCATTATCACATCTCAAAGTTCTCTTCAACTCCTTTTCATTTATTATTTGTAATTTTATATAGTTGACCTCAATGTGGTTCGACCCCAGTCTTGTCGGGTTATTTATTACTTCGACACTCCTGCACTTGGGATAAGACATCAATCTTTTGATCGTGTCATGTTTTTTGCGTCGTTACCGGGGAGGTAAGTTACTATAAATTATATATTATATTTTTCTTTTCACTTTTATTGTCTTTCTAATTTTTGTTTCTTCTTTTTCTTTTTCTTTCCTTCTGCACTTGCATGAGAGTTTGGACACGCACATTAAGTGGTAGAATTTCTAGGAAATCCTCATCATTTTCAGAAAACATGACCGCACCAGTCACTTTATAATGAGAATAATTAGAATAATCGTGTTAGAACACTTAGAGACCACATGAATCCTACAAGAACAAGCGCACTATTCAGAAGATGCGAGCTCAAAGACGCACTCAAAAGTAGGAAGAGTTAGAAAATGCACTACCTTAGGGATGAGGGCTTGAAGGCGCACTCGAATGGAGGTAGGGATAGAAAACACACTACCTTAGCGATAAGGGTTTGAAGACGCACTCAAAAGGGGGTAGGGTTAGAAAACACATTACCTTAGCGATGAGGCTCGAAGACACACTCGAAAGGAGGTGGGGTTAGAAAACACATTACCTTAGGGATCAGGGCTTGAAGGCACTCTCGAAATGAGGTAGGGTTAGAAAAGACACTACTTTAGAAATGGAAAATGAAAAGGTGGAAAAATACAAAGATTTTTTGGGTAGTCAAAAATTTCTCAAAAGTGAGAAATTTTCACAAGCATCTTTAGTTTTTAGCCATTTCGAGGTGGTCTTCCTTTTGATGGATTCCATCGGTGATTTCTCTTATGAATTTTTGCAAAACACATTGTTTAATGTTTCAAAGTTTAGATGATATGCATGCATCTTTACTTGATTTGAAATATAGGTCCCCCATTTCTTCTCAATCTTCTTGTTACTTGATTGGTGAGGACTTGTTATTTCTAATTTGGGACATCTTTATTTGTTTGGCTTCTAGCCCACTCAAGTTGACCCGTGTAAATCCTTTCCCAGGATTGTTACACAACTCAGCCTCTATGGTGCTCATCATGACCTATTTACTTTGCTGGAAATTCTCTGTCTCGTTGAATAACTTAAGAGGATAATTCATTATTCCCCTGTCTCATTACTAAACAAATTCGGTGTCACTTTTTGAAAGGATCAAACTACCTTTTATAAACCAAAATGTCCTCTTGTCTCATTTGGAGGAAATGTTCCTTTTTTCTTTGGTTATGTAGAAGGGATTGGTTTTCCTTTTAAACACAATGTTGCCCTATTATACTAGTTATTACCCCTATGTGTGCTCTATTAGCGATTCAGACAAATAATGGCTTTGAGTGACCATTCTCTCATGTCTCTCCTTTTCAATTTGGTGAAGGGATATTTGTCTAAAATGAACCTTGAAATCTTGATCTTGCATTTTGAAAACAAAAATTATTTTGATGTGAGTTTAAAACAATTTGCTTTTGAAATCTTGTAACTCCATGGTTGTATTTTTTTCTTGGAAAATAGATGATTTGCTCTTGTGTTGGCGATATTGCCATTGGTGAAGGTACATCATGAGGTGACATTATGCTCTTATGGGTTTCAAAGCGAAGAGCTCGAGAAAAAGCTCGAGATTTTGTTTGAGAAAAAATTTGTCTCTTTTTGAACACTCATTTTATTAGCATGAATAATAATAAGTAGCTTGTTCTCGACATCATGACTCTTATGAAAAAATACTCTTTGCATTTTGAGAGCATTGTTTATTGTTCCAGGTTACTAGCTTGCTTGATTAGAAAAGGCGGCTTCTACAGGTACATAATGTAGGCTATGATTTTTTTGCTATGAAAGAAAAGGATTGTTTTGGTTGGGGCATACTCACTTTATTTCAGCTATTATTTTTTTCTTATGATTTGGGCATGCCCCTTAGTGTATGAGTTTCTTTGGATCTTTTGCCTTTTTGGCTTTCTCATGACTTTTCACCTCTCTTATTTTTTTATCATTGAAATTTCCACTTGCCGCCAGTATGGGGTGTGATCCTAGTCGGGATTTCCATGAAAGAAAATTTATTATGGCTCAAAAAGGACCACAAGGGATATATTTATTTTAGAATGTGAAAGGAATAATAAAGATGGTCTTTCTTCATTTCAAGCGCAAGCAGTTAAGATCAATAAACTTTGACCTCGTCCAATATGATGGTTTGGACTTTTGCAAAGAAATGCATTTCATGAGTCTATAAGCAACGAGTTCACAACATACCATTATTCATATATTTAAAATACCTGGTTCAAGAGTCATGGAGTGAGGGTGATGGTTTATTTTTATATTTGTGTTTAGAGTTTAGTCATCTCAATGAAGAAGTTGTTTGATTCATATGTCATTCTACAAGTAGAATGTTAAAAATGTCATTTTAAATAAACATCAAATTATTTTTTGAAATTAAAATGCAAGTTCAATTTTTCAAATTTCCATTAAAGGAAATATTTTGGTAAAAGAAATGAATTGCATCTATGAGATCACGCGAGGCTTTGAAAGTGTATTTATGAGTTCTTGGAGGGAACCCCTTTCAAGATATTTTGTTGTAAATCAAAGGAAGAGACGTAATTGGAAGACAAACTCATTATCTCATTGAAATTTTTAGAAAAAAGGCTTAACACAAAGGCTTTATGTTAATATCTTGAACTATGATTACTAGCAAGGTAACACATAAAAGGGCTAAACACTTAGCAATCATTGATTGAGATTTCCAGAATTTTCCAATCGTCTCTCTCTTATGAACTCCTCGACAGGGGCACCTTTCCAATAGTCAATTAAGGTAATACCTAGTTCAGTCTTGGCCTAATGACATTGTAGCTTTTGTCTTAAGGACGATTGATCTCTAGGTGTCTTTGTTTTGGTAGTTCTTTCTCTCGCCTTTATAACCACCTTCGATATTATGAACCTCAGTTTCTTTCTTTTTTCAGGTAAAACTTTTCTCCTCACTAGAGTCAACAATCCTTCCTAATCGAATGGCTTGTTCAATTCTCTCAGCTATCATAACCAAGTGAAAAAAATATCGTGCAAAGCTTCCAACCAGGTGGATTAGTACTTAAAAGTGCATTTTTATCAAGGTTTTATATCATCATTTTGCACTTGAAGTATCAATAACTCCTTAACTAAAGCATGTTTTATAATAACAAGTCTGATAATATAAGATACCTTTAATTTATGGTAAATGTTCATCTTAAATGCAAGCCTATCACATAAATCAAAGGATTGATTGATGAGTTTAATTACTGAAATTGAGAAGACAAAGAGAGGGCTAAGCTTAGAAAAGAGATGTTGGTTCAGTCC
>Ga0307515_10011520_pt1 | contig 16781 bp, 2 predicted proteins | sample 17_EM_MG_FD_194513 | JGI IMG/M metagenome (GOLD analysis project Ga0307515, IMG submission 194513) | Populus trichocarpa ectomycorrhiza microbial communities from riparian zone in the Pacific Northwest, United States - 17_EM | ecosystem: Host-associated > Plants > Roots > Unclassified | place... | reverse complement strand
TTAAAGCTATAAGCTAGTATATATAGTTTAGAAGCTAGTACACTATAGGTTACTTATTTGCACTTAATTAAAGACTAGTATAGTATATTTGCGTCCTAATTACGGTCTATAAGTACAATTACAAAGCCGATTTATAATAATAGGTCTTTATTATTAGTAAAGAAGGCGTCCGTAAATGCTAGTAAGCTAAGGGAATTTAGGTCTAGTGGTATAAAAGTAAGTCCCCTTACTGCATTATTAATTTGCCACTAAATGCGCTTATTAAGCTATTTAATATTTTCCTCTTATAGGTCTATTGCCTAGGCCGCAAAGGATAAATTATAGGTAGATTTAGGTTAACAGACTATAGCAATATAGACGCCTCTTGCACGCTATGCAGCGTATTAGTCCTTTATATTTATGGTCTTATAGGTCTCTCTATAGGAACTAGTAAGGTCCGTAGGCTTTACTATAACGGGCTTTAGGTTTTAAGCTTGGCGTTCCTAAGTTAGCTTAATTAGGTTGCCCTTTTGTGTAATTAAGCCTCTATTAAACTTAATTAGAGTCTACTTAGTTAACTGCTCTCGCAGCTTTATTAAAAACTTTACCTTTTATAGTTTAGTTTCTTTAGCGTCCGTAAAGGTTTAGTCTACTAAGAAGAGGGTATTGTCTATTTAGAGTCTAATAATACTAAGGCCGTTTAATGAGGTATATAGGAGGTAGGGGTTATAGGTCGACTGTTCTATTTTAAGTTTACTAATGTAATACTAGTAGTATATCTTAAACTAATAGTTTCTGGCTTCTAGTACTCTATAAAAAGGTTTTATAACCTATAAAATTATTCCTAGTTATAGGTTAAGCTTACGGGGTGGTCGTATAAAGATATCCCTACTTAAGTAGGTATTAGACTGTATATAGGCTTATAAGATATCCTATAAGTATATAGCTACGGGTTTAGTTTACTATAGTCCCGGCGTAAGTGTAAGTATAATCCGTTAGCTAACTTATTAAATTATAGGCGATTGTATAAGGACTAAGTCCTTTTCCTTATCGTTATAAGCTTATATAATAAGCCTTAATTTCTTAAAGGCTTTATCGGTACTAGGGTGCTTAATTTTGTTAATAAAGCGTAAGTTAAATATACGGACGCCTTGCGGAACGTCTCTCTCTATTATAACTACAAAGATGCCCTTTTTAAGTAGTCTGTTAATTTCTTTGCGTTATAAATCCGTAAAAGGGGATTTCTGTATTAGAACTAATATATCCGTAGGTAGAGATTGCCTTACGGATGTGTCTGCGGAGGTTAGGTAATTCTCTATTATAGGGTACTTTTAGAGGCGTCCTTAACCACGTTTTACGGTGGGTTTAGTGGGTTTAGTAGGTTTGTGGGGGACTTCTATAGTAGGTATAGATGCTTTTAGTTTATTTAAAGGCAGGGGCGTTTCCAGCTTATCTAGTTTAATATTATAGGTGTTTTCGGACCAAAAGTAGGGTTTTATAGACGTGCTTTTAAAGTTAGTTGGTTTGCTAGGAAGTTATATATAGCACGTTTCGTCTTCTATAGCTAGTAGACAATAAGGTCTAGTCTAGTTACCGCTTTTACGCTATATAAGGACTTTAGAATTAAGCGGGAGGTTATAAACTAAGGTTGTGTTAGGTCCGTTACGGTAATATAGGGCGCTATTAATAGCTTATTTGGCCCGTAATTTAACTATTTCAGCTATTACCTTCCGTATTATAGCTGCTCGTTCCGTAATAGATGGGGTAAGAGGGCCTAGGTTGCTTATCCTTAGGTAGGCTCTATAAACTAAGAGGGCGGGTACTAGTCCGTTAGGACTAGCGGTGTTATTAACGGCTTTTATAGCCATCTATAAAGCCAGTTCCTTTTAGATATCTCTATACTCGTCCGTAATAATCTAGTAAGCTCTCTATAGAGCTAGGTAAGCTCGCTTAATAAGCCTAACGGACTAGTGCGCCTTAACTAGAACGGCTTTTATTAAAATAGCTATAGCCGTAGCGTACTATTAGAATTCCTTGCTAATAAAGTTCCTACTGGTGTTATAGGTAATATACTTAGGGGGTCTAGCGTATGTGTTAATCTAGCAGGTCCGTAAAATATCCTAAGTATATTTTATGGATATATTTTGTAACTAATGGGCGGCTTAATAGCGGGTTACCTCGTCAATTATATATAATACTAGGCTGCCGTTAATGTACATAATGTCTACGTATACTAAGTAGTTAAAGTCAAAATCCTTATATAGGGTAAACTTAAATCGGCCTAGGGAACGTCTGTATTTCTAGCAGAAGGAATAGTATTTAGTTAGGTAGTTAATTACCTTTTTATTAACGTCGTTATATCCAGAGCGTTTAAGGACTCTATATAGCTTTTCGGCTAATAGGTGGCCGAAACGGCGGTATAGGCGGTGGATTTTAGTACTAGTAAGGTAGCACGGGTTATAGTTAAAAGATTCCTAAATATAGGTTTGTAAAGTCTCTCCCTATATAAGGAATGGGTGTCTAAATCGTCGTGTAATTAATAGGGTAATATATTTACTTCCTAGGGCAGTTATAGGGCCAATTAAGGTGTCTATAATATTGTTATAGTAAACCTATAACCTATCTATATCCGTAAAACAAAGTAAAAAAGGGGTGTCCGCTTTTACTACGTAAAAGTTAACTAGGCTAATTAGGGTCTTAACTGCAATTAATCTAATTAATGCGGTTAAGCCGATACCAAATTAGACGTTTACAGCCCCAGTTTATATAGTATTAATATCCGTATTATTATTTATAGTGGTCTTATATATAAGGTATTGTCTATAACCTATAGTAGACTTCTTAGAGGTATCTATATTAATTATAACACTATAGAATTCTTTAGGGGTGTAGCGTTTTGTAGTAATATATGCAAATAGGTTCTGTTTACGGTCTATAATATCCGTAATAGGTTTAACGGGTGTGCTTATAGGCCAGTTTTTGGGTGCAATTAAGTGTGTAAAGGAGTGGTCGGCTAATACAGTCGTAATATTAAAGGCTTAGCTATTCGTAAAAGGTCTAAAAGTAGTTTAAAATGTCTTTAAGGTCTCCTATTTCTAAGTATTTAAGTTAAAGTTAATTATAAGGGCTTCTATTAACTTATTAAGAGACTCTTCTACTTTCTCTCCTTTATAGTCTAAGATAAACTAGTTAATCCGTTTATTAAATCTCTTCTTAGACTTATCGCGTTCTTCCTAGGTATACCTTATAAACTAATATCCTTCCTTACTATATATAAAGCACCTCTAATTAGTTTGTTTATAGGGGTATACTTTTATACGGGAGTTGCTATAGGGGTTACAGGTAGGACCTGGTCGATGCGGGTGCTGCTAGCGGTAGCAGCGGTCCGTAAAGTAGGCATCTAAGTTAGTTTATGGATTTTATAGGTCTATAATAAAGGCTTAAGTACTGCCTAGCGGGTTTAAGGCTTCGTACATTATAATAGAGGACCGTAAATTATTAATAAGGCTAGCTATAGTGTCTGCGGGCTTGTAATAGGCGTATTTATAGGGTTCTATTTCCTAGCAAGCCGTAATAAGTTTATTATATAGGAAGTCGTCTATTTAAAGCTTAATATTAAGACCGTACTATAAGTGGCGGAGGTCTTTAATAAGGATTTATAGGCACTCTATAGTCGATTTTTTAGTGTTCTTGTTCATTACGGTCCATAACTTGGTTGTATTCTATTAGGTAAGGATATTACGCTTATATTCTAGTCCTTTAAAGTAGTTACATATGGCTTTATATAGTTTATTAAAGGGAACACTAAGGGGGTTACTCTTAAGGTTAGTGTAGTAGTGGTTAAGTGCTAGGCCGCGCAGTATAGTAGAGTAGGCTTAGCTAAACTCTTATTTAGGAATATTAGCCTTCTAACAGAGGTCTTTAAAGATAGTTAGTTTAAAGTTAAAGTTGTTGTTTTTACCACTATACTTAGATTCGTTAGTATAGAGCTTAGCTAGGTTAGCTAGCTCCTTACTATAGGTCTTTATTTAGGTAGTTTGCAGATTTATAACTTAAATAATGGAAGGGTTTTAGTCCGTATTTTGGTTTACTAGGGTATTATAGTCCGTAATTTAGGTTACGGGGGTATTATAGTCCGTAACTTAAGTACTAGGTATACTTTAGCCCGTAAGATTAATTCTAAAACTACTTAGGTTTAGAGGATAAATTTAGTTAAGTAGGTTAAGTATAAGGCTAGTAATCCTGTTAAGTTTGGAAGAAGTAAAGAGTTCTTTAGTGGCTTTAACCTAGTCTAGGATTTCCTCTTTAGTTTATTCCGTTTGGTCCTTATATATTATATTATATAAAGACTATATAATAGTAACTCATTTATCCCTTTTAACCTATACACCTTAGTGATGTAAAAGGGTTCGTAAGTTATGGATAGTAGTAGGGTTGTAGGCCTTAAAAATAGCTTCTGTAAAGTCCGTAAAGTCTTCCTAGTATTACTCCTATAGGTCGTTATTTATAAGCTTAAAATATTTATATTTAAGAACTTTAAATTTAATATAGTTGTTAATATCGGTTATAGACGTAAGGTTGACTCCCTACCTCTACTTTTCTTAACCTTTATTAACTTGCTTACTTAGGTCTACTATACTATATAGTGTAGTATAGTACGTTACGGGTGGGGAAGGTCTTATAGTAGTCCATAAAGGCGGTTAATAGGTCTATAACGGTTTATAGAGGGGTAGGGGGTTTCTGTAAGGTCTTATAACGGTCTATAAAGGCAATTAATAGGTCTGTAATAGTTTGTAGGAGGGTAAGAGGTTTAAGGTTTAAAGGAGGTTAAGGATAGGGTTTTTTATAAAGGTTTATATTTATATTTATAAACTTCCGGTAAACCGTACTAAGACTTAAATAAGTATATAGAGTTGGTAATAGGTCTATAATCCCCGACTTCTAACCTTTTAGTAGGTTGTACTAGGATTTTAAACGGGTGGTTGCTGTTATATATATTGCTCGGGGGAGGTATTAAGTGATTACTAATCTGTGCGCGCTTACTAATTAGTGTTTGTACTAACTTAATAGTATAAGTAAGTTATATCCCGGGGCACGAAATACGTATAGTATCGTATGCTCTTTAGGATAGTAGTAACTGTTAATTATATTAAAGTAGACTACGTGGTCTATATACTAATGCGACCTCCCCCTAATTAGTTAGTGCTTTAGGGGTGCACTAGACGCGCAAGTGGGTAGTTAGCGCACCGAACGCGTAAATACGCACTTAGTGTACTAAACGCGTAAGCACGCGGTTGGTATAATAGGTGCTATAATTATACAATAGTAAATCTTAATGTCGCGAGATATTCATTCCATATATCGCGTGCATAGAGCACGTGACTTACGCGAGACGCGTATATGTATCAATACTACATTAGAGTAGAGAACTAAGAATCCAACTATATACCGCACTGCACGTATATTACGTCTATTGCACTATGTTAAAGCATACTAACACTTAAATATAATTAGAGTTAATCTATTAGGTAACCTACTCTACTAGTTATATTTATTTGTTAACTTAACCTATACCTATATACCTAGCCTATTAATAAGTCCATTCTGGTATTTCCTATAAGGCTTCGTTATACTAGTATAGAACCTATAATATATAATATAGTAATAAGATAGTAATAAGACTATATAAGATTATATATTAAATATATTATAAGCTAGTATACTATAGGCTAAGAAAATAGTAAAAATTAATTTGCGTAATTAGTATATAACTTTAAAATAATATATTATATTACCTTAATTATATATTAAGGAATATATAGTTAACTTTTAAAGCTGTTAAGTTAGTTAACTGCGTATTATTTAACTTTTAAATATATTAAGTTAGTTAATTATATATTAATTACGCAAAGCGCGCTAAATAAAGTCTACTTATATCTTAGCCTATAAATGTTTTCCCAATACTCCTTTTAGAGTCTTAATACTAAGCCTACAGCTCTATTATATCCTTAAGTCATTCCCTTATAAAATTCTTTAATAAACTTCTTTGTAATACTCTTTAGTGTATATATTACTTCTTAGTTTTTATACTATTCTCTATTTAGATCCTTAAATTACACTTCCTAAATTCTTATAGTCTAATTACTTTCTAGTAACTTATAGGTTACTATAATCTTAAAATAATTATATCTAATTAATCTATTACTATTCTTGCGTAGTATTACCCCTAATAGCTTCTTATTATTTTATAATTTAGTATTACAGTACTAACCTAACGCATACTGTTTTATACTATCTTGTACTATTTCCTACTATTAGCTGGCCCACCACTAGTGACTTAGTGGCCGGCTCTACTATTTATATACAATACCCCCTTTCCACCTTCTTCCCCTCTTTATACTATAACGTAGTTATTTAGTCTACTTTATTACAGCACTATAACAGTTTATAGTATCTCTAATTTACGCCCCATCGCGATTACTAATTCCCCATACCCTAGCCAATTAACCCCCGCCCTAGAGTAATTGCGACCTATACGCGCCTCTACTAAAACTAATATATCCCTAGCATAATCCTAAAATAATCTTTAGTTTTTATCTAGCGCCTAGATAGGCAATACTAATGACGCCGAAATAGCCGAAACCTAAAACCCCTATAACGTTTTTGTAGACCTCTTTATAGAGATATACCCTAATATCGCGTGGATAATCTACTGCTCTATACTATACCCTAAAACCTTTAAGCCTAATAAAGCTTATCTTACCCTTATTAACTATACTAACGAGTTTCTTAACAATATTAAAGTAGGACTATAGTGTATATATAATATAAACACCACTAATAAAAAAGCTAATAAAAACCTTAGTGCTCTTATCGCTTCCTAAATAGGAACTATTAACTCCTAGGCAGAGACTATTACCATTTTAAAATAATTAACCCCTATAATAATAGTAGTAACCTAGTAGAAAAAACGGAGATCTAAAGACCCGCTAATATTTAAAACCTAGTATATTAAAATTAAGGGAGTCTTTAACTAGGACTAGGATTACTTTAACACAGTTTAGTCCTAAATCCTTTATATCTTAAATATACTAAAGGATAAGGCCTATAAGTTTATTAAGTAGGGCCTAGAGCTTATATATAAAAACCTAAATAATATATCTGCGTGGAAATGGCCCGCTAAGGAAAATATACTTAAAGACCTTACTACCTACTATAAGGTCCTTAATATAACCTAGGTTATAAAGAATAAGCTTAACTATTTCCCTTAGGGCGAGCGTAATTACTAGTCCTAGAAGGGAGAGTTTAATAAGCTAATAGTCCGCGCTAAAAAGATAGACAAATAAAAGGTAAACCTACTTTAAAAGTTTATCTCTCTAAAGATAAAAGAGCTAGTACTTAGACTTACCTATAAAATTAATAACAGCGACTATATAAGTTAGAGTAAGTAGATAGATATATTTGCTAAGAACCTCGTAAACTATATACACTAAGCCAACCTTAAAAAAACGCTAACTACCACCTACCTACCTAAGCCCCTGCCCCTATGTCGACCCTAACCCTAGTAATAACTAAAGAACCTATAGACCTTAATAGAATCTTAGACACGGAGCGTAAGCGCTATATTAATAATAGACTATATCTTACCTATAGCCTGCCCAGCCACTAAAAGGACGCCTATAACCCTGCTAAGATAGTAAACCTAGTCCTAATACTACTCTATTAAATAATATAAACTAATAACTATGGATATAGTAACTATAGAGTCTATTATAGACGCGGCAGATAAACCCCCCCCCCTTTAACCTTATAGCTTAGTTACTTTAAACTATACCCTATATAGGAGCCTAACCTATAAATAACGCTTAATATTAGTATTACGGACCTTATATCGGTAGTAGTGCAACTACTAAGGATAGATATAAACGGGTTAGTTAAGATAGTATAGGAGGCGCTAAAACCGATTAAGCTATAGGATAAGGGGTAGCCAAGTCATATAGCTAGTTACGTTATAAGTTTGAAACGTGGGAACGTAGGAATGTGGGAACGCGACGTACTAACATACTAACGTACTAATGTACTTAACCTTTACTATGGGAAGGAGTTATATATTTAAAGATATATAGTCTCTATAGATAGTTTCCTTCTCCTTATAGTAAATCTTAGAATATAATTAGAGTTAATCTATTAGGAAACTACTTCACTAGTTATTATTACGTTATTAACTTCTTATTTACCTATATACCCAGCCTATTAATAAGTCCACCATAGTTCCTACTATAAGGCTTCGTTATATATTTACTACTAAGGTTACAGTATTAATAAAGTTAAACAACATGCTACTAAAAGCAGCAGCTACGACGGCGTCTATAGCAGTAATTACCTTAGGATTAGGTAATGACACCAGTATAGTAAATACTAACTCATAACTAGTTACTATTAGACAGCTATAAGAAATAGTTAATTAATTAACAGATAACAATAGGATACTTAAAGAAAGGATTAACGGGATTAGAGTAGCTAAGGTTAAGTTACCCTTAATTAAGCGATTCTTAGGGGAGAAGTTAAAACTTAAAGGATTTCTTATATAAATGCACTTTAAGGTTACGCAGGAAGAAGTTAAACTAGAAACGCCTATAAATTAAGTCGCTTACGCAGGATTATTTTTTAATGGGAAGAGCACTTAAGTGGTTTAAACCTTACCTTATAGAGGTATAGGAGCACGGCATAATAACTACTAACTAGGAGGTATAGTATATATTCTTAAGTTAAAACGGGTTCGCGGAACAGTTAACGCAAATATTTAAAAACCTAGAGGCAACTACTATAGTGGAGAGAAAACTTCAAAACCTAGTATAAAGAACTTTAGCAATTAAATATATAACGTAGTTTTAAATATTAGTAATATAGGTTAAATGGAATAATAAGGCGCTTATGGCATAGTATAAATAAGGACTTAAAGTAAAAGTCTAGAACGTAATTATCCTAATAGAAGATACGGATACTCTTAGGGATTTAATTAATTAAGTAATTAAGATTAATAATAGAATCTACTAAAAAGAGTAGACTAAAAAGGGTTAGGATAGAGTTCTATAGTTATAAAAGGCGTAAGGCACGCAATAATAAAGTTAAAGTTAAAAACTATAGTATAGCATAGAGCTAATAGACGTAAGCAGTACTAAAGAATTTAGGAAATAAAATAAGAAATTATAGAAACCTAAAGGACAAAGATTAAGTAATTAAAGGTCTAAAGAGTAAAGGCTAAACTAGGGATTTTAATAGCAGAAGATATTTAGGCGGACTCTATAACAAGAAAAATAGTTTAAAGAAGGAGCTTATATAAATTATAGAAAATAAGGTTATTATATTAAAGACTATAGAAGTGGTTAAAGTCACTATATAGTAAAAGAAATAAAACTAGTAAATAATATATATATAGAGGGATAATAATATACTATAAGGAACAAAAGAATATTTAATTAAAAGTTTTACGTTTTATTATAACAACGTATACTAAATTTATAAAGACGCTAAGTATAGCGTAAGCTATTAGCTAGAGGAGCTAAAATTATTAGAGTTTAGAGGAACTAATAAACTAGTTTATAAACCGGATATTAAAGATAATAAGTTTAATATAGGCAAAATATTTAGTAATAATAAGGTAATAAAAGTAGCTTATTAGGAGCATATAGACCTTAAAGATATTATATAAGAGGTAAAGGATAATTTTACTATAGAATAGGAAATATTAGTAGGGATTAAGACCCCACTAAATATAATATCTATTGCTTTGCAAGATGTAAGGGAAGTAGGATAGTAAACTACTTTAGTACTTAATAAAGACAAAAGGCCAAAGGCTTAAGATTCTTAGGAAGAGATAAGAGATAACTAAGATTTTTAAAATAAGATAAGGTAAGCTTAAGGACCTATAACGGATAATAACTAATAGAGTAGAGCAATGGCTTAGTTTAGTAATATATAAATAAGCTTAGGACGAAGTTTCCTAAAAACACAAGATTCTTAAGACGAGATAAGTAAGATTTAAGACTCTTAAGATAAGATAAGAATACTAAAAAAAGCCTAGTTAAACTAAGGCTAGAGCGAAGCTTAAAATAGAAGCAAGCTTAGGATTAAGAATCTTATAAAACTCAGATTTTAATAACTAAATAAAAACCATTAAAGAAATTGCGAGTAAGGCTTAGCAACAAGATTAAAATATTAATACTAAAATTAAAAAGCAAGAAGACTTTAAGGATCTATCTATAAAACGCAAATTAAAAGAAACTATAGAAGAATTTAGATAAAGAATTATTATATAGCAAGAATAGAAACTAAATAAGAGATTTAGTATACTAGGTTATATAAGAGACAGAGCACCTATATAAAGAATTACTAATAGGCCTAGAGTAGGCATACTAAAAGCTAAGTAGCTTACTAAACTAGAGAATAAAGAGGATCTAGGAATCCCTACTAGGTTTAAAGAACGATATATAAAAGGCTGTTATAATATAGTAATAAAAATATACTTTTTTATAGACAAGCTATACACACTCTAATAGCTATACTAAAAGTAGTATAGGTAACAATATAACGATAAGTAGGAAGATTTTTATATATAGTTGGATAAATAAGTTATTTAGAACTATCTAATTATAGAGAAGGCTATAGCTTATATTAAAGGAGCCTTAATTATAATATTAAAGGATCTAAAGGAACGATTAGAGGACTAGAGGAGTAAAAGACGTATTTTAGTACCCACAAATAAGGTTATAACGTTTAGATTAATATAATAAAGGTTTAAACTTAAAAATAAAGATAAGTTAAGAGTTAACCTAAAGTACCTAGCACACTATACGCTATTATAGATTATATGCGTAGATAATATATACAAGATATATAAAAATTAAAAAGAAAAGATTTAGAAATACCCTATAAGGATATATTAGGCGCTAGATAAGTAATAGTATAAAAATACTAAGTATATACACGGCTAGCATCTAGCAGAAGTTTAGAAATTAGGAGACTTAATACTTTAACTAAAAAGATTACTTACGGAAGAATACTTAAACGGATAATAGTAGTAGGAATACCTAAAGAACACGTATCTATAGTATATTAAAGATAAAAAATAAACTAGGCATTAGCTAAAAAAGGAGCTAAGTATAATAGGATTAAATAGTTAATAGTTAGGAAAAGTGGAGGCCTATAGAACTAGAGGAAGCTAGTAGTAGAGCCTTAAACCCTTAAAGGAATTTAAGGATAATACCTAAATTTATAAGTTAAATAGTAAGATTAATAGTTTAAAGCATTAATAGATAGTAGGGTAATACGAAACTATATCTTATTAGTAGTAGTTAAAAGAATAGGATTACCTTATAGATAAAAAGAGTAACTTTACTTATTAGTTATAATTTTAGGAGATCTAATAGCCTATAAAGAAGGGATTATTAATCTTAAAATAGGACCTATTTATATAACCATTAAAGGGAAATAAATTAAGATATCTTTTAATATCCTACTATTAGGACGGGATAAGGCAGTATTAGGAATACCTTAATTATAGGAATATAATTTAAAAATCAATTAGATTATAGGTTAGGTTAATATTAAAGATACTTAATAACGCAAAATGTAATAGTAAACTAAGTTAGTATAGTACTAAGTTAGAGTAATATATAAAGAGACTAAGCGAAGCTTAAGTTATATACTAAAGAGATACTATAAGTATAGTAAAAAACTATAGAGCCTAGAAAGTGAAAAACTAATAGATTATATAGCATAGGACTATAAAATAGAGTTAAAACTAGGAATAAGTTTAAGGTTCTTTCTAACCTATAAGCTTACTTAAGAGGAGGCGAGCGTACTTAAAGAGTTTATCTAAGAAAACTTATAAAAGGAATATATTAAACTATTAGAGTTATTAATAGGTTATCTAGTACTATTTATACTAAAGAAGAACGGAAAACTTAGGCTATGTATTAACTATAGATAGTTAAATAGCATTACTTAAAAGGATAGGTATTCTTTACCCTTAATTAGTAAAATCTAAGATTAGATAGGTAATACGTAAATCTTTATAAAGATAGATCTAAGATAGGCGTACTATTAGATTAGAATTAAGGAAGGTAATAAATAAAAGGTAGTCTTTAAATTAAAAGAAGGACTATATAAGCTATTAGTTATATAATTTAGATTAATAAATACACTTATAATATTCTAAAAAAGAATTAATAGTATATTAGGAGAATACCTTAATAAGTTTATTATAGTATACCTTAACAATATTATTATCTACTTAATAACTAAGGAAAAATATAAAGAATATATTAAATAGGTCTTAAGGAGACTATAAAAAGAATAGATACTAGTAGCAATTAAGAAATACGAGTTCTTTATAAGGAAGACCGATTTTATTAAATTTATTATTAAACTAGGTTATATTAGTATAGACCTAAAGAAAATTAAAGCTATAGTAAGTTGGTAAGAACTAGAGAATATAATATAGTTAAGGTTATTTTTAGGGGTTTATAACTACTATAGGAGGTTTATAGCATAGTAGTTAAAAAAAATATTAAACTATTTACTAGGCTTATAAAGAAAGAGGAACTATAGGCATAGGGAGATAAATAAAGAAAGTTATTTAAGGAACTTAAAGAGTTATTTACCTAGGAGCTAATCCTTAAAATCTATTAACTAGGACTAGACACGGTTATAAAAATAGATATATTAGACTATATACTAGAAGTATACTTACTACAGAAGTATAAGGACGTATAGCACCCAGTATTATATTATAGTAGAAAGATAATACTACTGGAGTTAAACTATAACGTCTATAATAAGGAGTTATTAGGTATAGTTATAGTACTTAAGAAATAAAGAGGATTTTTACAAGGCATAGAAAAACTATTTATAGTTAAGACGGACTATAAGAACCTAATAGGGTTCCTAATAATAAAAGAACTTAATTAAAGATAGGTTAAATAGGCAGAGATGCTTATAGAATACTATTTTAAAATTTAGTATACTAAAGGAACTAAAAATATAAGAGTAGACGTACTTAGTAGAAAAGCTAAACTATAGAATAATAAGAAACTATTAAAAGTAATACTATACAGAAATAAGAATAGATAGATTAGATATAACCACCTTAAACTAGTAGTAACTTAAAAGGATAATAAACTAGAAAGAGTCTATAAGACACTAAAAAGCTTTTAGGTATAATAAATTCTAAAAGTATTAGTTATATAGGGTAACTCACTAATAACGACTACTCGAGTAGGTTATAGTAATATTAGTTAATAAAGCTTATTTATTAGAATAAGGAAGGGCGAGGAGCTTAAGACTCCTCGCCACACTAGTGCCGCGGCGTCACGTAACGACCGCTTGCCTCATTCCCACCACTAGCAACTCTTCTTTTATAGTTGCCATCTATATATAAATACTGCTTAACTAGCGTAATAAATATAAACCCTCCTTACTTACTATTACTATTGTAATATAAGTCTTGCTGTCCTAAAATTAGCCTCTTAGTATATAGTGCTTTCTTACTTAGGAGTTATAGGTAAATATCGTGTCTAGGCTGCTAAGGCGCTAGTTATAAGCGAGCCAATAGCGATTTTCCATCTCGGGGATAGAAAATCCTAATTAGCTAGTTGGAATTAGGGTCCGTAGAATATCATAGGTGGAAGTAGTAGAAGTCGGCTAGCTATAGGTAGAGTAGTAAGGGTCGGTTAGCTGCTAATAAAGTAGTAAGGGTTAGTTAACTGCAGGCAGGGCAGCAAGGGTCTATTATAATAGCAGTACGGTACCAGCAATAGGTTTAGGCTCGCAGGCGTATCAGCGCGAGGTCTAGTCCTATTTAGGTCGTTCTTATTAACACGACGGTAATTAAGATCGCATATATATCGGCACGATCATTTAGTTAGTAGATCGCAGGCGTATTAGCGCAATCAGTATTATAATAGCAGGCATAGCGGCGCTATTAGTTTATCGATAGTATGTGGCAGTATAGTACTAGCGTAGGGTCGGTTCCGTAGGCAGATCGGCACGGTTAGTATCGTAATAGTAGGCATAGCGGCGCTATCGGTTTGTCGATGGTATATGCAGTACAGTGCCAGTACAGGGTCGGTTTATAATAGTAGGCGTATTAGCGCTATTATTGTCTAGTTTATAGTTCGTATTGCGGTACTATATAACAACCACGTGTCTCACTCCTAATACTGGCAACTTTTCTTTTTATAGTTGCCATACAAATACCACTTAATGTTGTCATTATAACCTTAAATAACTAGCCTTAACTTCTTAAATATGCGAACTAATTCCCTATTAAACTTCTTCTCCTAGTCCGAATAGAGCTTTAAAAGCTCTATAAGCAACTTTAAGATGCCTTTAAGTAGTACTAGGCGACGTTAAAATTGCATTAAAGATTAAGGAGGCGGGAATTGTATTTTAGGCTGTAGTGGGAATATAGGGTTTAGTGGAATAGGGCGTGGTACCTAATCTTACTACGGAGGTTCTTGCGGAGGCTGCTGCTGCTAGGTTAGAATATCATTTGCAGATCTAGCTTATTATGCCAGTTGTCTAGGCATAATAGGGGTTAAAGGAGGTATCTCGGCGCTTAAGTTAAACGGGGTTAAGAATCTCTAGTGGGACGGAGCTTAAGGCACGGGTTGAGATACGGCAGCCTAAGGAAGTTAAGGTGTTTAATAGCCTAAGGTTATCTGTGGTAGTTGCTACGGATATTACTACGGATATTACTGCGGATATTACTACAAAGATTACTGTAGAGATTACTATGGAGGTTCTTGCGGAGGTTAAAGCGTCTTTAGTAGTGTATTACTTAGATTCTAGCGTAAGTTAAGCTTCTTCTAGTGCTTAATCTCTTATAGAGTCCATTCGTGCTCTTTATCTGCGTTAATAACATACTCCTAAATATTATCTCTAATAATGCCCCCATCTATAGGGATAAATACTCCATTCTCCCGAAGGAAGTTACGGAAGTCTTATACGATAACCTTCTTTACAAAAACCTATGTTTCCTTTATCTATCCAACAAAGTCCTCCTTTATACAATACTATAGTATAATATCCTTGTATTCGCTGTCTTTATAGTATACCATACGGTATAATAGGAATCCGTTTAGATCCTATTACTTAGCAGTTATAGGGTTAATATCTCTATTCCATATCTCTAGGTTAATGTCGTTCTTATACTTCTTCAGGTAGGTTAACGCTATAGTAGGTATAGAATCGACGGGGTGTCGTACGTTAAAAGTAGGTAGGATTTTCGGTTTTATAGGATCTCGTAGGTTTAATATTAAGAGGTAGGCAATTCAAGATGTTGTTTGACGCGTTTTGGGCGTCGACTTGGGACCCTAGGTTTAGTAACACTTCTAACCTAAAGTACTTAACCAAATCTTCGTAAACGTGGTTGTTCTACGTAATAAACGCAACTTAGTATCTCCTAGTACTTAGTAACACTTCTATTACTAGTTTTTCGCAAGTTTAAGGTAGTACAGTATTGCTAGGATCTATTCCATATAAGCGCATATGGCACCCCTATATAAGACTGTCTCTTCTATTCAAAAACCTAGCTGCTCTATAGTTAACTGTGTATTTAGCCACTAATCAGTATTAGTTATATAGGGTGACTCACTAATAACGACTACTCGAGTAGGTTACAGTGATGTTAGTTAATAAAGCTTATTTATTAGAATGAGGAAGGGCGAGGAGCTTAAGACTCCTCGCCACGCTAGTGCCGCGGCGTCACGTGACGACCGCTTGCCTTATTCCCGACAAAAAGCATAGCTAGAAGATCTATAGATAGATATATATAGTAATTAAAAAATAAAGTATATCTTAAAGAGCATAGCAGAGCATTTCGTAGAAGACTTTTATAAGGGAATAACTTAAGGGCATAACGGAGTAATAGGCTTAGTCTTAAGACTATAAAAGGAATATATTATTAACGGAATCTAGAATATTATAAAAAAGGTAATAAAGGAGTATCTAAATTATTAAAGAAATAAACTAATAAGGTATAAGCTATATAAAGGGCTATAACCTATTAAAATACTAGAGAGACTATAGGAGGTTATATTATAGGACTTTATTATTAAGTTACTAAAGTTAAGAGATCTTATTACTAGACAAAATTATAATATAATCTTAGTAATAGTAGATAAGTTAACTAAATAGGGCTACTTTATAGTATATACAGAAAAAATCTTAGCAAAAGATATCGCTAGAATTTATATTAAAGAAGTGTTTATAAAATATAGAGCATTAAGTAAGATTATATTAAATAGAGATCTAAGATTTATAGCAGTATTTTAGGAGGTATTCTTAGCGGAACAAGAAGTTAGAGCAGTAACTTTTACCGCATATTATCCGCAAATAGACAGTTAAATAGAGAGATTAAATTAGACGCTTATTATGGACGCTTTAAATATAATATTATAACTACTTAGAGAAAAGTTAGAGGAAGCTAGTTAGTTAATATAAGTACGGTTTAGAATAGAGCTAATAGAGCTATATAACGAGAAATGGTAACTAAGGTTATATAACGTAATCTATATAATCTATAATAGAGTAAATAGAGTACACGTACCTTATATATAAAGGAGATTTCTTAAGAGTACGGTTGTATATTTAAAGGACTATAGTCCCTACCTAGATAGTTCTTTCCTTTATAGTAAATCTTAGAATATAATTAGAGTTAATCTATTAGGCAACTACTCCACTAGTTATTATTACGTTATTAACTTCTTATTTACCTATATACCTAGCCTATTAATAAG
>Ga0307515_10011519_pt1 | contig 16783 bp, 15 predicted proteins | sample 17_EM_MG_FD_194513 | JGI IMG/M metagenome (GOLD analysis project Ga0307515, IMG submission 194513) | Populus trichocarpa ectomycorrhiza microbial communities from riparian zone in the Pacific Northwest, United States - 17_EM | ecosystem: Host-associated > Plants > Roots > Unclassified | place... | reverse complement strand
TGATTGCAAATTCCTCGTAACTTAATATTACGTGATACTTTTAAAAATGTTATTAATTAAATATTAACTATAAAGGTGGCGAGCGCTATATTACGCATCTAATCAAATTTTTTCTAGTATAGAAAAATGCTTAGAAGATGATAGCATTTTTAATAAAGTACATCGAGTCTCAAAAAGGTTTTCGAGTTGATTTTTTTCTTTTTTGACATATTTTTTGCTAATTTAAACTCATAATAGATTTATTAAGTATTTTAAGGTGTTTCTTTGGTATTTTAAGGTTGAAAATAGTTTTTTTTTGTTTAAAAAATTGAAAACACGACTTTTCATACACATGAGGTGGCTGACGATGATTGAAAAGAGTTTTATTAGAGTGTTTTTTAATCTATCTTTTCTCGAAAAGATAGATGAGGCCCAGGAAAGTTTTTTAAAATTTGAGTTGATTTTTCTTTTTTTTTCAGATTCTTGGCTAATTTAAACCCAAAATGTGTTTAAGGAGACATCCAGGGCATGTTTTTTGGTCCAAGAAGTCAAGATCTGACTTTTAGCCACTTGAGATGGCTAGCAAGGAAACTAGAGTCAACATGTCGTCTACTAATCTAGATGACGTAATCTTTTTTTTTAAAAAAAAAATGGTTAGCTGATGTGTTACTATATCTATAACAAATATTTTTTTTAAAAAAAAAAGTTTGGCCCTTGGCTACCCGCGCACGCATGTCCATCTTTCTTGATTTTAAGTTATTTTTGTCAGCTAAAAACCCTTGAGTTGTCTTTTCACACTGTATGTATCAATCAAATCCTTGGTTTGTGCGTGTTTCTAGTACTTTTTTTTTTATTAACGTGGATGCCCGAGCCAGCTTGAACGTACCTCGACTAATCTCACAAACCCTGAAGTTAATGATCATGTAAGCCTCCAGTGGTCCTGAGGTTTATGAAACTCAAACTAGTGATCTTTAGGAGTATTTCTAGTACATTTTTAGGTTTATGGGTTCTGATTTCTCTAAAATTTGTCATCGCAGAAAAGCAAGGAGTTCCCAAATATTCCTGAACTAACCAAGCCAAAGCATCTGCCAATTACAACGTTTGCAAAATCCCATGAGAGTATGCTTGACATAGATCCCCTCCCCTAATTAGGGCATCCCATTGCTTGCACAAACTTACTCTGAAGGTCAGTGTCATGCATACATATGAAAAATTGAGTTTTTCATATCAAAGTCTCAAGATGGTAGAAGTAATTGGTTTTGCTAGACACAAAATTAAGTTTGAGATTCTCTTTTCTTGGTTGAAATGGCCATTATGCTAGAGAAAGTTGTGATTGATCGTAAGAAATGTGTGCTTTTCTATCAAAGAGCCATAAGAGTTCGGAGGATAGCAAGACAAGATGTCAAGGTCCATGCTTTCAATATTTTGTTGAACTAATAATCGTCTAATCAGTATTTTGTTAAAATCAATATCAAGCCATGTCACTTTACTGTAAATTCAATATAGCTCAATTAATCAAGTTCTGGATTTGCTCTCTAAGAATCACTAGTTTGAATACCACAAACCTCATAACTACTAGAGGTTTACCTAATCGTTAACTTCAGGATCTTGAGAAATTAATTAAAATGCACGTAAATGATGCAATCTATTGACAAAGTCTTATTTTTCTACTCTTTCTCTATTTCAGTTGTTAACAGGGGTGGGGGTAGCTTCACGCCCTTTATACCACCCATCCCATCCCCACAAAGTTGAGGTAAGAGAAAAAACATGATCTAGCAAAACCTATACTTCACCTTACAGGCAAAATGGCTACTCTACCGGTCCTAATTGAGAGCGGCAAAATTCCTTGAGAACCCACTTTAGGAGGGACAAAAAATTAAAAGAAGATGGGAAGCTTTTGTACAAAGGAAAATTTACATAAAATAGCTAAGAGCCTTCTTTCTTCTAGAGCCGCCTTCGCCATACAGTTCATTCCATTGTAGGAGCTCTGTCATGTTTACCGACTCCGATGAAACACTCGCACATACCTGTTTAAATACAGGGAAAATATCATAATAACACAATCAGGCAGATTAACAAAAAAAAGCAGTCGATAAAATTTGGTCATCGTTTTTACCCGTTCATGAGCGTCTTTGAAGTCAACCATGTTTAGGGGCCGGACATCAGAACTCCTGCTTAATGCTGGGGCAGGTTTACCTTCTACTAGAGCTGCAGCCCGTTCCTATAATCAATTGTGCATGCTCGATCATGGACCAAATAATCCTAGAACAATATAATTCTGCTAATAAAACTAGAAATGCATCTGGCCAGCAGCAGTAAAACCCAATACTCGAACCACCAAAGCAAATTTTCATTCAACCTAACTGACAACAGATCATTTTATCTGGTATCCATATTTTTATCTGGTATCCATATTGTATTTGCCTCGTTGAAACTTAATTTGAGGACCGTATATTCATGGGCACTTTATGAGAAAATGTGGTTATATAAATACACTGGACACCTTTTTTTTCTTTTTTTTTATAAGAACACATTACAGAGTCTTAAATGGAGGTGTATGGAACAGGAGAAAAGGGCATTCCTACAATAATTTCAGGGAGAACATAAATGTAAATGCATCGAATTTAACCTAACAGATCTTTGATGACGAAGAAAAAGACAGACCTTCTTTTCCTTTTCCAATATCTCTTTAATTGGTCGGTGAGCAGCAGCTACACATAGGTTCTGCCATATAACATGTGTAGATGTGTAAGACAACCACCAAGCTTGACAAAAAATCATTTCACATATCAACTTGTTAAGGGAAAGAACAAAAAAGCTAGGACCTTGAGGTCACTTCCAGAATATCCATCAGTCATACTAGCAACTGCATCAAAATCAACATCAGGAGACAAATCTTCTTTCGCTAAAATGACTTGGAGTATCTTCGCTCTATTTGGAGTGTCAGGCAAATTTACCATCAATCTGTTTAAGTACATGAAAATGAATTGCATTAGAAAAGCACAAGCTTGAAGGTACAAAATTTATCATATGCCAAATGGACTCACACACAAGATGCAAGTTCTCTAAATCTGAACTAGTAAGCTTGTTGTGAAAAAAATAAAAATAAAAAATCACCTTCGTGGCAACCTTCTAATGACAGCCTCATCAAGGTCAAAAGGCCTATTAGTAGCTGCAAGTACAAGAACTCGTTCTGTATCTTTTGTTCGTAGACCATCCCAATTCACCATAAATTCATTTTTCATCTTCCGCATGGCCTCATGCTCCCCCGGATTTTCCCTCCTTCCCAACATGCTGTCAACCTATACAACACAGCCAAACCACAGAAAAATACTTGATTTCATATTTCAAAGGAAAAAAAACATGTGCAAAATGCTGAAAGAGTTATATGAAGCTTGCCTCATCAACAAAGATAACACTGGGGGCAATTTTACTGGCTAGCGAGAATACAGCTTTGACATACTTCTCACCCTCACCAAACCACTGTAGCATATGAGATTAAAATGAGTTTTTGGATCAGAAAATAAACTCCACATAGAAATTGAATAAAGCATGCTATACTCTTAACCTTGGATGTGATGCTGGACATTGAGATGTTGATGAAATTGGCCCCAGCTTCAGTTGCCACTGCCTTTGCTAGCATAGTCTTTCCAGTTCCAGGAGGTCCAAATAAAAGTATGCCCTTGCAAGGCTGCACACGGAAGATCACCGTGAGCATATATGCCTTTCTTCATATACATATCACAGTCTAATCCTATTACTTAAAAACAAATATCAAAGTTCCTTTAAATGAAATAACTAGTTTCACTGAATACAGAGGTATGAAGAGACCTTGGTTAATTGTCCCTTGCAGAAAAGTTCTGGCCTTTGTAAAGGAAGCATCACCAACTCTTTCAAGGTGTCCTTGACATTCTCAAGAGCTCCGATATCATCAAATGTAACTCCAATGTCATTAGGCGGAATGACATCACCTAAAAGCCTTTTCTCAAATTCATTTTCTGTCAGGACATCCTGATTGAGACCAAAAAAAAATTCACTATGGAGATCAGCTCATGAAACCTTCCCAAATAGGAAATTAGGTAGCTATTTATAGCCCCGGGCTTCAAAAAATTGGTGCATGTGAATAAACTTGTTCGGTGTAGTATCTGCAAGTGAATCTACATATCACCTTCAGTGACTTCTTCAAGCTTTTAGATTCATTTTGGATAGCATGCAAGATTCCAATCCCATGCTGTATGCTGCCAGAATTGCAAAACAGTATTACAAACATGTAATCAACACAGTAACCAATACATGGAGTCAGGAGAATGATACAAGAAAAACTATCAATTACCTCTCACTAGACAAAACAAGCTTTGCATCCGCATCAGCATCAGCATTAGCTTCAGAATTCTGCATTAGATGATGACTCAGTCCCCACCCAACTACCTTCTCTGCACCTGCAATGCACACCAAAACATGAGTTTTTGGAAAGATCACTGGAAATTGTTAACATTGCAATGTGGTAAATATAAGACTTACTTTCATTTGTAAGTGTTTGATCCTTGATGCATAATGTCTCCAGTCCTTCACATTCCATTCCACACCGGCCCAAAACCTATATATGAAATGGCACGAAATTAGAGAGATTCCATCTCCAAAAGCCTTACTTCTTAACCATGCACCGCCATTTCAACATCCATCATAGTTCTTTACAAGCACAGAAATTAGATGGTTGTGAAAGAAAAGGTTTAATTTCATCGAAAATTTACTGTTTAATCCTTGTCCAGATTGAACGCACTAGTTTACCCTTCAAAAATATCATTCAAGAACACAAAAATAGAACATTACAAAGAAGAAAGGGAGCAAAATAGCATATATGAGTTAACATTTATCACAATAAAAAAAGGCAGCTCCATGTCCTCCTTTCTCAATATATGAGAAAGCAGAAACTTCCGATACAAACAAAAAACTTTTAAAATCACAACTTTTTAGAACACAAAAACTAGATGACTTCAGGCCATGCATTGGATGCATAAGAACTTTCTTAGAGAAATACTACGTGTTGCGATGGAACAAAGAACAGGAAAAAAGAGACTACAAATGAGGAGAGAAATCATAACTGAAATCAAGTGAAACGAGCAAAGCATATAGCTGCCTAATAATTTTCCTTGAAAAATGTTCTGCAAGTGAGTCTGTAATGTAGCCACCAATAGGATATTATTACCCATCTACAGTGACTAATATAGAATACCACGTCACTTTGTCTGACCTTTGAGTAGTATACAATAAAACCTCATAATCCATTTCCTCCAGCTATCATCAAACTCCATTCTCCTAAGAATTCTCCATATCAACCTTATCACACAATCCACCACTCACCTATACAAATATCCAAGTTTATTGACTACTACCATGGCATCAATAATTTGCCTTCATTCCACCTAGACATCTCTCACGGGACAGGCAAAACGCCATACCACCTTCTCAAGACAAGGATAGAAGAGGAGGGAAGTTGTGGAGAGAAAAATTATGTTTGGAGGAACAGAGATTGAAGGAAATTGAAGTGAAAAGAAACATATTTGTTATCCTTCCTTTTGTGTTAAAGAAAATTTATTGTGCGGGAAAATGAGAATGTTTACTCATTTTCCCTCACACATCCTCTCCACTTTCAAGATTTTGGTTTTTGGTAGGCTATAGGTTAACTTTTCTTGACCTTAACCTTCTCTTCTTCTCAAAAAGATCATAAAGTAACTTCAATCCCTCATTTCCTGCCCCCTGATTTCTTCCATCCCACTTTCCACCCTCCCAGACATACTTTAAAGCCAAAGCTAGGATATAGTGTTCAGACATATGAACTTGAAAACTAGAAGACAATGAACAGTTGAAAAAAATCTTCACAAACTCCGTGTTCAACTGTTTGACCTGAAAATCAACATGGAAAGCACGACAAGACTATCACTCTAGCTTTTTTCCCCAAAAGACAGGATTGATATATCTACTGAAGGCTGATGGTTATCTTAGGGACTAAAATGCACCACAAGGTTCAAGCAAGCATCTCATGCAACAGTGAATTATATAATAACACAGATGGATAACACTTTCGCATGCATGAATCACTGACTAGTCTATTATATACAAACACCTGAGTTATCTTGTCAAATGAGGCACAGTCAAGTAAAAATCAGCCACAGAAACTGAAGCTAAAAATGTTGATCAATAAACAAAACAAAGCAGCTGCAAACAATGGTATGGGGATGGATATCTCACAGTGCACAGGTTATTTAGATTCCCCTTCATTTTAAGAGTTTCAGAATCTTGACCCAACTGATGCTTCCAAGATGCTAGAAGCGCTTCATCCTGCATCAATTAACAAGCTTCCTTAAGAAACTGCACATAAAATTTTGATCTAATAAAATAAAGAAAAAAATTGCAACCACCACACAGACCTGTGGCATATGAATAGCTACTTTGTTTGGAAAGAGCTTAGTCAGAAGTTTTGTTGCCTTTGGCACTTCTTTCCCCCTGTCACCAAGTCTTCCAAAACTATCCTGAAAATATCAAAGGCGCCAAAATCAATCATCAGAAAATCAACAGTATAGATCAGTCACAATATAATTACTTACCATCAATTGGCCACATATATGCTTCTGTGTGAGAGATATAGAGAGAGACAAAGGGAGGAAAAGAGAGAACTTCATACAGGAAATGTTATACAAATGATACATTTACTTCCTAGAAAAAGAAGTTTAAAATTTCCATCCCTTTCCACTAGACATCTGGAAACCAGTACTAAAATGAAAAGGACTCTAAACTGACTCAATGCCCCCTCCCGATATAAAAATGTCCCAGGAAGGCTGATAGAAGCATAAAAAATTCACTCCAATTGCATTTTCCTTTTTTACCAAGAAATTTTTCATATTAAAAAAATCGGTGAAGTACTATAGCATGGCCTAGACATTAAACCTTTTTTTTAGCAAACATGAAAATTATTTTAGCTTGATATAAATGGAATATATTGATGATGCTTATTGCTTAAGACTGCTATTTCGAACAAGCCTACACCAAAGCCAACAAGAATGAATTTACGATAATGTCAATCATCCACAGAAAAAAATAAACCTGCAAGCACCTTTTTTTTTCAGCATACCACTCAGGAGCATAGAAAAGCACCAAAATAACTTTCAAGAGGCATTACTAATTTACTTTGCATAGAAGATGAAAATTTCCCTTTTCCCACATAAGTAAAAGAACCATACATACTGTGAATACAATTAAAGAATGAAAAGTTGAGAGGGAGAAGGAATACTTGTTGCAACTTTAAAGAAAAATAGAAAACAGAGTGGGGGAGAGGGGGAAAGATAGACTCACTGGAAAAGCCAAGTCAAGCAGAGCGGTCTGATTGCTGCCAAATTTTGTGAAAAGAAGACCACCAGGATGTGGCTGCAAGGGAAGAAAACACTGTAGCGTAAATAAATGACAAGATTTGTATAGCAGGACCATAAATAATACAATGCAAGATTGGAAGAAAAATCCTTTCCTGTGCAACACATAAGCTCAAATTTTACAAGGTTCCCCTAAAGTCCATAACTAACACCACGAAATTGACTAAACATATAGTGAGCTACCAATTATTTGTTCTTTTAAAAAAAATAAAGGGATCCTGGCTAAGGATTAGACTGTGATACCTATAACTCCTAGGACCTAGACGTGTCAATCTTTGTCAGATGCAACATGCCATTTCCTCCACCTGTTATGATATGGAGCTAAGCTCAAAGAATTACACGCATTGCCTCGATAGCACCTTAAATTGGACGAATAGTCTGTGTAGCTAAGTGGGTCTAAGGCTTCGTAGAGTTGAATTGAAACAACTAACAATTTCCAAACATATTTTAGAGATGCATAATGACCTCAATGTACTTGCCAAACATATGAATCTCCATTAACCAGTATTGGCTCATCATTGTTATTGATAACAGGCCTTTCATCACCCATAAAAGCTAGTATCAGACTCAATTTTAGTTAACAAGGGCACCCATCAAAGCACTATCATTCCCATTTGAATCCATGACTTTTAAAATGAACAAGTGATCCATGTTTATAAACTTTATTCACACTCTGAAATTTGTTTTTATCTAAGTTATTGTCAAACCCAATCCCGATTGCGAAAACTGGCGACCTGCTTTTTCTTTAGACTTTATGATAGATTTACAAGTATTTGAGTCTAAATATAGCAGTAAAAGTGTAAAACCTATACAAGAAGGGAAATATTCATATTTGAAAAAATCTATTATTAATGGGAATCTGAAAAGATGAATATTTAGTTTGGACTTTTCAATTTGTTGCCTTAAAAAAAATGGTCTTGTGCCTGGAGAAGCTTTTGTGGAGGGGATAATCTGTATGCTATTTTAAGGAGCCAAGGGTGGATAGTATCTTGTTTGGAAGTTGTAATCTACAGGCACCCATACAATACTGATTGAATTTGAAAGTACACATGGCGTGATTATCTTAATAAAACAATCTAATGTTTAATAATTAAAAGAATATTAATAAATACTTCTATGTACGACCACGTAGAAATGAACCACGGCCTGAAATAGTGACCCTACTAAGCCTATCCCCCTCGCACCACGAGATGGGGCAGGAGGGGGATGGGGACTAGCAAACTGCATACCACTCCACATTGCAGGTAACAGTGGTCAACCCATAAAAGTTATGACATCAGAAGGAAGCCCTCAGCTCATGCATGATACAAAAATACAAAAAAAACATGCATATAAACAATGTGGTATAAACTTTCTAATTTCTATAGCAACCTCATGTTTATTGACTTTATTTAAAAACAGAGGAACATAAGACACAGATGCCTCAACTTCATCTTTGCACTTCAACAAACAACACCAGTAATTCAAACAGGAATTTAGACTCAGCACCTTTAATCTTTATACAGATGAAATTTCAGGCATGCAAAAAATAAAACAAGTAAATAAATATTTGCATTAACATTACCTTTTCTTTCCGATTGTCATTTTGCGTGTGTGAACCGATTACTACAACATTATCAGGAAGTTTTTCAAGTCTGCTTTTGAATGTAGAATATGAATCAGAATTCCCTATAATAGATTTCTCTGCATCTTTCATAAACAAAATGAAAGGAGAATTTCTGCTCTCGCTGTGAACAGCCTGAAGAAAGAGTCAATAAGGTTTATAAGACAATGAAATGGGATATAACATGCCAGAACAAAATGAGTTCAATTACTTAATAACTAAATGATTGCTACCTCAAACAATGTGTTAATGAGTAACTTGTCCAAATCTTCCACAGCAGTGTTCTCCAAACGAAGATCAGCAACTGGAGAGAAAGCAAAGGACATTTTCAATTACTTAAGAGTTGAAAAAGGAAGAAAAGATAGAACCATTTATCAAGTCTATGCACATGACAATGTTTATGACCCAGTTCAACATACCATTGCAGAAATATCCATGACCTCCCTCACAAACATCTCCAAGATCAACACCATCATGTATTGGTTTGTCAAACCTCACACCAATTTTTGACAAAGGATTGTCCTCAAAAAGTAACACAACTTTTCCACGAGTCCCATAAGGTGGGCCCCTATATCAAGAGTTAACAGGAGATCAATTGTTAAACATCATGCTTCATCAACAACAAAAAAGTTGAGAATACAAGGATGACAGAGGAAAACTATGACCAGGAAAGATAATAAATACAAAAGGATATGATGAGTTTCCTATCTCAGTAAAACAAGTGAAGATCAATCACCAAGGAGACAACACCACACAAAGGGGGAGCGAGGGTTAAGCTGCCAACATGTTAATCAGGTTATACCTTTCCTTTTGCCTCTCTCACCCATAAACGATAATGCTGTTTCTCCCTTTTCCGTCTTTTTTCTTTTAGTTTCCTTCTTTTCTTTTCTTTTCTTTTTTCTACATGCTGGTTCTTCTGTATTCCAAAGGGAATGCTGATCTGAAACACTAGATATAATATAGCTCCAATTTACCAAAACTGGATACGCTTAGCCATGTTTGCATTTACATGAGCCTTGCTTTTATAACAGCTTGCTATAGCCATTCTTGATCATGAATATTTACAACCAATCTGAGCCTTAACATAATAAAACTCCAAAAAAAGTATTAAAGCTCTCTCAAATATGCACTTCTTTTGTTCTTCAAATATACACTCTTTTATTTCTTAACAATTCAACTCCTAGTCAATTAGGGTTCATGTTAATGTTGTAATCATCCAATATCATCTCTAGTCTCAGTCAAAAGTGAATTCAATTCAAGATCAATTTCTTATCAATTTTGTCAGTGCATGTGTTTTGGGCATCCATGAAGTAAGAGTAACTTGTTAAGTGAATTATAAACTTCAAACAACTGAACAGAACCAACCATCCTCAAAGCTTCTTTATCTGTCCATTTTATCTCAAACACAGCTCCTAATTAAGCCGGCTATTGGGGCTGCTCCAGTTATCCAACAAGTATGTGGGGCTGTTTATTTAGTTATGCAAAGGTAAATTGTCCTTTCTTCTAGGACGACTAAAATTTTATCAAGAAAGAACACAAACCACAAGAAAAGGAATAATGCCTACTGCAAAATGGAAGACGTCACAAGAAAAGAGAAAAGAAGAAAGAAAAAGAATAATGTCTGCTGCAAAATGCAGAAAATTGAAATAAAGAGTTTGCCAACCCTGAAGAATATCACAGCTAAGAAAAGATCTTCTGAAAATTCCAAAGCCAGGACACCAAATAACTATTCAATGCCATATTAGCAGCTTAAATATAAAACCATTCTTGAGAACTCTAAAATTTCTCTCCATCCACATCAAGTGCACAATAACAAACCTCCACCCAACACGAAATATCTATGGCACCACAAATAACAAAATGTTTATCCCCAAACCCTCCTTTTTTTTTATCTATGAATTCTATCATCTGACCAAAATGTCAGTTTCAATAGTATTTGAATGAGAAGAAGATGCCATCAAGGACCAATAATTGCAAATTTGGTATACGAGAAATAAATGGTTAGGGAAGCATTATAAATTGATCAGGAGAAGTACTGAACTGCTTGAATATCAGGGCAGTTCACATTCAAGACACCACAAAGCAATTGATCAAAGCAATAACAGAGAAGAAAAGGATGAAGGAACTGTTCACACTGACTGTACCTTGATGATGATGCTGTTTGATATAAGCCACTAGAAGATGAGCTTGTGAATTTCACTCTATCACCTACATGTTAATATTTGGAGCATCTTGCTACATCAGAGTTCAATAAAAATCAAAAGATCTAGAATGTGAAAGAAGAGTGGAGGGCCAGCTAGAAGGCCTCTCTTGCGATAGCTTAAATACCTTTTTTAAACAAGAGATTCCTCGATGCTCCTACACCTGAAGAAGAAGGCAGGGTGTCTTCCATCTTTGTTTGAGATTCTAGATTAGTAGGTGCATTTAAAGAGCAAGGTGTGTCTGCTTCACTGGCTGATAAAATCACACTCTTCGATGCATCTGTGGTCACAGGACTTTGTTTAGAACAAGTGCAGGATTTTTCTGCATTAAATCCATCCTTCATAAGCTTAGCTTCCTTAGAAGACAAACCCTACATATTCACAATTGAAGATTCAATCACTGATTAGTCTTCATAAACTACAGATAGAGAGCTATAATAGTCAAGCAGATGAGTTTTAGCTTACACCCAAAAATGAATGACTATCAAATACGAGCAATTTAGCACCGAAGTAATTGGCAAGTGCTTTTGCCAACATCTCTTGATATATCTCAGATCCTACAAATAGCATTCAAAAGAGAGAGAAATCAAGTTAGCATTTCATCTCTTACAAAAGTTAACCTTTACAAACTCTAAAACATAACAATGGAAGTAAAATAGCCACACACCTGTGGGACCAGAAAGCAAAATCCGTGGATTGACTGTAGTTAGTTCTGAGGTATATTTTGCATGTTTTCTGTGCTTCAGGTGTATAAATGAAGCTGCAATTAGCACATTTTTTGTATTCTCACTGCAGAAGAAAGATGACAAATGCGAGATCATCAACGTGCAAATAAATAAACAAATATACCATTTCTAATTCCTGCTAAAAGATTTGCGTGCTCAAATGAGCAATGTGTCTTCCCACTTGATTCAGATTACAAAATTTATTGGCAGTACCAGATATCCAAGGTAAAATAATCATCGACACAAAATTACATGCAAGGTGGTAATCGCCATTGAATCAGAATCGCATGCACGCATGTATTGCATTGTTTATTTTTATACAACGCATAGCAAAACATTTTGCAGAACACAGAAATGAAGGATAAATACAGCCATAACAGTCACAGCATCGTAAAGGTCATACAGCTCTGGATAACGAGAAAATGTGGAACTTTTGCTTTGTGCAATTTAAACCATCCATATCACATGACCCATGACCACAGGCAGGGAGATCTGTGCAATGCATGCAATAAGTTGCTGTATAATATAGCCCTAAAAAACAAATTGTGCGTGGTAAGTCGAACAAATGCTCCTTTCACAAAGGATGCCCACCTCGTGGTGTAACAGGAACAAAATTCACCTCCACAACTCTCACATAATTCCACCATATTGGTGTACATGTCTGATCAGACCATCCCTTTCGATTGGCCTTTCCTCTAAGGGATTGTTTGTGCAAGGTATTCTTAGTACCAGTGTCTGAACAAGGTACTTGTCCAAATATTCAACTTTTTCAAACCCAATACCCAGGTTTACAGGGATAAATATTCAAGCTGGATACAAGTGTGGGATCTGTTTGTTTATTTCATTACTTTGTTTCTTTGTTACTTTATTTCATCAGGTTTATCAAGCTCAAAAGTAGGGTCCCCACTCAAAAAGAAATAGCATCCCTGTTTAACATTATACTTAGCTTCTCTTAGTTCCAGACATCCTAATCATAAAATGTCCATGGATCTATTCATGTTTACTTGGTTCTTCTCATTCCCACAACTACCATCCCTTCCTTTCACTATGAGACATTCCAGATCTCAAATTCTAGTCTTAACATATATACTGATTTCATATATGCTCTATCCCCCAAATTACACAGCTCCATGGATAGATCCATCATTTTCTTGGCAGTTTACTTGTGAGACCTTGGGTTTCTAAGCCATCTAACAATGAGGGAATTGGTTTTTTCACCCTTTCAGTTCTACCATGAATTTCCATAATAAACAATCATTGGTATGGAATTATATTAACAAATAGGACATGAATAAGGAATACTCCATTAGCAGACTTTTGCAATAGTGTCAATAGTGATCAATAAAAGCCGATGGCATATGAGCATTAAGAGTCATGCCTAAAACAAATGCAGCACCAAGCTGAGCTAAAACCACAGCTTTCCAGTTTTCAACACTCAAATCAGAATCACATACAAATGCAGCACCAAGCTGAGCTAAAACCACAGCTTTCCAGTTTTCAACACTCAAATCAGAATCACATTCTAACATCAGGAGAATAGACAGTCTAAATGCACATAAAACAGCCAGATACCGTGCAATCATTTCTCTCTGACGGCTAGCAACAACAACCCTATTCACATGTTGTGCTATGCAAGTAGAAAGTATGACAATAGAAGTTTTAACATTAAGTCATAACAGGAATCTAAGAAATGGAGAAAAAAATTGCCAGCTGGAATACTGCCAGAAATAACATGAAATTGTACACTAAAGATAGCAAGAGAAAATTATACCTTAAATAGTAAGGGAAATTATCGAATGAAACTTCTATGTTTTGGCCATCAAGAATTCCAGCATGAAAGTCGTCTTTGAATGCTGCACATCGCAATGACATACCTGAGGTCGATGCCAGTTGTGAATCCTTCGTCCACTCGTTCCTTTCTTCCAATACCTGTTTACAGATATTTTTGCTCAATTTTTGTTTATAACTAGATGTTCGAGCTAACATCCTGAAGAAAGGCCCTATCAAATCATTCATCCCAGAGATTTTTACATTGCCTGCCTCTGTGCCAGAGTCCTGGCTGCAATCATGAGAAAGATTATGGTCGATTGCTCCAACTTCAGCAGCTTTATCACTCCCTAAATTTGGAGTTGAATTGCCTTCCATGCCATCAAGCTCGACCTCCGAACCATCATGAATGACAGACTGTGCGGGCACATCACTACCATGGTGTATTTTACTGGTAGTCTGTCCTGGAGACTTCCGGCATGATAAATCTGGCCTCAAGCTTGAAAGGGATGCTAATATTGATGCCCCAGCAACAGCTGATGGATCTCCTGACCTCCTTTCGAGTTGCAAAAGTTTTCCCATACTACTATGAACCTCAGCACTCTTAACTGCAACCTCAGTCAAAAGTTGCTGAAAAATCTATTTTCGACAGATATTAAGGAAATTATCAGGTGACAATGAAACAACGAAGTCTATTGTCTAACGATTGCAAACAAAAGAACAAGATGGGACGGAAGGTAAGTGGGCTAAGAGAATCCACAAGCAAGAAAGATTGAACCACTAAAATGAAGTAAAGGATACAAAGGCATGATTCCCCAGCACACCAAAGGCAACCTCATCTCCTGAATTAAGCACACAGATCCTTTTGACAGCTGTCCCATTTACTTGCACCGTACCCTTGCTCCCTGAGGTTTCTAGCACAGCAACAGCACCTCCCTCACGCTGGTCATGTCCACAAACAATGAGTACTCAAACTGCATATACATATTCAGGAGTTCACCTCCACAAGAACTATTAAATGAACAAAACACCACTTTAATGTACTAATCCAAAACCCTCCAGATAACAAACATGCACACTGCATTTGCCAAAACATCCTACAAAATACCTTAACACATAACCAATACCTGTGTGTGTTTAATCTTGCATTGAATCGTGCACATTGCATGATCCTTCAACAGAGAATCGCATTGTTTGGTTGAACCAATCAAATAGCTCGACTTGCAGATTTTTATGTTCTGATTCTGCAATCCAAACACAATCAACATTTCTAGTCAAACTTCAAAATCAAACGTTTTGCACATAAATTCTCAATTTCAACGTTAAACACACACACACACACAATTGATACAATTTAGTCAAAAATAATCGCAAATCGAACTACCTGAGCAGACTGTGACAGCAGCTTACACCAAGGCGTTTCGAAACCTGAATTTTGTTTATGATATAAACTCCAAGTGGAAAACGAACTCCTTGGCTTCTCCAGTACAACCGGAGTAGAACCTTGTAATCAAATCCAGAAAAAAAATCAACCAAACAACACTTAAAATTCAAATTTCACACATTCATAAAATCCAAAATTTAGTACAAAGCTTAACACTCGATTGAAAAAAAATGAAAGTAAACTACCTTCAGCGATCGGTGTGACAACAGCCACCGCCGACGTCACCGTCTCTTGACCTTTCCCCGAAATCAAAGCGCCTCCACCACCACAACCATTAGTCGGAGCATCTCCAGGTCCATGGTCGTCGGGATCCTCCTCCGGTGGACTCGATTCCTTAGAATTTTCCGTCGTCGGCATCTGTTTCTCCGTAACTCCACCATTCTCTCCCTGAAATCCAGAGAAACAAATCAAAAACTTTTTCCATAACAACACCAAAAAAATCATATAATTTTTTCTTCTTTTTTACCTTAAGACGTTTTGGTGATGGTGGCTTATTATTATGATTATGATTATTATTATCCTCAGAGGGAGAAGATCTCTTGCTATTACTGTTATTATTGTCATCTGAAGAAGATCTCTTAGCAGAAAGAGATCCACTTCTTGTGGAAACCATGATTTCTTTTCTTTTCTTTTTTTGTTTGGGTGCTTGTCTCTCTCTTCCCCTCGCGCAGCTTTGTTTTAGCTAATTGAGAGGCAAGACCTTCGATGCTGAATTATTAATTTATTATTATTATTATAAGGAAAAAACAATCATTTTTGTTTTCATTTTTGGAAAGTAAGTAGCAGAAAAGTTTTGAGGTTAAGAATATATTTTAATCCCTAATATTTTGTAATATTTCATTTTGGTCATTTACGTTTTTGAAATATTTCAATATCAATCATATTCTAAACAAGATTTAACAAAATAATTTGGGTATTTTCCATAAAATAGTCAAGGAAAACTAATGAATGTTTCCTTTTTTTTTAATAATTTTTTAGTTTTTGATATTTTTTGTGATATAATTACTTGTAAAGAAATTTAAAAGGGAAAGATGAGAGAAATGAGAAAAAGGAAAAAAGATATTTTTTCTTATAAAATAGTTAAGGTTCTGTTTGTTTTTTCGTTTCAAAAATATTTTTGAAAAAAATTAAATTTTTTTTATTTTTTTTTTACTTTAAATTAATGTTTTTATGTTTTCAAGTTATTTTGATATGTTGATGTTAAAAATAATTTTTAAAAAATTAAAAAATATTATTTTGATGTATTTTCAAGTAAAAAATATTTTGAAAAATAACCTCAATCACATTCTCAAATACGGTTTAAATTTTTAGATTTTTCTTGAAATAGAAATGGAGTAGAAATAAAAAAGTATGCTCTCTTTTGTTTTAAGGTTATTCAATTTATTTCACTCAATCCCCAACTAAATAATATGTATTAAATAAATAATGACCAGAGCAACAAATTCGTATATATTATTTTTTAAAAAAATGGCTTCAAGGCGATCGAATACATGTTAGGGTTTTATTTTCTATCTGGAGCTTTAGTTCTCTTTTGCTTAAGACTTATTAACATCTTTTCTGAATCAATGATGGAGACTTTAAGACTACAGGAACCAAAGTGATCATAGTTGAATCTATAGGGATTAGATTGTAGTTTATCC
>Ga0307515_10011518_pt1 | contig 16785 bp, 1 predicted proteins | sample 17_EM_MG_FD_194513 | JGI IMG/M metagenome (GOLD analysis project Ga0307515, IMG submission 194513) | Populus trichocarpa ectomycorrhiza microbial communities from riparian zone in the Pacific Northwest, United States - 17_EM | ecosystem: Host-associated > Plants > Roots > Unclassified | place... | reverse complement strand
CCTTATAAACAGAAAGAACAATCTTACCTATTAGTTATAATTTTAGGAGATCTAATAGCCTATAAAGGAGGGATTATTAATCTTAAAACAGGACCTATTTAGATAACTATTAAAGGAAAATAAATTAAGATGTCTTTTAATATCCTACTATTAGGACGGGATAAGGTAGTATTAGGAATACCTTAGTTATAGGAATACAACCTAAAGATTAATTAGATTATAGGTTAAGTTAATATTAGAGATACTTAATGGTATAAAATGCGATAGTAAACTAAGTTAGTATAGTACTAAGTTAGAGCGATATACGGAGAGACTAAGCGAGGCTTAAGTTATATACTAAAGAAATACTATAAGTATGGTAAGAAACTATAGAGCCTAGAAAGTAAAAAGTTAGTAGATTATATAGTATAGGACTATAAAATAGAGTTAGAACTAGGAATAAGTCTAAGGTTCTTTCTAACCTATAAGCTTACTAAAGAGGAGTTAAGAGCACTTAAAGAGTTTATCTAAGAGAACTTATAAAAGGGATATATTAGACTATTATAGTTATTAGCGGGTTATCTAGTAGTGTTTATACTAAAGAAGAATAGAAAACTTAGGTTGTATATTAACTATAAATAGTTAATTAGCATTACTTAGAAGAATAGGTATCCTTTACCCTTAATTAGCGAAATCTAAGATTAGATAGGTGTAACGGAATCCCCTAAGAGGTATATATCCGATAAGATGGTAGGAGGTTTTATCTATATCCTATTTATGTTCTAGAAGACATAGTTAAACAGGTTAGGGGCGAAAGGTTTTACTAGCGTCTTAGAAGGAATATATAGGAAGCTAGTTCCCCTCTAGAGAAGAACTAGTAATTAGTCTCTAAATAGAAGTGGTTAAAAGTATTTATCCTTTAATACGTGAAAACTTATTCTACCTTTTACTTACCTTTAACGTACCTTTAACTTACCTTCTACTTACCAGTAACACTATTAATTAGATAATTATACGTTCCGGTTAAGCTGGCCTCTTATAATTCTAATTACTTACAATCCGTTAGGAACGTATAGCTATTAATTAATAATGACGGACTATACTCCTATACCCTACGAAGCAACGCCCTTACCGCAGGAGGCTTAGAGAGTCTCCTTAGAGAAGCGCATTCCCTCTACTTACAAAAGAGTAGACTAGGAAGCTATAGCTAGTCTATCTAACTTTATAAAACCCTTAGAAACGATTACCGCGGGGGAATTATTAGAGAGGTCGCTATGCAAGACCCTATAAAAAATAAAAGAGTTAGAGATACGATTAAAATAAGTATATTAGGACTACTAAGAATAATTATAAGAATAGTTAGGAGAAGTATAGACACCCTAGACACGAAGCGGGCTTAAAGGGATAATGCTATACTACGCTATAATATTAGAAAAACCTAAATTCCGTATAAAGGAGCCTAATAAGTATAATGGTAATAGTCTCCGGAATTATAATTATTTTATCCGTTAATGTAAAACCAAGTTTCGGCTAGATCCAAAATATTACTCTAATAAGTATAATTAGACATTAATTGCTTCTACCTTCCTGTATAGCACTATTAAGAGTTTATAGATACGCTATAAGAAGAAACTTACTATATCCCTTAAATTTAGCAAACTTAGGATTTAGTTAGTTAATTAGATCTAAGACCCTACTAATTAAGGGATAGACTATAACTAGCGATACTATAACGCTAAACAGCAGAATAGTTAGACTGTGGTCTAGTTTATAAACTACTTAAAAAAACTAGAAGATAATATACCCTACTTAAATCTATAGGATGACGCTATATAACTTCACTAGCTACTTACTAAGCTATAACCTAAGATTTAACAGGCCATATAAGAGAAGGGCGAAATTCCTACCTCTTAAGAAAAGCTTATCTCTAAAGCTACTTAGATTAAGAATGCTAAAAGAAACTATTTAGGTGGGTAAAAGGAACGAGACGCTAATAATAAAGAGCGTAGAACTAGACTTAGCTTTAATAATAGAGGCAGATTCCGACCTAACCGCTCTATAGAAGGATAATATAAGTAGGCCTTATAGCCCTAGAGCAACGCTAGTTAACCCTAAAATAATAATAGGTAGAGACCTAATCCGTAGAAGGGGAACTAGGAGACACGCACCTGTTATAACTGCGGTAAAAAGGGCCATATAAGCCGCTTCTGCTAGTAAAAGAAGTAAGAGTCGGCCTAATTAGGAAAAGAGACAGCCTAGTGGATCTTTACTCCCTTATACTAGGCTAGTAGGAGAAGAAGGGAGTAAACTGCCGCATAGTTATTCCTATCTCTATTTAAGTTAATAATAAATAGGTAACGCGAAACTGCCTTATAGATAGCGGCGTAAGTATAGGGTTTATTTCTTAATTACTAGTAAAAGAATTAGATTTGGACCTTAGCGGCTTATAGGTGCGTACTGTTTAAAGTATTAGAGGCCACCGGATTCCATATTATAGGGAATAGATATTTTCCGTTACTAGCTAGGACCGCGATAGTCTATAGAATATATAGGAGATATACTTCTGCGCTGCAGAAATTAAGGGGTATAACCTTATTTTAGGATACCTATAGCTTTACTAAGTTAACCCAGATATTAATTGGCCTTTAGCCTTATATTGACACTAAAAGTCTTAATCGCGCATTATAGTTAAGGATTAAGAGACTTTCCTAAGCTATATATAAGAAGAAGGGTGGGTATATGCTATATATACCACTCTTAACCCCAAGAATAAAGATATAGGGTATTTATTTTCGGATATCCGGCTATATATAGTTAAGGAACTAAAGATTCCGTAGGAATATATGGACCTAGAAGAGGTTTCTAATAAAGAGGCTATATAAACCTTACTTAACCTTATATTAGTTAAATATAAGATAGATATAGGGGATAAGCAACCTCCTTTTAGACTACTATATAACTTATTAAAAAACGAGCTGGCCGTATTACGTTAGTATATAGTAGATAATCTTTAGAAAGAATGGATTTGGCCCTCTATAAGCCCGGCAGGGGCACTAATTATATTTATACTAAAGAAGAACGGGACCCTTTGCCTTTATATTAACTATTAGGCGTTTAATAGGATTACTATAAAGAATTGCTACCCGCTACCCTTAATAGGGGAGCTTATTAATAGGCTGTTAGGCGTAAAGATATTTACGAAACTAGATCTAAAAGATATATACTATTAAATCTAGATTAAAGCCGGCAATAAGTGGAAAACGGCGTTCTAAATATAGTACGGCCACTTTAAGTACCTAGTAATGCCATTTAGGCTTACTAACGCACCGGTAATATTTTAGGCCTATATTAATAAGGCATTATTAGGCCTATTAGATATAATATATATAGTTTACCTTAATAACATTATAGTCTACTCTAATAACTATGAAGTATATACGTACTATATGCGAATAGTACTAAAAAGACTATGGGAATATAAGCTCTATATAAACCTAAAAAAATGCTCTTTCTATATTACTAGCATTAATTTTCTAGGCTTTATTATTAGCGTTAATAAAGTATTAATAGAGAAAAGCTGGGTAGACGCTATTAGGGAATAGCTATACCCTATAATATTTAGAGAAGTATAGGTTTTCTTAGGCACGGCGAACTTCTACTAAAGGTTTATTATTTACTATTTATAAGTAATACTCCTAATTACTAATCTACTAAAAGGATCTAAGAATAGTAAGAAGTTAGGACCCTTTATATTTAGGGAAGCTACTAAGTAGGTAATAGACCGGTTAAAGGATTTATTTACGTCGGCGCCTATTCTAATATACTTCTACTAGGAGCTATATATATACCTTAAAATAGATATATCCGGCTTTGCCCTAGGGGCAATTATATCTTAATTAAAAGACGGAGAATAGCATCCTATAGCGTTTTAGTTAAGGAAAATAACCCCTATAGAGTAGTATTATATAATGTATAACTAGAAGCTGCTCGCGATAATCGTAGTAATAAAGCACTAGTGATATTATTATATAGGAAGTAATTATCCTATTAAAGTCCTTATAGACTATAATAACCTAAAATACTTTATAACTATAAAGGTGTTAAGCGGTTAATAAGCGAGATAGGTAGAGGCACTATTATAGTACGACTTTAAAATTACGTACCGCCTAGGGAAGATAAATTCTGCTAATAGGTTGTTAAGACGTCTGGATTATGAAATAGGAACAATCTAGGACAGTATAGGGGAAATAATCCCTATATTACAAAATTTGCTTAAAAAAAAAAGAAGACTTTTTCCCTAAAACTATAGAATTTTATAGTAAGGTAGAGGTCCTAGTAATATAGCTATAAAGTAATATAATTATAGAGCCGTAGAATATAGTTATAGACTAGGTTATAGACTAAGTAGATATTATAAAGTTGGCGTACCCTAGAATTAGTAAGAATTCTGCGGGATATACTAGAGGTGTTACGGCACCTTTAACTTAATAGCGTATTAGCTGCGAGTTTTCAGATCTAAGGGGGATAGGTAAGATGCCTATCCGTAGCATAGTATACTATATAACGGTAGGAGAATCTACTAGCACTAATAGTTTAAAATATCTCGTACTATACCTTAAGTTTATAATAGCGGTAGGTAAAATAGAAGCAAGTAATCTATATAAAATCTTTCTAGATTTTCTTCTTTAAGCTTAATAAAGGGACGCCTTCGCCTCTAGGGAGAGGTAGAAAGATATAGTAGAGACTAACTTAGCTAGAGTTATTAAGAAGCTATAGTAGTAAGACTAAAAGGGTTTATTATACTTTAAGGGTGCTGTATATGTCCTAAAGGACTAAGCGATTTAAGATAAAATTCTAAAGGTTTTCTATAATAACCTTCTTAGGGGTCACTATGGTGCTAATAGAACCCTTAAGGCCGTTTAAAGGAAATACTTTTGGGACGGAATGTCTAAAGAGGTTAAGGACTATGTATTAAGGTATAATACGTGCTAAAGGATATAGATATTTAGGTATTGCCTATATGGCGAGTTATTAGTGCTTCCTACTCTATAGGGACCTATATTAGAATTAACAATGGATTTTATTATAGGCTTACCCCCTACTAAGATAAGAACTGGAAAGGTTGCTAACGCTATTCTAGTAATCATTAATAGGTATATAAAGTTTTTAGAATACTTTGCTATTATAATAATGATTACGGTAGCAGAACTGGTAGACCTGTTTTTAGAACGGTAGCTCTTATTTAACATGCTAAGGGGAATCGTGTTTAATAAAGGTACCATATTTAATAGTGTATTTTGGTCTTTATTCTATCTCTTATTAAAAATATAGTAAAGGATAAGCATTACCTTCTACTTATAAATAGACGGGCTAATAGAGCGTCTAAATGCGTTATTAGAACACTACCTTTACTACTATATTAATTATTAATAGGATAATTAGATATTATAGTTGGCTCTAGCGTAGTATGTATATAATATAAGCATCTATAGTAGTATAAAAATAACCCCTTATAAAGCATTATTTGGGGTAAAAGTAAATAACCCCTAGAATGTTAAGGATATTATTCCTAAAAGAGAGGCACTAGTAGCGTCTAAAAGAATTAAGTAAATAAGAATTTGCAGAGAGGAACTTAAAAAGTACTTACTAGACGCCTAAGCTATATAAAAAAGGTACTATAACGAAAAATATATGCTAAAAGAATTTAAGATAGGAGACGAAGTCTTACTATTTATAAAAAATATCTAAATAAAACGCATTAAGAAGAAGCTGGATTACTAGTAGCTTAGACCCTTTAAGATAGTTAAGAAAACTAAAGGAAACTAAGCCTATGAATTAGAATTACCGAAATCTTATTTAATATATCCTATATTTTATATTTCTTTACTAAAGCTATACCGGAGAAGAGATAGTGCGGAACCGCCTCTACCTAGCGAAATTAATAGGGAACTAGAATGGAATATAGAAGATATTTTAGACTAAAGATGGCGTTAGAAGAGGCGCAAATTTTTAGTTTATTAGGAAGGATACTTTTAGGCGCATAATAGTTAGGAACCTAAGAAGTACCTTTAGCTAGGATATAACACTATAATTAAAACCTTCCTAAGAACTAAAGGTAAAGATTTAAAAATAGTTCTAGATATACCATAGGTAAAGTAATAGGGAAGACCCCATAAATTAAAACTATAGGATTAAGTATAGGCATTAAGAGCAGAAACTTTTCGCCATTATAATAGAGATCCTAAAATTCTATAAGAGGAAGCCTATAGGGATCTATAGGAGAACTATTAGGGATACTGTTTAAAGGAGACGCTATTTAAGAAGGAGTAGTAGCACTATAAGAAGTGGCCTTAGGGATTTAGAAAGATCCCCTAGGGATAAAAGGAGAGCATTTAGCCTGGCACTAAAGATATGTAGTAGAGTTAATAGTATAAAGAGGAGTAAAAGGACAGCCTATAAAGAATTAGAAAATTTAAAGAATTATAAGGCATCTATAGAAATATTACTTGTTTATTATATATGGGGATTATAGTAGTGCACTACGTTTATATAAATTGTTACTAAAGCTTAGAATAAAGGCATCCCTAAAGTATAAAGTTAATTCCTAATAATAGGGCATCCTAGAGGCACCCGAGAAGTACTATATAAAGCTATTCTATAAAAAGAAGGAAAGAGCTAAGTAATAACTTAAATACTGGCAGCAGTAATAGGAGTCTCCTCTTCTATTTTAACGTTATTATTAACGGTATTATCGGCTTCTCTATCCCTAGAAGCATTAGTACTTCTACTAATATTCTTCTTAGAATGACGGGTACTAGAAAAACTAGCATAGGTAGAAGACTGGCGAGGAGAACGTTTATTTTAACCTTTGTTGCTATCCTTAGTATCCCTAGGTTCTAAATCAGCGTCTAAGTAGAGATTAAAAAGACATTGGCTAAAGGAGTTAGTATAGTTCCTAAGCGAGTTACTAGAGAAACTTACCTAGCTAAAGTAGCCCGCGTAAAAGTATAAATATTATTATTAATAAGGACGAGCTGTTTGTATATACGCTCCTGAATATTATATATCTAAGATTATTATATCTCTATAGCAGTAAAAACCCTTATTAAATTAAAGAGTCTGCGAGTAAGGGAAGATACCTTCTATCCCCGCCTATTACTATTAGAATATTAGCGGAAATCTTAAATAGCGCGTTAGAGCCTATAAGTCTTATGTGTATAGATAGCGAGGATCTAGTATAATTAGCGAAATCTAAAATAGGACGGAATGGGAAATACTAGGACATAGGTCTTTCTCCTGCTGCGGTAATAGAAGCACTTAGATTTATTTTTACTAAAGTGAGGCATCTTATAGACGTGGGAAGGATTCTACGTAAGAGTATAAACGTAGCAATAATAGTATTTTAGGGAAACTGCCGTAGGAGTAATAGACGCTGTCTGGGGTATTACTAGGAGAGGAATAATACTGCCGCCGGTTTAGGGACGCGTAGAAGAACTATAAGCCATTATAAGAGAATACTTTAAGAAGTTAGCATTATTATAAAAGATAAGGTGGGGATCCTGTTGCTTATAAACGCGTTAAGAAAAGATAATAAGGTAGTAATAGAAGTACGGCTAGAGATATAGAAGCTAAAAGGCGAGATATAATAAAAACAGCCTGTTTAAGAACGAGACGAATAGTGTTATTAATGGAAGGATAAGGGAGAGACGATGACTTATAAACAGAAAGAAATTAAAATAAAAGACGTTATTATTAAAGCCTATTTAGGTAAATGGGGATAGTAGTTAGTTAACGTGTCGCACTAAATAACCTCTAGATCTATTTATAACAAATTCCCAAAATTAGAGAGGTAAATCCTACTAAATTTTTATTACTATTATTGAAATCCTATTATAAAAGCACTATAAGGAGCTAGGGTAGGAGAAGAGTAGAGAAATAGAAAATAAAGTAAAGTTCCGCGCTAGTAAAGAGCTGGCAATAAGCCATATTATAGAGTACCTTTCTACTAAGGGTTTACCTAGTGGTTTTAGCCGGAACTCTATAAAAGCTTAGTAGAGGTAAAGTCTTAGAGGGCTAAGACCTTAAAAGGGAAGGCAATTGTAACGGAATCCCCTAGGAGGTACATATCTAATAAGATGGTAGGAGGTTTTATCTATATCCCATCTATGTTCCAAAAGACATAATTAGACAGGTTAGGGGCAAAAGGTTTTACTAGCATCTTAGAAGGAATATATAGGAAGCTAGTTCCCCTTTAGAGAAGAATTAGCGATTAGTCTCTAAATAGAAGTGGTTAAAAGTATTTGTCCTTTAATATATAAAAACTTATTTTACCTTCTACTTACCTTTAATATACCTTTAACTTACCTTCTACTTACCTTTAATATACCTTTAACTTACCTTCTACTTACTAGTAACACTGTCGATTAGATAATTATACGTTCCGGTTAAACTAGCCTCTTATAATAGGTAACGCGTAAATCTTTATAAAGATAGATCTAAGATAGGCGTACTATTAGATTAGAATTAAGGAAGGCGATAAATAGAAGGCAGCCTTTAGATTAAGAAAAGGACTATATAAGCTATTAATAATATAATTTAGATTAATAAATACACCTATAATATTTTAAAAACGAATTAATAGTGTATTAGGAGAACACCTTAATAAGTTTATTATAGTATACCTTAACGATATTATTATCTACTTAATAACTAAGGAAGAGCACGGGGAATACGTTAAATAGGTCTTATGGAGATTATAGAAAGAATAGATACTAGTAGTAATTAAAAAATGCGAGTTCTTTACTAGGAAGACCAATTTTATTAGATTTATTATTAAACTAGGTTATATTAGTATAAACCTAAAGAAGATAAAAGCTATAGTAAGTTAGTAAGAACTAGAGAATATAACATAGTTAAGGTTATTCTTAGGATTTTGCAACTACTATAGAAGGTTTATAGCACAATAATTAAATAATATTAAACCGTTTACTAGGCTTATAAAGAAAGAGGAACTATAGGTATAGAGAAATAAATAAAGAAAGTTGTTTAAAGAACTTAAGGAGTTATTTACATAGGAGCTAATCCTTAAAATTTACTAACTAGGACTAGATACGGTTATAGAAACAGATGTATTAAACTATATATTAGGAGTATACTTACTATAGAAGTATAAGGATGTATAGCATCTAGTATTATACTATAGTAGAAAGATAACACTACTAGGGTTAAACTATAACGTCTATAATAAAGAGTTATTAGGCATAGTTATAGTATTTAAGAAATAGAGAGCATTCATATAAGGTGTAGAAAAACTATTTATAGTTAAGATAGATTATAAAAACCTAACGGGGTTCCTAATAATAAAAGAACTTAATTATAAATAAGTTAAATAAGCAGAGATGCTTACAGAATACTATTTTAAGATTTAGCATACTAAAGGAACTAAAAATGTAAGAGTAGACGCACTTAGTAGAAAAGCTAAACTATAAAATAATAAGAAGCTATTAGGAGCAATACTACATAAAGATAAGGATAGATAGATTAGGTATAATTACCCTAAGCTAGTAGTAACTTAAGAGGATAATAAACTAGAAAGAGTCTATAAGATACTAGAAAGCTTTTAGGTATAAAGAATTCTAAAAGTATAGCTAAAAGATCTACAGATAGATATATACAAAAATTAAGAAATAAAGTACATCCTAAAAAGTATAGCAGAGTATTTTATAGAAGATTTCTATAAGGGAATAACTTAAGGACACAATAGAGCAATAGGCTTAGTGTTAAGACTTTAAAAAGAATATATTATTAATAAAATATAAAATATCGCAAGAAAAGTAATAAAGGAGTATTTAGATTACTAAAAAAAATAAACTAATAAGGTATAAGCTATATAGAGGGCTATAACCTATTAAAATACTAGAGAGACTATAGGAGGTCATATTATAAGACTTTATTATTAAGTTATTAAAGTTAAGAGATCTTATTACCAGATAAAAGCATAATATAATCTTAGTAATAGTAGATAAGTTAACTAAATAGGGCTACTTTATAGCATATATAGAAGAAATCTCAGCAGAGGAGGTTTTAGTAGTAATATTCCTATAGCTAACTAGATTTTTTTAAAAGGTATTTACCACCTAAGTCCTCTACTAGGCGTTTAATTAAGTAGATAGGTAGCTACTTTATAAATTTTAGGATATAGCTCCTCTAGCAAATAGGCCTTAATCCTTATATACTAAACCTTTTATATAATTTACCCCCCTAGATTATTCTGCTGGACCGTTTTATAATTAAGTATTAGGTGCTAATCTTTTAAGACTAATTCCTTATTTAGCTACCTATTCCTTAAATTCGCCTATAAAAGACGTCTCTCTATCTATATAGATAATAGCTATCTTAAAGCTATATTGATGTTTAATAATATTATAATATTTAATAATAATTTAGGTAAGGGACGACTTCTTAGCCATCGTCTCTACCTTATTTATTCGCGTTATATTATTAAGGAAGTATACTACGTACTTATTACCATTAAATGCGACTGTTTTGGATATTAAATTAAGGTAGATTTTATAAAAAGGAACTATTAACCATATTAGTTGTCTTCTTAATATTACCTTATAAGCTTTACTTACTCTATATAATTTATATTCTACTATTATTAGGTCTTTTAGAATTGCGCCCGTTACTAACTAAGGTAGTTACTTAATTGCGTCTTTTTCTATATAGCCCAATTACTAGTGCTATATATAGCCTTCTACCTAATTTAGTAGAGGCTTTAATAAATACTTTATTGGCTTTAATTAAGTCGTAAATAAAGCCTTAAGTAAGTCACTTTTTGGCTTATTGTATTTAATAGTGTTCTAACTATAGTAGCGGCCATAGTAGGTGTACGTCTCGTTGCCGCTATAGAAGAGAGTATTCTCTTTATTATTCTAGTAGACTCTCTTATTATTAAGCTTATTAAGATATACTAAGTCAGTATAAAAGCCTAATATAAAGGCTGCTCCTAAGAGCTGTATTTATCTCTTCCCTTTAGGGTTGTTAATCGTAACTATAGCTATACTATAGCCTACAATTTCTTCTATATATAAGTTTATATAGACGCATTTTAATATAAGCTTAATATCACTAATAAACCTAACTCTATTATTAAAGACGTATAAGCTAGTTTCTAAGTTAAGAATTACACTATTATAAAGCTTGTAATTAGAAGCTATATTATTAGCTCCTATATAATAAACTATAAAGTTTCTATAGGGCTCTTAAGGGCTTTAATTACTACTATCCTTTAGCCTTTTATTAGCTTAATTGTCCTTCTTATTAGCTTAATCGTCCTTTTTAATTTACTTAATACAAGCCTTAATTTTAGGCATTATATTAGTAATCTTCTTATCCACCTTCTTCTAAATTTTGTTACTTAGTTTAAACCACAATAGGTAAGGAATTGACTCTACAATATACTAGCACTTATTAAAGTAGTAATATTTTCCGTATAGGCACTCTAGCGGTAGTTGCCTTTTCTTCTTTTACTTATCTACTGACAATTAAGGCTTTAATTTAGGCTTTAAATTCGGTAACTTATCCTTAAAGGTAACTCTAAATAATCCTCCTTGTAGGGTTTTGCCCTTTTAGGCAAGGTCCGTATAACGGTAGTTTTAGTATATTTTAACTAGTTTAAAAAAGGCAAAAAGCGTCTTCTTCTCCTACTTACGCTTATTAAGCTTGTTCTTCCAATATTCTAACTAGCTTAGTATAATTAATTTAACTATATATATGAAGTCTTTTACTAAATAATTACCATCTACCTTAGGTAGAGCTTACTCCTTATACTTAGTATATACCTTCTCCTACTCTTATAACTAAACCTTAAAGTTCTAGTTCTAAGGCGCCTTCTTAAGTCTTATATATTAAGTGGCTATTTAAAGCTTTTAGGCATAGTTAGTTAGAGTAATTCTCTTCTTAAGAGATACTAAGACGTTATAGGTGGTAGTATATTTAAACGTGTAGATAAAGTAGGTATATAAGATGGAGCTTAGAATATAGCTACGCAACGTATTAAGAGCTAATAGCTGTTTTCTATATAGCTTTATATTGTCCCTATAGTCGGCTTTAAGCGTACGGAGCTTCTTCTTTTCCTCCTTATTTAGGTCTACAAGCTTCGTCTTCCCCTAGCTATTAGCATCCTTAAGTAAGGCATAAATAGGTTTTTTAAGCTATAGTAGATTAGCCTTAGGTGTTAATAGGTTAATATACTTCTAGAGACGATTATTATTCACTTTTAACCTAATAACCTTAATCCATTTATTCTAATTGTTTATGCTTATAAGGATAACAGATAATATAATAATAGGAGGGGTTTCTTATTAAGAAGTCATTATAGGTAGTTGTCTATAATTAAGATAATAATTAAAATTAATGGGAATAAAGGCTTTAGAATTAAAGATAATACAGTAGACGGCCTAGGCTTATAACTATTAAATAGACAATTAGGAATAAGAACTCTGTCTATTAATAAGGGCTTTAGAAGCTCTTTATATATATTAAGTAGGTCTAGACAACTAAGTTAAAATAGGTAATAGAAAGTAGGTAATAAGACATTTAATAAGACATTTAGTTATAAGTTAAGAGACAGCTAAGACATAATTCGTATAGACGATCTAGGTCGTTAGACAGTATTACGATAGTAGTTACAGACCAAAACTCCCCTTGGCGGAATCCGACTCAGTTAGTCAGCATCGCCGCTCTACTCAGGCGCCAAGCACCCTTGCCTCACCCGCTGCTCAGGCCCTACTCAGGCGGGTCGTAACCGCGCTAAATGACCCCCGCCCCGATACAGCTTACTATGGTATTAGGCGTATATTTTATATATGGGTCTTCAGCTACAGGGAGCCCTATAACGCACAGATAATACAATACACCAATCAATATGCTATATTTCTATACAAACTAGCATATTAATTGGTGTATTGTATTATCTGTGCGTTACAGGGCTCCCTATAGCTGAAGACCTATATACAAAAATTATGCCTAATACAATTATGCCTAATATAGAGACCGGGAGGTTCGGTGTCCCCCCCCCCCGTACGCGCAGCAGCGATGGCATCTAATTTCGCTTAAGACTCGCCTAAATTAGTATGTAGAGCTAGCAGAATTGGATGCAGTAGCCGCTAGGAGGAGGGCCTCCTTGCACTTTAAAGCTATTTATAACTTCTCTTTCTTACCAATATCGTGATATTTGCTCTAGATCTTGGTATAATATAGCCTTCCTCTCGTTAATATAAGCTCCAAACGTACTGCCGCTGTCGCCGTTAGAAGTCCTTCTCGTCCACCCCTTTAAAGGCCTTAACTGTCGCTACCTACCTTTACATAGAGCTTAAGTATAAGTACGGTTATAACCCTACCGCCCGTATTTAGTAGCCAGATTAGCACGTAGCTTAACTTCTCTCTACTAACGATATTTAATGGGCTATCACGGCAGGCAGCTGCTTTTGCTAACGGCGAACTTAAGGAAATATTAAACGATCCTAAGGCAGCAGAGGAGGTAGATTGTAAGGAGGTTTAATACTTCTATTAATTATAGGATTATAATATAATAAGGGTCCCTCCGTAGCTACTGCGTCTTATATAGCTTTTAAATATAGGTTCCTATCGTCCTCTAAGTTAGTAATAAAACTATTAGTTACTGTACCTCCACCTAAAGCTTAATCTAGATAATATTGGCCACTGTATATAAACCCCGCGTTAATTGCGGAGACCCCCTATACTTCCTTTATAAGTATTTAAGCTAATACCTAAGGATTTAATAGCGGAAAGTGAGGAGGAGGAGCTACTACTAAGGCTTTAATTTAAGCACGAATTAGAGTAAGTAAAGCTAAATAGTAGTGGTATCTTCTTTAACTATCGTCTCTTATTATTAGCTAGGCTTAAGAAGGGCGTCTAGACTTAGAATATAGTTATATATACTTTTATTAACTCTCGCCTAAGCCTTTCGCTTATATATAGTGGTAATATACTGCCTATAATTAATAAGGCTATTAAGTAGCAGCTTTCTGGCCGCTGTATTATATAAGAGTTATATAATGCGTTGGTTTTATATATAGAGAAGAATAAGACTTAAGTAACGTTTAAGATTAATCCTAGTTAGGAAGCCAGCTAAAGCTTAATTAATAGTAAACTTATAAGCTTAGCAAAGAAGCACTAGAATATTAACGGCTCTACTAAGCAGCTCTTAGTTAAAGTTAGCTTTATATATATTAAGGTAAACGATTAAGCTAGATCTACCGCTCGCTCTACTAATTGTTTTATAATAGCCGCGTAGTTATTAGCATAGCTAATAGCTACTGTTTCCTTATAGGATACGCTTTTAAGTATACTGTAATCTAAATAGCATAAGGTTAGTAATATTGCTTATCCTCTAAACCCCTACCTAAAGACTACTAAGCTCTGGCTAGAGCTATATAAGGAATAGAAGTATAAAAAGAGGTGCTTAGGCTCTTCTTAGTATTAGATTTATTACTAAGTTAATTATAAGCTAACGCAGGAGGACCTTAAGGAGTGGGCGCGGGCTATTAAGGATAGTTTAGCTACTATTTATATACCTTATAGTAAGCTATTTAAAAAGCTTTAAGGTCGGAAAAAGGGAGGTAGTAAGAAGTTTTAACTTACCTTTACTAAATCGCCTACACCGAATACTTCTGGCGTTGTTAATTAATTCTATATTAATCTAACTAGCAAGCAATATAGGCGTCTAGCTATACCCCCGTTAGGGCGAGACCTAACTATAAGATTATTACCTATAGCTCCTCTACTTCGTCTGTAAGGCCTAAATTATATAGCTAATCTATAAGAGTATTTTAACTAGTAGAAGCTCTTAGTATAAGAAGACCTAGAGTAGGAGAGTGATTTTAAAACTACCTATTAAGTTACTTATAAGAAGTGGTGGGACTTAAGGATTATTAGGGAGCAGAAGCTAAATAAGGAAGGTAAGACGCTAGTTAATATAATAATTAATAAGGGAGTACTAGAGGCGATTACTGAATAGGTATATTAAGATATTAAAAACTAGAGGACTTCACGAGTTACTTAAATTTCTAGTAGTATTAAGGATTTAAAAGAGGATAAGTAGTAGATTTTTTATACCAGTATAGCTCTGCCTAAGATTTTAGGGTAGAATATAGATTTTACTAGTAATTTGTATAAGAGTTTTATAATATACTAAACCGACTAAGGCAACGTCTAACTTTTACTAAAAAAAAATACCACGCTAAGGATTATAAGGCTTAATTTAAATCTAATAACTTGTTAACTTTTCTATTAATCCTTTTTTATATATACCCGCTATAGCCAAAGCAAGCTCTAGCGTTATTACTCCTTCTACCTATAGTATTTATATACTACCGTAGGAAGTCTCTAAACTTATTACCCTAGAGCTCTAGCTTACTCCTTTATAACCCAAAATGTTATTAAATATACTTATTTAGCTTACTAAAGAACTCCTTAATTGGATTTAGATTAGGCGAATATATAGGTAGATAGATAAGTACTATACCACGTTTAGTAAAAAGAGACCTAATCTGTCCTAAGTGGTAAAAGCTTATATTATCTATAACAACTACTAACCTTAGAGCTGGATAAGGGTTACAGTAAGGTAGGAGGTAGTATTTAATCCAGTAGTTATATCCTTCCGCGTTTATTAAGCCGCTATATACTAATAATACTGGTATACCGTTAATAGTATACGTAGGTAGAATATTAACCCGTTGCTTGTCGCGATTATATAGAGTATATAAGATTAGCATTATACCTACTAGTACCTAAGCCGACTTTCATATACCCGTCTTTAAGTTAGCGCTAGATTTATCTATAAAGATAAGTTGCCTAATAGTAAACTATAAGATATTAGCCCAGTATTAATTACGGTCCTCCTAACTACGCTTTAAAGTAACGCGATGAGCTTTATATATAAGTAAGTTATTTCCTTATCTATATATTTAGAATATAGCTTACTAGCTTCCTACTCTAGCTAATAACTCTTAGCTCTATAGTAATTATCTATAGGCTTACTATAATTCTAAAACTGTTATATATATACTAAGCCATCTTATCTAGATATAGATTTGGTGCCTCTTTAAGTTAGTAGAGTAATATAACAATTATCTAAGAGCTTAACGTCCTCTTTAGGCTAAAGTATACACAACTAAGCCTTATCCTTCCGTACCTCTCTAGTTTCTGCTAAATTTGTTAAATAGCTCTGCGAGAGCACTTAGCCTAAACGCTATACTGTCGATTAGTGGTGCTGGCGTTAATAAGGATTTCTAGGAAGACGTGTTGCTATTCGCGTATATTAGGCGCCATATTCAACAGAGGCGACGATGAGAGCTACACTACGGTCTAGAGCAAATATCACGATATTGGTAAGGAAGAGAAGTTGCGAATAGCTTTAAAGTGCAAGGAGGCCCTCCTCCTAGCGGCCACTGTATCCAATTCTGCTAGCTCTACATACTAATTTAGGCGAGTCTTAAGCGAAATTAGATGCCATCGCTGCTGCGCGCACGGGGGGGGGACACCGAACCTCCCGGTCTCTGTACCATAGTATACGAGCTTCGGTTTCTCCCCCCCGTGTGCGCGCAACACACACACCTAATTTCGCTAACAACTAGTCAAGTGCACTATCCAGCGTAGACACTGTGCACTTGTAAAAAAGGCTGTGCATTTACAAGAGAGGTAAAGTCTCTAATTTTTAAGCTTAATTGTAAGAGTTAAACTTGAAATTCTCTAGTGTGCAAGAAAGCGAAATTAGGTGTG